>ULSO01086565.1_pt1 | contig 16187 bp, 13 predicted proteins | sample 1956701 | NCBI WGS metagenome assembly ULSO01 (sample SAMEA4835708, study PRJEB28245) | human gut metagenome | biome: gut microbiome; material: fecal sample | place: Denmark | collected 2008 | reverse complement strand
GCACTAAGGTGCCGCCGCTTATATATTAATGTATATAACAAAAAAACGGCAGAAAATCTGCCGTTTTATATTTTTATCAGATAAGATTGAAGCAATAAAGCACTACGCAGGTGATCGCCATAAGAATAAGATAGAGGCTGAACCACTTGTAATTAGCCTTTTTGATTGCCCCGAGCATAACTTTGATTGCGAAAAGTCCCGACAGCGCCGAAACGATGAAGCCGATAGCTATGCACCAACCGAACTGCGGTCCTCCTGCCGTGAAAGAAGCCTCGAGGGAGCCGTCCGCCAAGCTCTTTACGAGCGATACGGCAAAACTGCCGAGTATGACGGGTATGCTCATCAAAAACGAAAACTTTGAAAGGTCTTCCGCACGTCCGCCTGCAAGTACACCGGCACAGATTGTAGAACCGCTGCGCGACAACCCGGGGAAGAGCGCTGCGACTGCCTGCGCAATACCCATCGGGACAGTTGTGCGCAAACTAAGCGGAAATGTGCGCTTTCTGCGCTTTGCGTATATTTCGGTTACGAACAGCAGGACAGCCGTTATCGTAAAGAATACCGCAAGCAGAATGCCGATGTACGGACTGCCGCCTATGGCTTCGTCTGACCAGTCCATAAGGAGCAATCCTACAATGCCCGCCGGAATGGTGGCTATTATAAGATATATAAGAGTGTGAAACGGCTTTCTGAACAGGTCGATTATGTCGCGCCAGAATACGACGCAGACGGCAATGAGCGTGCCTACATGAAGAGTGATATCAAAGAGCAACCCTACATCGAGCCCCATCACGCCTTTAAAAAATGCAAGATGTCCGCTTGAAGATACAGGCAGAAATTCGGTAAGTCCCTGGGTAAGTCCCAGCAATATAGCTTGCCAGATTTCCATATATATCCTCCCTTTTCAGTTATGCGTCGAGTTCGAGAAGATCGCGGTATGCGTCCTCGAAAAGCGTTACCGTGTCGCCGCCGAAAGCGTCGATTATAAGAGTGCGGCGGTTTGTCGTTATGTTGGAAAGCGTTGTGTCTTTGATCCAGTTATAATAAAGGTTCTGGAACGTACCTTCCTTTGTTACCGAAGCAGCCGTCCAGTCAACTTCCTCTCCCATTACAGCTCCGCCGTTAACATCGAACGTTGCCGTAACGTAAATGAGGTGCCAGCCGTAGTCGCCTGCGCAGACGTAGAACGTACCTGCGCCCTCCTTTACAGCTTCCTGTGCGGCATATTCGAACTCGGGTATATAGCTCGTATCGTAAGCGGATACGGAGTAGCCTATATATTCGGAAAGAACGCTCGTGTCGGTGGTGTAAGCATACTGCAATTCGTTGACAGCCGAAAGAGCCTTGTACTGGTCGCTGTCCTTTACAAAGAGCGAGCCGAGAGTTTTATCGGAAAGTTCGACCTTGCCCTTTGCATATATGAAGCGGGAATAGTCTATCTTTCTTTCAGACTTATCGGGATTGTCGCGCGTTTCTTCCGTATAGTAATCGTCGGGCGAAGTTACGTTGTAGTCAGAGTTGAGCGAATACGAAGCCGCATTATCGTCAAGAACAAAATTAATATATGCGGTGAATTCGTCGAGCATGCCGTCTATCGTAAGTTCGTTTGCGATGAGGCTGTATGTGCCGTCGGCGTTCTCCCTTACAGAACCGTTGTACGAGTACAGACCGACATATTTGTCGAGTTCTTCGTATCTGTCCGCTTTAAGAAGGTTGTTTTCGAAGAAGAGATAATTTCTGCCCGCGTCTTTGCCGTAATAGTCGAGCGTCGTTGCGGATGCGTCGAAAGAATAGTCGGTTGCGCCGTTGAACCATGCCGAACGCTGGTCATAAGTTTTTATGTCGTCGAGGAGATCCTTCCTCATGAAATAATATTCTGCGGAAGTATCTTCGCTGTCAATATAGAGCGACTGTGCCGCGCTGAAAGGCAGAAGTATGTTATAAACATATCCGTACGTGCCGCCGTCAGTTCCCTCGGTTGCAGGCGCATAGAGAATGAACGATGTGTCCGAAAGGTTGCCCATCGTTGTATCGAACGACGATGTATCGTTGGATATTTCCTGTGCGGCGAGGTCGGTTTCGTATCTTTCCCTGAGGAAAACATATTCGTTATTTGCATCGACTTCGTCGATTAACGCTTCCTGCGACTGCGAATAACGTTCGAGATATTCGTCTATTACCTGCTGCTGAAGTCTGGTAACGTACTCGTCCTGAATATATGAAATAGACAGCACTTCGAGAGTGTTATCCTCGTCAGATATTAGATAATTGGTTTTTAAGTTGGCGATGAACGCAGCGTATGCACGCTTGCGGGTCTCGCGGGTGGAACCTTCGAGCTCATCGTCCTGATAAGCTCCGCTATCGCCTATGAGATATCCTTCATAACCCGTATAAATGCCGTAATCGAGTTCGCCGTTTTCCAAAGGAAGATAATTTTCCCTTTCCGTGTCCGCATTGGAGGGAGTTGTGCGCGTATCCGTGTCAGCTTCCTCTTCGTCTTCGTCGATTATGGACTGTTCGAGAGCGTCTATTGAATCGTTTATGCTTGAATACAGGTCGTATTTTGCGAGGAGCACGCGGTCGCTCTCCACGCCTTCAACTTTGCTCGTCTCTCCGTCGAGCAGGAATTCATATTTTTCGGCCTGGCTTCCGAGAGAGTTGAAAGTTGCAAGTATATCGGCGTCCTGAGCGCTCTTTTCTTTGAGAAGGCTGAGCGTTGCATACTGCGTTACTATTTCGTTGCTGGTGAGCGAATCAACGAGCATGTTGAACACGTCGGCATAAGAGTAGCCGCTCTGAATATAGCTCGAACCGACATTTACGAAAGCCGCGATAAGGTCGCGCTTGATTATGTTGGCGGGAGCGATTGCGGATACATAGTCCGAAAGCCCTTCCTTTGCTATATTTTCGCTTCCCGAAATATCGACGGTGGCGATGGTCTGGCGCATATCTTCGTCGTTGAGCGTCGAGATGAGCGAGCATCCCGAAAATGCAACCGATAAAGTTATTGCAGCAGCCATTGCGCCGCAGACAAGTTTTTTACTTTTCATCTGAATTATCTCCGAATAGGCAATGCCGCATTGCCGCGGCATTTTTACAATACGTATCAATTATACGATATTTCAATTATTATAGCAAACAAATTTTATTAATTTTGCGTGAAACTTGCCGCAAATTTTAAAAAATTAGTCATGGCAAGCATTGTTTTGGCGGGCGTTGACGAAGGTTTGAATATAACCGAAGGCGCCTTTGCCATAGAAAGGGTAACTTTGCCTTTATATTTATCCAACGCGGAAGTAAGGCGCACATCGCGCAGAGAATTTATCGAGGGAAGTTCTATGCACCCTTCCTGTCCGCCTACACTTATCTTTTTTACGTTGAAGCGCGCCGCAAATGCCTTTAAAACGGCTATTATCAGAAGATTTAACACCTCGTCGGGCATAGGACCGTAATTTTCCTCTATAGAGGAACAAACGCGCTTGTAGTCGGCGACTGTGCGTATTTCCGCAATCTGCTTGTAGGCGTCCAGCCTGCCCGCACTGCTTTCGATATACGCTTCGGGAATGTATGCTGTTGCCTTGATGTCGAGTTCGGCGGAGAACTGGCTTTCGCCCGTAAGCTCTTCCTTTAAAAGTTTGGAATAGAGCTCGTAGCCCACTTTATCCATATGCCCGTGCTGTTCGGCTCCGAGCACGTTGCCAGCGCCCCTTATTTCGAGGTCGCGCATTGCTATCTTGAAGCCAGAACCGAGCTCCGTGAACTGCATGATTGCTTTCAATCTTTCGGCGGCGTCAGACGTCATTACCTTGTCGGCGCGGAAAGTGAAGTACGCCTGTGCGAGGCGCGCGCCCCTTCCCACTCTTCCGCGAAGCTGATAGAGCTGGGAAATGCCCAGCCTGTCAGAATCTATGACGATTATCGTGTTCGCGTTGGGAAGGTCTATGCCGTTTTCAATTATGGTCGTGGTAACGAGGACGTTCTTTTCTCCGCGGTAAAAGGCAAAAACATTGCCTTCGAGCGTGTTTTTGTCCATTCTGCCGTGGGCGTATGTTACTTTCGCCTCGGGCACGAGTTCGCCTATTTTACCAGCGAAAGCCGATATGGTTTCCACCCTGTTGTACAGCACGAACACCTGACCTCCGCGCGATATTTCGCGCAGGATGGCGTCGCGTATGAGCGCGGGCGTTTCCTCGACGACATAGGTCTGCACGGGGAGGCGCTTGCGGGGCGGAGTGTTTATTGTACTTATATCCCTTATGCCCGCGAGCGACATGTGCAGCGTGCGGGGTATGGGTGTAGCCGTCATGGTAAGGCAATCGACGTCGTTTTTTATGTGCTTTATTTTTTCTTTGTGCTCTACGCCGAAACGCTGTTCCTCGTCGAGGACCAGAAGCCCGAGGTCGTAAAATTTAACGTCGTCGGAAAGCAATCTATGTGTGCCTATTATAACGTCTATTTCGCCTTTTGCGAGGCGGGCGAGCGTTTTTGCCTGCTCGGCGGGCGATTTGAAGCGGTTTAGCTTTTCGACAGTTACGCCGAATTCCTTGAAGCGGCGGCACGCCGTCTGATAGTGCTGTTCGGAAAGTATGGTGCTCGGGCACATCAGCGCCGCCTGTTTGCCGCCGAGAACGCAGAGATATATAGCGCGCAGGGCAACTTCCGTCTTGCCGTAACCGACGTCGCCGCAGAGCAACCTGTCCATAACCTTTTCGGAGCACATGTCCTTTTTTATCTCTTCTATGCTAGCGAGCTGGTCGGGCGTTTCGTCGTATTCGAAGGCATCTTCGAATTCTTCCATCATCGCCGCGTTTTCGGGGAAACAGTATCCGCGCTTTTGCGCGCGCTCGGCATACAGCTCTTTGAGGTCGAACGCCAGCTTTTTTATCGACTGGCGGACGCGCTCTTTCACCCTTTCGAATTCTGCTCCGCCTATCTTTGACAGCGTAGGATTGCCCTCGCCCGTATATTTGGAGAGTATATCCATCTGCTCGACGGGAACGTACAACACGTCGCCGCCCTTGTATTCGATGGCGATATATTCTTTTATGCCGTCTGTCGTTTCAATCTTTTTTGTGCCCGTAATCCGCCCTATGCCGTGTTTTTCGTGCACGGCGTAGTCGCCTATCTCGGGCGCGGTGAACATATCTCCCCTGCGGCGGCGGATTTGCTTTCTTATCGCCTTTGTATAAATATCTCCGCTGCCGACGACGGCGAGCTTTGTCTCGTGCAGAACGAAACCTTTTGCGAGCTCTTCGCTGCTGACGCACACTCCCGTCGCCGCGGTAAGCACGTCTGGAACGGGGCGGCTGCCGATGTATGCCTCCCCCAGAGCTTCGGTAAGTTTTTCGTACCTCTTCGCGCTGCCCGTGAATATGATTATGCGGTAGCCGTTAGCCAGCCAGTTTTTTACGTCCTCTATGAGCATGGGGACGGAATTGAGGTAGGACGGCGTGGGCGTGGAGTGAAGATTATAAGTTTTAAGCGGGCGGAAAAACTGCGTCGACGATGTGAACGTCTGAAGCGCGAGATTGCGGAAAGACGAAACTTTCTGCAAAAAGGTCTCTTCGGATATGAACTGATTTAAACTGAACGAAAAGACCTCCCCGCCCTTTCTGAGCCCTTCGTACCTCTCCTTGTGCTCACGGCAAAGGGCAGTCAGTCTGTCGGAAATCATTTTGCACTCGTCGAACACAACGAGCGTATCGCCGGGTAGGATATCGAAAATCGTCCTTGCGGAGCCGAGCAGAGGAAAGACGAACGCCGCGCCGCTGAACGGTGCGCCCGATTGCAGTTTTTCATTGATTTCGTCGGCGATAGCCTGCGAACGGACGAACGCTTCGCGGTCGGGGCACTCTTTAAGTCCCTTTGCAAGCGCGGAAGAAACCTTTTCGCGCTCTTCGGGCGCGATAAAACAATCTGTCGCCGCGATGAGCGTTATGGCTTTGATATCTTCCAGCCTGTCGCCGCTTACGCTGTCGTAAGGGCGAATTCTTTCCACCGTGTCGCCGAAAAAGTCTATGCGGACGGGGTTCTCTTCGCCCACTGGGAAGATGTCGAGAATGTCGCCGCGCACGGCGAACGTTCCCGCACTCTCTGCGGCATATTCGCGGGTGTAGCCCATGGAAACGAGGCGCGAGGGCATATTCTGATAATCGTAATCGCGACCGACTTCGATATTTATATAAGGCAGTTTTGCGGGCAGAAGCTGCAAAGCCGCCTCGACGTCGCAGACGATATAGTCCGCGCCGTTATATATGCTGTAAATTGCCTTTATCCTGCGATAGAGCGCGTCCTTCGACACGGCGTCTTTGTACAGCAGAACGTCGTCCTTTGCGGCGAGGCGGGCGCACTTTTTGCCCGAAAGAACGCTTATTGCCTCGTATGCCTTGTCTGCCGAGACGGGATCGGCGGCGATATAAAGCATTGTGCCCTGCGTAAGCGCGGCAGTGAGATATTTCTGACTGTCGGACACGCCGAAAACCGCCGTCGGAGCGCCGAGCGATATGTCGGAGCCGATGGCGGGATAACTGCCTTTTAAGTTTTCGTAGGTAAAGAAATTTGCCTTCATTTATGCGTTTTCCGCGCCCGACTTTCGGCAGGCGCAAGTAAAATCAGCCGTTGTATTTTGTCATTACGTTTTCGACGCTTTGACCTTTTGCGAGCGCGATCGCCGCATCGGCAGCCCTGCCGCAGGCAGAAATGAAAAGCTCGTAATCCTGCGGACGCACGTCGGCGAGAACGTAATTTATTATGGGAATGTTGACCTCGGGGTCGCGTATTCCTATGCGTATGCGGACGAAATCGGATGTGCCCGTTTCGGCTATGACCGACCTCATTCCGTTGTGCGTGCCCGCGCTGCCGGAAGGTCTTATTCTCACGTGCCCTTTGGGAATGTCGTAATCATCGTATATCACAATCAGGTCAGCGGAAGTCGCTTTGTATTTTGCAAGCAGCTGCTTTACCGACCTGCCCGAGTTGTTCATATAGGTTACGGGGCGGGCGATTATCACTTTTTCGCCGCCAATATTAGCTTCGGCAACGTAAGCTTCGCACTCCTTTTTTTTGAACTTCACTCCGAGCGCGGAGGCGACGTCGCCCGCCGCGATATAGCCCATATTATGAAAGGTTTTTGCGTATTTTTCTTCGGGATTGCCCAATCCCACTATTATTTTCATATAATCTTTTTCCAAAAACAAAGCCACAGACGCGCTGTGGCTTTTGTACTGCGTTGAATTTTAGTCGTAAATCTTGGACATAGGTTTGTCCATATAGACGTTTTCGATTGCAGACGCGAATATGTTGGCAGTCGAAATCATCTTGAAGATGGGAAGCATCTTTTCCTGAGGGATATTGATGGTATCGAGCATGGCAAGCTCCGAAATGGGCGAAGCCGCAAGTCTTTCGATTGCGGGTCCCGAAAGAACGCCGTGCGAGCAGCATGCGTAAATTTCCTTTGCGCCTGCTTCTTTGAGCGCCTTTGCACCCTGCACTATCGTGCCTGCGGTATCTATCATATCGTCAACCATGAGGCAGTTTTTGCCTTCCACGTCGCCGATTATGTTCATAACTTCCATGACGTTCGCCTTGGGACGGCGCTTGTCAATGATAGCCATCTTGACGTCCATGCGGGCGGCAACCTTTCTCGCCCTGGCAACAGAGCCTATATCGGGCGATACGACGACGAAATTTTCGTCCGTCTTGGGTTTGAAATAGTTATAGAGCGTGGGTCCGCCGACGAGATTGTCGAGGGGGATATCGAAAAAGCCCTGTATCTGAAGGCAGTGCAAATCCATGGTGAGCACTCTGTCGGCGCCTGCCGAAGTTAAAAGATTTGCAACGAGTTTTGCGGTTATGGGTTCGCGGGAGCGAGCCTTTCTGTCCTGGCGGGCATAGCCGAAATAGGGAATAACGGCGGTAATTCTGCCTGCGGAAGCCCTCTTTGCCGCATCAATCATTATGAGCAGTTCCATCAGGTTGGTGTTTACCGGCGCAGACGTCGACTGAACGAGGAAAACATCCTTGCCGCGGATGGATTCGTCATAGCGCACATAAATTTCGCCGTCGGAAAAATGGGTAAGCTCCATTTCGCCGAGCGTGGTGTTGAGTTTGGCCGCTATCGCTTCCGCCAACGGTCTGTTGGAGTTGCCTGAAAAAATTTTGATTTCGCTGCCGTGATTTATCATTGAAGTTTTTTTGCCTCCGATTTCTGCTTTCGTTATATGGGCTCACAGCCCGATTTTTACGCGGCGGCTTTTCCGCCTCCGCGATAACGTCTCTTTAAGGTGCAACAATATTTTATAATTTATGGCGGGTAAAGTCAACACTAAATGAGGAAAAAAGCGTTTATATTTAAAATGTTTTTAATTTTCCTTTTTGTGTTTTTCGCGCAGGCGCACGGACGAGAAAAAATCCGAAAGAATTTTTCTGCATTCGTCCTGCATTATTCCGCCTTCCACTTCTATTTTGTGGTTTAAAAGATTGGCTTCGGCTATCTCGTTGGTGAGCGAACGCCCCTTATCCTCGTATGCGCCGAAATAAATTTTTCTTATCCTCGCGTTGAGCGCCGCACCCATGCACATGGGGCAGGGTTCGAGCGTTACATACAAATCGCATTCGGGAATGCGCCAGCTTTTGAGCTTTTTGCACGCCTTTTCTATCGCCTCTATCTCGGCGTGGGCGGTGGCAATCTGTCTGCCAGTGCGCCTGTTGTGCCCGCGGGAGATGACCTTTCCGTCCAGCACGACGACCGCGCCTATGGGCACTTCGCCCTCGTCGAAGGCTTTCTTCGCACATTTCAATGCGCTGTTCATAAATTTATTTTTCATAATGCTCTGTAAAATATCTTAGTGCGCCGTAACAGCTTTTTAAATGATACAACCTCTTTATCGGGTGTTTCAATTTGTCAGAGCCGCACTCTATCGTATAGGACGGTATGCCGAGTTTTTGTATGCACCAATCCTTGTATCCGCCCGCGCTGCCCTGTATTCTGACGGGTTTGTATCCCGTAGCCGCCGAAAGAATATTCGCGCCATCTTCGTCGCCTTCGCCGTCAAATTCCCAGTAAATTTCTTCGCCTTTGGTATGAAAAGAAAATGTTACGAAGGGCGAAATTCTGCGAGTGAACGCCGCGAGAGCACAACTTTCGCTCTCGGAAAAGGGCTTATCGCCTATACAGTTTTCCCCTCCGCGTTGGCGGACGTTTTTAACGCCCGTGCCCCAGTCGGCGTCGAAGTTTACGTTGAGATCGACACCTCTTGCGTTGGCTTTCCACATGGGGTTCTGCTTCTCGCTGATTGTCGCCCCGTCGGGATTTGCGAGGGGTATTATCCAGCCGCCGCAAGAGGCAGATTTTTTTATGTGTTTCAATGCGAGGAGGGCGGTTATCCACTCCCTGCCGTGAATGCCGTAAACGGCTATAAACTGTTTACCGAAAGGGTTGCCCGTATGAAAGGCAAAAACAGCCCTGCCTTTATACGAATATCCTATTACGCATTTTTGTTTTTTATAGCTCTTGTAAAAGCGCGAAATTTTATCGTAAATCACACGATATTATATTATTCCGCGCGCCCGCGTATGCGCGGACTATTTGTGGTATTCCCCTCCGCCGTTTATCATGAACGAACGGTAAATCTGTTCGCAGAGAATGACGCGCATAAGCTGGTGGGGAAAGGTCATATCCGAAAAAGAAAGTCTGAAATCGCTGGCGTTTTTGACCTCGTCCGAAAGTCCGCAGGACGAGCCTATTATAAAGGTAATTTCCTGCCCTCTGTCACAGAGAGTGCGCATCGTGTGCGCGAGTTCGGTGCTGGACAGCTTTTTGCCCTCTATGCACAGCGCGATTTTATACCCCGTCGCCGCCGACAAAACGGCTTTGCCCTCTTCGGCGAGGTTCTTGCCCTCGGCAAGCTCCCGAACTGAAAATTTACAGAAGCGCGAAAGCCTTTTGGCGTACTCCGCAACCGCCTGGCGGTAAAATTCCTCTTTGATTTTGCCTATGCAGACTATATTGACCTTTATCATAGACCGAACAGCCCCGTTATCCAGATTAATGCCATGACGAATATGCCCAGAGAAGCCCAGACGAAAAAGTCTTTTACGTTCTCTTTCTGTCCGCGAACTAACTCTTTTTTATCGGTAATCAGCAAAACGACGGCTGCAATCAGACTGACCGAAGACAGGACGATTATGAGAATTTCAGCCCATAAAGGAGCAGCCAGACTGCCCGCCTCCGTTACGAGGCTGAAAGAATTAAGCGCTAAAATTACGGCATTATTCAAAAAATGCACTATGACTGCGGGCAAGAGCGAGCCCGAACGCGCGGTGAGCAAAGCGAAAAGACAGCCGCAGATAAACTGATATAGCGTCTGTTCAACCGAGCCGTGATAGATCGCGAATATGAACCCCGTCAGAAATATCGCCCTTACCGTGCCGACGCCCGACTGAGCGTTGTGAAAAGCTATGCCGCGGAAAATAAATTCTTCGGCGACTGCGGGAATGACGGCTATGACTATTATAGCGCCCAGAAGCCCCCACCCTTCGAGGGACGGTAAAGTCGAGGCGCGCGGCGTGTAGCCGCACAATTCGAGGAGGGAAACCAACGCGTCGTTAAGATAACTCAAAGAAAACAACAGCCCGAAAATCAAAAGAAGGGCAATGAGATAATACTTAATGGAGCACTTTGCGGGGGCGACTTCTTTGACGCGCATTTTGCCGATATACATGCTGAAAGCCGAGGCAAAAATTATGGCGAGCGGCGAACAGAGATAATTGACGTAAAGCACGCCGTCCCCCTCCGCGCCGACGGAAGATATTATTAAAGAGACGACTAAACTTACGCATACGTAAAGCGCGACCGTCGCCGAAAAACTCATGCCCGCCTTTGCGGCGTTTAGATTGTCCCCGAGCTTTAAATTCATGCGATAATTATACAGCATTTTTGATATTTAGTAAATTAATTGTTTTACTTTTGGCTTAAAAAGTACTAAAATTTTATGCATGAGAAAGGTTGACACCAAAGAAATCGAAGAGAAGATTTACAAAATGGCGCTCGAAGCGGGCGTTTCGCTCACCGAAAGCTGCAAAAAGGCATTAAACGACGCAAGCGCGGCGGAAACTAAGCCTGCGGCAAAGTTCGCGCTTGATACGCTTATAGAAAATTATAAAGTTGCCGAAAGCAGACAAATGCCCGTATGTCAGGACACGGGAATGGCGGTCGTCATACTCGAAATCGGGCAGGACGTCAAACTGGAAGGAAAACTTCTCGAAACTGCCGTAAACGACGGAGTAAGGCGCGCATATGCGGACGGATATTTCCGCAAATCGATATGTGATCCCATAACGAGGGTCAACACGGGCGACAATACACCCGCCGTGATACATACGCGCATTACCGAAGGCGACAAAATTAAGATTACATATATGCCCAAGGGCTTCGGCAGCGAGAACATGAGCAGAGTTTTCATGCTCAAACCCGCGCAGGGCGTTGAAGGCATTATCGACGCTATCGTTACGACCGTAAAGCAAGCGGGTTCGCGCCCCTGCCCTCCCGTTTACGTTGGCGTGGGCATAGGCGGAAGTTTCGATACCTGCACTTTCCTTGCCAAAACGGCGATTGCGCGCGACCCCGGCACTCACAACCCCCGCCCCGACGTAGCGGACATCGAAAAGCGCGCGGCGGAGCGCATCAACGCGCTCGGCATAGGCTGTCAGGGCTTCCACGGCGTCACCACGACTTTGGGCGTAAGCTGCGAATGGGCGCCCACCCACATTGCGGGTCTGCCCGTGGCGGTAAACATTCAATGCCACTGCATACGCTGCCGCAAGGAGGTGCTGTGATGAAAAAACTTACTCTTCCGCTGTCCGAAGCCGACGTTAAAAGTCTTAAAGCGGGCGACAGCGTACTCCTTTCGGGAATAATTTTAACCGCTCGCGACTGCGCGCACAAGCGCATGAAAGAGCTCGCCGAGCGCGGCGAACCTCTTCCCTTCGACATAAAGAACGCATACATTTATTACGCAGGTCCCTGCCCCGCAAAGCCCGGCATGGCTTGCGGCAGCTGCGGTCCCACCACCTCTTCGAGAATGGATGTCTTCGCGCCCGACCTTTTGGACAAAGGGCTCGGCGGAATGATAGGCAAGGGCGAAATGAGCGACGAGGTGCGCGAAGCGGTAAAGCGCAACACGCGCGTTTACTTTGCGGCAATAGGCGGCGCGGGCGCGCTGTATTCCGACTGCATAAAGAGCAGTCAGTGCATAGCTTTCCCCGACCTACTGTCCGAAGCCGTTTACAGGCTGGAAGTCAAAGACTTTCCCGCAGTCGTCGCGTTCGACTGCTATGGCGCGTCCATTTACGACTGATTTTTGGTTGACACGCAAAAAATTTGAATGTATAATTGCTTTAACGGCTTTGACCGGGACAGACGTGCGCGGAAAACGGCTCCAAGAGAGGGCGGTTCAGCGGCTGAAAGGCCGCCCGAGGCGTTGCACACGGTATTCACCCGCGAGCCGGACGCGTGAAATCGCTTTGGCGAGTGTAATGCGCCCCGTTACCTTGCGTAAACAGGCAAATTGAGACGGCTTTTGCCGTGAAATCGGGTGGTACCGAGAAAAGATGAAAAACTTTCTCCCCGTGTCGTTTGACACGGGGTTATTTTTTATAACAGAGAGGACAACATGATACAGGAAAAAATTGAACAGCTGAAAGAAAAAATTGACAAAGCCGCCGCGGATATTAAAAGCAGTAAATCGCTGGTGGAGCTTAAAATGGCGTTCTTGGGCAAGCACGGCGAAATTTCCGAACTTATGAAGAACATGCGCGAAGTTCCGCCCGAACAGCGTCCCGAAGTCGGCAAAATTATAAACGCCCTGCGCGACTGGGCAAACGCTCGATTTGACGAAATCGAAGCAGCCGTCAAAAAAGATGAGCTCAACGACCTCTACAAAGCCGAAAAAATAGACGTTACCCTCCCCGGAATGAAGCACGAAACGGGTGCGTTCCATCCCAACACTTTAATAAGAAAGGAACTTATCGATACGTTTTCGGGCATGGGCTTTGAAATTTTCGAAGGTCCCGAAATAGAGAACGATTACTATAACTTTACGGCGCTCAATACGCCCAAAGACCACCCCGCAAGGGACATGCAGGACACATTCTATATAACCGACGAACTGCTCCTGCGCACCCAGACTTCAGCGGGACAGATAAGGGTTATGGAAAATAAAAAGCCGCCCATAAAAATTCTTTCGCCCGGCAAGGTTTACCGCAGCGACGACGACGCGACGCACTCGCCCATGTTCTCGCAGATGGAAGGTCTTGTCGTGGATAAGGGCATAACGCTGTGCGACCTTAAAGGCATGCTGGACGTATTTGCAAAAAAGACTTTCGGCGAAAACGTAAAAACCCGCCTCCGCCCCTCTTACTTTCCCTTCACCGAACCTTCGGTTGAAGTTGATGTGAGCTGCTTTGAATGCGGCGGAAAGGGTTGCCGCCTCTGCAAAGGCACTGGCTGGATAGAAGTTCTCGGCGCGGGCATGGTGAACAGGCGCGTGCTCGAAGGTTGCGGCATAGACCCCGATGTTTATACGGGCTTCGCATTCGGCATGGGCATTGAAAGAATTGCCATGCTCAAATACGGCATTAACAACATGAAACTGCTTTTCGAAAGCGACACAAGATTTTTAAAACAGTTCAAGGATTGAGGAGATTGATATGAAAGCACCTTTAAGTTGGCTGAAAGATTATGTTGATATAGACGTCAGTGCCGAGGAATTGCAGAAAAAACTTTTCGGATGCGGTTTCGAGGTTGAAGAACTAATTGACGTAGGCAAAGATATTTCGGGCGTAGTCGTGGGCGAAGTCCTCTCCTGCGAACCCGTAGAAGGCACGCACCTGCACGTATGCAGCGTCGATTGCGGAGAGCACGGAACATTGCAGATCTGCTGCGGCGCGGACAACGTCGAAAAGGGTATAAAAGCCCCCGTTGCGCTCGTCGGCGCGACGGTCTATTCAACCGAAAAAGACCACGTAACCATAAGCGGCGTAATGACAATCAAAAAGGGCAAGCTTCGCGGCATAGAATCGTTCGGCATGCTTTGCTCGGGCGTAGAAATAGGCATAAACGGAGATATGTTTGACGGCGGAGATTACAACGGACTTTTAATTCTGCCGAAGGAATGGAAAAACGGCGAGGACGTTAAGCCCCTTCTCGGTCTCGACGACTACATTTTCGACATAGCGGTAACCGCAAACCGCCCCGACAGCCAGAGCATTTTAGGCATTGCGCGCGAGGTTGCGGCAGTGCTCGGCAAACCCTTGAAAGAACCCGATTATTCTTTTAAGGCGACCTCTTCGGGCGAGCCCGTAAAGGTGAGCGTTCTCGCGCCCGACCTCTGCCCGAGGTATATCGCCCACTATATTAAGGACATAAAGATAGCCCCCTCTCCCCTGTGGATGAGAAAGAGACTTTCCCTCTGCGGACTGCGCTCGATAAACAATGTGGTTGACATAACCAACTTTGTTCTGCTCGAAATGGGACAGCCCATGCACGCATTCAACCTCGACGCGTTGAGCGGCAGGGAAATCGTTGTCCGCCGCGCCAAAGACGGCGAAGAGATAACCACCCTCGACGACAAGAAGTTTACGCTCAACCGCGACAACCTCGTAATATGCGACGGCGACAAACCCGCCGCTCTTGCGGGCATTATGGGCGGACTTAACAGCGAAATCGAGGACGACACAAAAGAACTTCTGTTCGAAGCGGCAAAATTTGCGCGCGACAGCATAAGAAAGACTTCGCGCTCGCTGGGTCAGCATTCCGACTCCTCGGCAATGTTCGAAAAGGGCGTATGCGAATACACCACCCAAAAGGCTATGGACAGGGCGCTCAACCTCATTCAGACGCTCGGTTGCGGCATGATTACCGACGTGCGCGCCGACATAAAGACGGAATTTTCGCACGACGGCACAAAGAAAATGGTCGTCAGCATTAATAAAATAAATGCTCTTCTCGGCATAACCGTGCCCACCGAGGTCATGTGCGACATACTTAAAAGGCTCGATTTCGGCGTGAGCGTAAAGGGCGACGACATGACGCTGGATGTTCCCCCTTACCGCGAGGACATAGACGGATATCCCGATATAGCCGAAGAAGTTATAAGAATGTACGGCTACGACCACATAGAGGGCACATTCATGCCCACGGCGGCGGTTACGAACGGCGGCTATAACGATGAACAGAAAGCCGAAAACGCATTGAAGCGCGTGCTTGTCGATCAGGGGCTTTATGAAATTTCGACCTATTCCTTCTATTCGGAAAAAGATTTAGACACCCTGCGCTTCCCCGCGGACGCACCCGAGAGAAAATTCATTAAGATAAAAAATCCCATAGGCGAAGACCTTTCGGTTATGCGCACGACGCTTGCGCCCTCCATGCTCGCCGCCGCGGTGCGCAATTTAAGGCGCGGAAACCTCGAAGGCAAGCTGTTTGAAATTGCAAACGTATATATTCCCGACAGTCTGCCGCTCAAAACTTTCCCCGAAGAGAAAAAAATGCTCTGCATAGGCATGTTCGGAACATGCACTTTCTATGACCTGAAAGGTGCTATAGAGAGCGTTGCCGAGAGCATACATGCTCAGTTTGAGTTTGTTCCCGCAACTAAACCCTTCCTCCACCCCGGAATTTGCGCCGAAATAATGTGCGGTGACAAAGTTATAGGCTATGCGGGAAGGCTTGACCCAGCAATTTCGGAAGAACTTGCGCTCGAGCGCAAAGTATTCATTGCCGAGCTCGACTACGAGGCGGTTATGGCTTGCGCGCGTCCGTTCAGATATAAACCGCTGCCCAAGTTCCCCGAAGTTACGCGCGACCTTGCACTCGTCGCCGACACGGACATTATCTGCGGTCAGATAGAAAAGCAGATTTTCTCCGCTTGCAAGTATGTAACCGACGTTAAACTTTTCGATATCTACGTAGGCGCACAGATCGGCGAAGGCAAAAAGAGTATGGCTTTCACCGTAACTTTCACGCCCGCCGACGAGGCGATTACGCCCGAAAAGTGCGACGGCTACGTCAAAAAAATACTCGGCAATCTCTCGCACAACCTCGGCGTTGCTTTGAGATAACCCGAACATAAATGTTAAATGTTAATTGCGTTTTTTAAATGTGAATTGCGCGCCCGCGGCAATATGCC
>ULSO01079601.1_pt1 | contig 16205 bp, 13 predicted proteins | sample 1956701 | NCBI WGS metagenome assembly ULSO01 (sample SAMEA4835708, study PRJEB28245) | human gut metagenome | biome: gut microbiome; material: fecal sample | place: Denmark | collected 2008 | reverse complement strand
CGGCTTCCTCTTCGGCTTTAATGCGGGTAAGCTCTCTGGTTAAATTCTTAACGGCCTGCTCCAGCTCATCCGCTTCCCGCATTAAGCGGGTTTCGGCGCTTCGTTTGGCCATTATTTTTTCCTGTAATTCACGGAAGCCCTTTTCGGAAGTTTTCTCACTGTCTTTGATTTCTTTAATCTTCCAGTCGATTTCTTTAACTTCAAAATCTAACGACTCGACCTTTTCCGCGGCTTCGGCGGTCTCTGTTTCAAAACGCTTTTCGCGGCTGACCAGACGCTCCATTTCCATCTTCATGGCATTATGGCTCTGCTCCGCTTCCCGCACGGCACTTTCTTTTTGCGTGATCTCTTTATCCAGCTCCGCCAGCTGTTCATCGCAGGCCGAAATCTTATTCTGCGTTTCTTCCAGTTCGGCTTTCGCCTTGGTCAGATTTTGTTCTTCTTTCGTGTATTCTTTTTCATTAATTTCTAATTGCGCTTTGAGTTCTTTGATGTTCTCCAGCGTTTCGCTCCGCTCATCATTAATCTCCAGCAGCGACTCTTCCATCTCGCTGACCATCTGCGCGGAAGTGGCCGCTTTATCTTCCATCCGCGCCACCTGGATCTTTAAAGCATCGATTTTCTGCTGCAGAATCTTAAACTCCTCGCCGCCTTTCGACTGCAGTTCTTCTTCCACCTGCACGATCGCTTCTTCAATCTCCTGCACCTTGGCGACGATTTCTGAAATTTTTAGTTTATTGTCACTAATCTGTTTATTAAAAGCTTCAATCTGATCGGAAAGCGTTCTAATTTCCACCAGCGTATTTTCTTTACGGCGGCGGGCTAGCTTAGCTTTCGAAGAAGTCAGTTTTTCTTCTAACTCCATGTAGCGGAGGGCATTTTCCTTCTCCTTCTCCAGCTGTTTCATTTGTGTTAGAATTTCGTTGAGAATGATGCTGATGCGCTCAATGTTAGCATTAGCTTCTTCCCGCTCGGCGCTGGCTTTATTCAATTCTTCATCAAATTTGGCGATGCCGGAAATATTATCGAGAATTTTGCGTCTTTCTACGTTGGACATGGTGACAATGCGCGTCACATCACCCTGCTGCACGAGATTATAACCGTCAGCACTGATGCGGGCATTCGATAGCAACATATCAAATTCCGACAGGGAAGACTTACGGTCGTTGACGTAGAAGTAAGAAGTGTAGCCTTCACCATCGGCAGACATCTTGATCATTCTGGTCAAACGGACAATATCTTCTTCAATCGGAATGGTGCGGTCAGCATTGTCAAAAACCAAAGAAACTTTACAGTATTTGGCGGGATTTTTGTTATTGCCCCCATTAAAGATTAAATCCGAAAGCTTACCCGCCCTAATTGCTTTAGAGCTTTTCGGGCCTAAAACAAATAAGATCGAATCAGAAATATTGGATTTCCCGGAGCCATTGGGTCCCGTAACAGCGGTATAGCCTTCTAAAAGGGGAACAGTAAGTTTTCTTCCAAACGACTTAAAGTTTTCCAACTCTATCTGTTTTAAATACATTTGACCTCCGCTCGGAGGCGAGACGCTTTTCTCGAGAGTTTCTGTGCATCCCACCACAGAATTAACTTCAGCTGAGCGCTGTACAAACTGTTACTGGGTATATAAGCTTTCTCTCTATTTGGAATCATCATTGGTAGCTGGCGTAATACTTCTGCCGACTAAGTCGCTCATTTCTAGCGCTTTAGCACCGCTGGGAGTATAATAAATTAAAAAACGGCCTTTAATACCCATAACTTCCCCGCGGTGATGACCGGCAGTCTTAACCAGGCGCGGCGGGGAGCGCGGACGTTGGCTAAGGGGATATTGATCAAAAATTGTCAGCTCTTGATTCAGCGTAGTCTGCCAGGCATTGATTTTTTGCAGATAGGTCTGATAAACATTCATCATCTGCTCCTTTGTTGGAGCGCTCAGCCACTGTTTCAGCAGCCGCTGCGGTTTTATTTCCTGAGCGATCTTAAAGCGGGTGGAAACTTCTTTTTCCAGCTTTCTGGCGGCTAGACGATTCTCGCAGTTGAAAAGGACGGCAGCCGCATCAGCCCCCTGTTCAATAATTCTTTCTTTGAATCTTTTTTGTGAAGTCATCCCTACTTTGGGCAGATTGCTGTAGAGTGCCAGATAGACGACGTGCGGTCTTGTACAGAAGTCCGGATAGTCGCAGCGTTCACCGTCGCAGCGTGGTTCAAAAACGCAGCTCATGACGGGAATCGCCGGCGGGCGGCAGTCCGCACAAAGGGCAGCATCGGTCAGCACAATCTGCTGCGGACAGGGCGTGTAGCCGGCTTCGGTCAGACGTCCCACACAGCTCTTGCTGGCGCTTGCCGTAAAATCAATAACAGTCAACGGCAGCTCGCTGAGCTGTCTCGTTTTTAAATTATAAATTAAAACTACTGGCTTAAAATCCTGCCAGTAGTAAGCAATAACGTGGTAAACAGTGCTCTCACTCATCTCCCGCAACCGTCAGGTACTCCGGGGGTACCTCTTTGGTCAGGAAGACCGTTTTAGCCGCATGCTGGATTTCCATACCGGCGGCGATCATCGCTGTCGCATCAATCTTGAGAATCGCCGGGGAATCAGTACGGACTTTGCCAGCGGTTAAAGCATCTTCATAGGTTTTGGAAAGATGCACCATCTTGCGGTCGGAAGGTTTGAGACCGGTTTCTAAGATAATTTCCTCTTCTTCCGGAGTGGTCGGGTAGAAGAGCTCTGCGGGTATGTCATCGGTGGGATGCTGCAGATTCAGTTCAAGCGTGTGGCCGTAGGTGGCCCGCATCTTGTCATTACTGATCTGATAGCGGCCTTTTTCATCAGTTTCGATTAAGGCGATGATATGATGCGGCCGCAGCCAGCGGTAACGCGGGTGGCTTTTCTTCATGGCGAAGATAAAATCCTGAATCGAGACGAAACCCTGTTCATCCATCTGCAGTTCGAACTTTTCAGGAAAATGGCGGAGGGAACCAGCCATCGCTTTGCTGATGCGGCTCAATTCTTCATCACTCATTAGGAACTTTCCTTCGTCTCCGCACACCGGGCAAATCTCGCCTCTGAAATATCCATGTTCTGGGCACTCGCGTAACATACCAATCCGCCATAACGATACTGCTTGATTAATACTTTCCCTTTTACATCTGCAGGTTATTGGCTTTATAGGCCGCGGCAATGGCATTCTTCATCAGCATGACGATGGTCATCGGGCCGACGCCGCCGGGTACAGGCGTAATCGCCGCAGCGACTTCTTTGACATTTTCAAAGTCCACATCACCCACCAGGCGGTAACCTTTCTTGGCGGTGGCATCTTCCACACGGTTGGTACCGACATCAATGACCACGGCGCCTTCTTTGATCATGTCTTTAGTGATAAAGCGGGGAGAGCCGATGGCAGCTACGACAATATCGCCGCTTCTGACAATCTCTGCCAGATTCGCTGTGCGGGAGTGACAGACGGTAACGGTGGCATTGGCGCCTTGGCCTTTCTGCATGAGAATGGCCGCTACCGGTTTACCGACAATGTTACTGCGGCCAATGATAACTACGTGTTTTCCGGCGGGATCATGTCCTGAACGGATTAACATTTCCTGAATGCCGTGCGGGGTGGCCGGCATGAAGATGGGATCGCCGATCAGCATTCTGCCGACATTGAAGGGGTGGAACGCATCAGCATCTTTGTGCGGGTCAATGCGGTTGATGACTTTATTCTCGTCAATGTGCTTGGGCAGCGGCAGCTGTACCAGGAACGCATGGATCTCCGGGTCGGCGTTAAGCTCATCAACTTTCTTGAGCAGTTCTTCTTCGCTGACTTCCGCCGGTAAAATAACTGCTTTGGACTTCAGTCCCAGCTCTTCACAGGCTTTGATTTTGTTATTAACATAAACATGGGATGCGGGGTCATCACCTACCAAGACTACTCCCAGGCCAGGAACGATACCTTTGTCTTTCAGGTAAGCAACTTTTCCTCTTAATTCTCCGCGTATCTCTTCGGCAATTTCCTTTCCGCTGATAATTTGCGCATCCATATGATCAGGTGGTAAATAGCACTCGGGGATTAAGCATTTGCGAAAAAACGTCAGGTTAGCAATAGGCTGTGCATCACTGGAAAATTAGGCCGCAATGAGTTCGCCCTGTGTTTTTATAAAATCCTTAAGTAACAGCTTCATCTTCGATTTTTATATCTTAGCTTACAAATTGTTTACTTTCACGGTTGTGTAAAGTCTCATCGTGCAAATTTCTGGACATATGGCTGTAAAAATACCCATCAGCTGCACATTTGTGAAAATATTTTTCAGTTGAAATGACAAAAAGAGATATATATAATATCTTGATTGCACTCTCGGATATAAAATTTTGTTGAGAGGTGGTATGGTGGAAGAGAGCCTTTGCAACGTTGAGTTTATAAAGGATAACAATGACTACATAGCCAGAGTCCAAAGTGACATTGGTGGCCTCCGGGAATACCGCAGCTCTTCTCTAGAAGAAGTTCTGGAACAGGTAATCATTGATCTTCAGGAAGAGTTTGAAAACGCATAATCCACTTTGTCCATGGACTTTAGGGGATATGCGCTATGAACAGTGGTAAGGAAGGGTCAGACTACGACTCAATAATCTCCTCTTATTATGGAGATGAACAGATCACCGCAATGATCAGTGTGAAAGTCGAGACGAAAGATGTCGATTTGATCGCTGAAACAATCTCTAAACATCGCGCCGTTGATGATGTTTACATCTTGACCGGCGAAACGGATATTATGGCGATGGTCCGCTTTAATACCTACAAAGAGCTGAAAATCTTCCTGATCGAAACTGTCAACGGGATACCGGGAGTAAAAGAGACCAATACTTCCATGGTGGTCACTACTTTCAAGAGAAATGGAGAATCTTTCTTCGATGAGGATGCTCTTTAAAAAAACCATTTCCAATACTTTAATGGGGTGAACTTATGGCCGATAATGCAAATTTAAAGCAGATTGTCGATGTGCTGGATCAGCTGGCAGACGATACTTCTGTGCCACGCAATATCAGACGTGGAGCGAATGATGCTAAAGAAAAACTTCTTAGACAGGACGAAGCCTTGGACGTCAAAGCCGCAAGTGCTATTTTCATCCTTGATGAATTGGCGAATGACCCCAACATTCCTTTGCACGGGCGCACCCTTATCTGGAATATCATCAGTCAACTCGAGATGGTTAAGTAAACCATCTCTTTTTTTAATGTAATTTTTAGGCGAGTATAGTCTAGTGGTTATGACTTAAGCTTCCCAAGCTTGAAGCCCGGGTTCGAATCCCGGTACTCGCACCTTTTCTCAAAATCAGATATATTATGATCAAAATTGCTCTTTTTTAGTTTTTGAGTCCCTATCTGAGGTATAATTATGCACACCTTGGATGCACTTAATCAACGTGTGTGAGGCCTTAGATGAAGCAATTAATCCGTTGGGATTATCTTTTTTATATCTCTATTCACTCTTGTCAATTGTATTGGTCCGAAAATCTAGCACTAGATCGAATCAAAGTCCCTTAGGGTGATAATACTTATGATTGACACAATTAAGAAAAGTATACTTTCGTTAGATCCAGCAACTTTTCAAAGTTTATGTGATGTTTACTTATGTAAACTGGGCTATTCAAACATAGTTTCATTGGGCACAGAAGCCGGCGCTAAAAAAACAACTAAAGGTACACCAGATTCTTATTTTTGTACACCAGAAGGAAAATATGTATTTGTTGAATACACGACTCAGAAAAAAAATCTATTTATGAAGATTAAACGAGATCTTGAAAAATGTCTCGACCCCTTGAAAACCAATATCTCATTAGATTGCATCTTAGAAATCATATATTGTCATACTTCTTCAAATATAACACCTAATCAGGATTACACTCTTAAAAAAATGTGCTCCGATGTAGGTGTGAATCTGACAATTATTGGAATAGATAAACTTGCGCTAGACATCTATAATCTATATCCTGATATCATGAAGAATATCCTTGGATTGTCATTTGACACAAATCAAATCCAATCAATTGATGAATTTGTTACACAGTATAATGCAAACGATTTAGTTGCACCGATTGACAATACATTTTTATTTAGAGATGAAGAACTTGAAGAAATTGATAATGCATATCAAGATGTAGATGTTGTAGTATTAAGTGGAATACCAGGATCTGGAAAAACAAGACTTGCTCTACATTATGCAGCCACACAAGCATCCAACTCAAATAAAATTGTATATTGCATACATGACAATGCACTTCCGATTCATCAAGATTTAAAAATGTATATGAATGCACCAAATGATTATTTTCTCTTGATTGATGATGCAAACCAATTGTCTTCTTTAAAATACATTATTCAATACGCTACTCAAAGATCTGATGGACATCATGTAAAAATACTCATCACTGTTAGGAGTTATGCAACACCGATCGTATTATCAATCATTCAACAGATTACTAGGTACAGAGTCATCAACATTGGATTATTTTCAGATTATAAGATTGAGGAACTACTTGAAACATCATTAGGCTCATTTGATTATGAAGATCTTAAAAAGATTATTTTCGTCGCTAATGGAAATGCACTAATGGCTATGCTCACGGGCATAACCACAAATAATTCAGATAGATCTGATTTGATGGATAAGCTCTCCCAAACATATGATAGCTACTTTGGTACAATCTTACAACAAAACGAATTGTGTGAAACTGAAGACTTGATAATTTCTACAGGTCTGATTGCATTTTTAGGAACAATGAATCTAGATAGGGTCGATCAACTATTCTCAACACTCGATTTAAAAATAAATAAAGATATTTTTATAAAAAATATTTACAAGTTGCGTGACAAAGGATTCATAAACATCTCTCATAACAAAACTGTTAGAGTTTCTGATCAATGTTTTTTAAACTATATCCTAAAATTTGTTTTTTTTGATAAAAAATTTTTAACATTGTCATCTTTTATAAAAAAATCTTTTATAGGCTATCCACAAGAAACGGCCTCACTAATCAGTATATTACTTACTGTTTTTGGAACCGTAGCTATGCATGATTTTATCAAAAGTGAAGTTAAGAAAGTTTGGAATGAACTGTACGATGAATCCTCACCACATTATTTTGAATTTGTAAAAATGTTCCATCATTTAAATCCAACCAAAACATTGATGATACTAGCTGAAATGATTGATCAGCAATCTGAAATTACAATAGATGTTAATGGTAAGGATAGCAGTTATTCTTGTAGGTATCCACACATGTCAGATGACATTGTCGATCTTCTTGGAGAATTTGCAGACACTGATGATCTGTCTGCAGCTTTGGATTTATTTTTTCAATATTTTTTAAAACGCCCAGATCTATATGACGCATTCCACCGAACCGTAGACTATAATTTTACCATCCAACGAAATTCTCAAAACAATGGTTGTGTAACTCAAATATTATTTCTTAAAAAACTTAAAGAATATTCAGACAATTGGAAACAGAAAACAATTACACTTCTTTTTTTGGAAACCGCCAATGAATTCATAAATCTGAAACATTACTCTGCTGAATCTAATCAAAAATCTGCAATTTTGCATAACATCTCACTTTCATTGTCTGATGGTGTTAAAGAATATAGATCATTAGTATGGAAATATCTGCTGCAGCTTTGCAATATTGAAGAATATAGAGATCGTGTACGTGAGATTCTACGCTCCTATATATCTGATATCAATTCAAATCTAGATATTCTTCAATTTGACCTACAACACATCAAATCAATAATGAATGTAGCATTTACACATACTAGCTTAGAAAATTGCATTTTTGTAGATTATCTTTGTCAAATTATTGATGATCAGAAACTGCGGTGTAGATCATTATTTTCTGAGTATTTCACGAATGAAAAATTCAAGATATATATGATTCTTAAAGGTCCAAACTGCGATCCTAGTCAAGATTCTGTAAAAAACAACACTCTAAAAGAACAGAGAATTGCGCAATATTTAAACTGTGATATTGTAAAGTTTAGACAGCTAGTTGACATTTGTTGTGAAGTATCCACGTATCAATATGTATTTAATGAAGAAATCGCGACAGGCTTAGTGATGGCATTTGAACAAATGGCACATAATAATGATCAATATGTCGCTGCTATTGAATATTATATCGAAAAAAATACTCCCTATGATATCTGCCCTTGTTATCTTGTAAACACTCTTTTCAAAACATCATTGACGGATGATGATATTTTAAATATGATAAATAAACATGATTTTGTCCAAAAAAATGAATGGCTAGATGCATACTATCATGAACTACCAGAGCCCTACATTGATGGAGATAATCTATGTGGACTCTATGAATATATAGATAATTTTGATGATGACTTAAAAACTATTTATTCTCATGATCTGGAATTTTTAGAAAAATACCGTTCAATGGACAAAGATATTTTTATTAAGATATGTAGATATATTTTCAATAAAGTGGAACGCAGTCCACAGATGGTTAAAAGTTACTTTAGACTAATGTTTAACTCTCCCGGTGCGTCACCTCAAAAACTAGTTCATAAATTTAGAGAAGATATGGAGCTTTTAGAAAAGATATACATCTTTATGTTGTCATGTAATCCAGCTCATGATTGCTCTGGTGCATATTTACTTGAAATATATCGTAGAAGTCCAACGATCTTACCTAAGTACATTAGTTGTTTGTTACATGGTGATCGAGCTTCATCGATTTCTCATCAGAAACGACATCTTTGTTTTTATAACCTAGAAAATTTCATAGAGATTTATGACTCAATTTTAGATGGTTTGATCGCAATGTCTCAACATCCAACGCTGACTGTACCATCTCATCTGGAGTCCTTTACATCTTCAAAATCCGTGGGTTCAAAGAGAATTAATAAACGAGATGAATGGATTTCTCACTGCATTCAATCACACGCTAATGACCCAATCAAAATGTATTGCATATTTCGGGTAATTTCAGAATTAGATGACAGTAGAAGAAAAGAATATATCCAAAAATACCTCGCAAACAACAATTCAGTTGAGGATTTTAAAACCTTACAGTTATTGCCAAATTCAGGTAATTGTTTTGTAGATGTAGAGAAAACATACCTTTCTAAGATTAAGTTTCTCAAATCTCTTCTTCCGAATTTTATCGGCATTAAGTGGCTTAAACACAAACAATATGTCGAATCACTCATCGATGATCTAGAGGCCTGTCTTAATGAAGAAAGACTCAGGGAATTTTACATTAAAAGTATATCTGATGCGCGTAATGGTTATACATAGCGGTACCAACCAGAAGGCACTTAATGGAACGCATCATGTGTTTTTTTTTAACATGCCCTTTCATTCTTTAATCCATACTATCTTTCAATCGGGGAGCACGCTCTGGTCTCAAAATCTTCATTTTGATTTTGGAGTGCCTTATTGTTGTTGGAAGAGTTGTAATACTATCCCACCAATGTACCGTCATAAGAATGACTAATATTGACGGATCGATGGGCGAAGGCGGCGGACAGATCCTCCGTACTTCGATGGCTCTCGCGGCACTACTGGATGAGGAGATCACGATCACCAATATCCGTGCCAACCGGAGCAAAAAAGGATTACGGCCGCAGCATGTTGCGGCAGTGAGGGCTATCGCTGAACTCTGCGGTGGTGAATTAGAAGGAGCTTTCCCGGGATCTGAAACCCTGACTTATCGGCCAGGTCATTCTGAACTGCAGGATTATAACATTGAAATCGGCACGGCCGGCAGTATCTCTTTGGTTTTACAGGCGTGTATGCTGGCCGTCCTGCATAAGCCGAAAATGCATCTGACAATTTCCGGAGGCACTAACGTTTACTATTCACCTTCTATCGATTACTGTGAGTATGTCGTTCTGCCTTTCTTAGAGCGCATGGGTTACCGCAGCACCTTAAACAATGTCGTGCGCGGCTTTCACCCGCAGGGCGGAGGCTTAGTCGACATTACTCTCTGCCCGGGGCCGTTGAAGCCTCTTGACCTGCGTACGCGCGGCAAACTGATCGATAAAGGCGGTGTCTGTTACATTCAGAATCTGCCTTACAAAATCGGTGAAAAACTAAAAGCCGCTTCCGGCGCCGACATCATCGAAAGTACCAACGGTGTCTCGGACGGCGCGGGTGTTTTTCTTTATACGGAATACAGCAACACTATCTTTGGTGTTGATGCCTTAGGCCGCAAGGGACTTTCTTCTGAAAACGTGGGGGCGATGGGCATTGAAGCCATGAATAAAGAAATCTCCTCTAACGCCACTTTAGATTTCTTTGCTGCTGATCAACTGCTGCCCTACATGTGTCTGGCGGACGGCACTTCTTACTTCCGGGTGCGTAAGCTGTCTAATCACCTGCGGACGCAGATGGATCTGCTTACGATCTTTTTAGAGGTGGAATTTAAAGTCACAGAAATTGATAACTGTTTAGAAATTTCCGTATCACCAGCAGCGAGGAATCAATAATGACGCGTCCTTTTGTAACCGTAAACTGCGCCATGACGGCTGACGGCAAGATTGCTTCCATTTCACGTACGCAGATGAGAATCTCTTCGCCGGAAGATCTGGCACGGGTGAAAGCTATGCGCACTGCTTCCGACGCAATTCTCGTCGGTATCGGAACTGTGCTGGCTGATGATCCGCATTTGACGGTAAAAGGTCTCACTAGAGAAGAAAATCCGCTGCGTATTGTGCTTGACAGTCAAGGGAAGCTACCAGCCACCGCCCGGGTGCTTGACGACCGCGCGCAGACCTTAATTGTCACTTGTGAAACTTGTACTAAAACTTGGGCAGGCGCCGAAGTTTTACGTGTTGGGACTGACAAAATCGATCTTAACGCCCTGCTCACCAATCTGCAGGAACGCGGCATCAAATCCTTAATGGTCGAAGGCGGCGGTGAAGTAATTTCTTCTTTTTTCGCAAATAATCTTGTTGACCGTTACTGCGTTTTTGTCGGCAGCATGATCATCGGCGGCCGCACCGCACCAACGCCGGTCGACGGTGAAGGTTTCCTTCAGCCCCTGGCCTTGAAGTTAGTAGAGCACAAAAGATTAGGTGACGGTCTGCTGTTAATCTACGAGCCGTAATCACAACTGTACAGCTGAACGGTCAACTGGTGAACGGCAGAAATCAGCAATTTTACGGTTATGCGCATTAAGACAGATCTCATCCGCGGCATTTTTTAGATACCACATCGGCACGTAATAGAGATTCAGATATTCCAGCTCAATCTCTTCTTTCTGAGGAACAATCTTGCGGCGTTCCGTCAGCGTGGTCTGGCTGTCTTCATAAATATATTCTTTAATGCAACTGTGTGCTTCAATCACTGCTGCCAACGCAATTTCTTCCGCATCTTCTACTTTAATCGCCGGCTGTAATTTTGTATGTTCTTTTTCCAGCGTGTAGATCACATCTAATTCTTCCCATTTTTCCGGACGCAGGGAGATGGCATTAATCGCCAGGATGTTCTTGGCAGCCGGTGTAGAAGTTTTAAGAGTGTAATTAAATACGTAATACGGAACGAGCTGCAGAGCTTTGGCCATGCAGTGCGGATACTCCGCCGCTAACTCTTTTTCGGTAACATTTATTCTTAAAATTAAGTCACCGAGGGAAGCATTTTCCACGTCGTCCAGAAGCGCAGCGGAAACCAGCGGCGGGAAGTCGGTTGCGGTCAGTTCATCAACAATGCTGCTGTGGCTGCCGCCTACTAAAGCTTCTACCCGGAGGCGCTTAAGCTCATTTTCCAGACTCTCCTGGTCCCAGATAATGATCTCTGCATCAACTTCATAGGCTGTTTCTTCCGAAAGACCTTCCAGCGCGACCAAGATCTTCTTGCCGGAAAATTCTTTAAATTCTGCTAAAAAACGCTTGAAGGCTGGTAAATTAAAAATGACCTGCGGACAGACGGCCGCTTTAACTTCGTCTTTCTGCGCTAATATGTATTCACCCTGCCGGGTGGTATCGTAGCCATTGTCGTGTAAAATTTCTTCCAGCAGCGCAGTAAGACTTGACAAAATAATCCCCCGGTTCATGGGACATTAAGAATATAAAGATAATCACCTGCTGTCCGCCAGCAAGTGATAAGAGTGTTTAAAGCTGGATTTCAATACCCAGCTTTTCAGTAAGTTCTTTGTAACGGTTTCTGATAGTTACTTCCGTAACCCCGGCAATATCTGCCACTTCTCTCTGTGTCCGCCGTTCGTTGCAGAGAATCGAAGAGATGTAAATAGCGGCGGCAGCTACGCCCGTCGGACCACGGCCGGAGGTCAGCTCCTTCTTCGCAGCATCTTTGAGAATTTCTGCCGCTTTGGACTGCACTTCTCCGCTTAACTTCAATTCTGAACAGAATCTCTGCACGTAGTCTTGCGGCTTGGTCGGCATCAGCTTCAGCTTCAATTCCCGCGTCATGAACCTGTACGTTCTGCCGATTTCTTTACGGCCGACACGGGATGAGGTAGCAACTTCATCCAAGGTACGGGGAACATTGCACTGCCGGCAGGCAGCATACAACGAAGCGGCCACGACGCCTTCAATACTGCGGCCACGAATGAGGTTCTTGTTGACGGCTTTCCGGTAAACCATGGCGGCTGTTTCCCTTACATTACGGGGCAGACCCATAGCCGAAGCCATTCTGTCAAGTTCGCTCAGCGCAAAGGCCAAGTTTCTTTCAGTAGCGTTGGAAACCCTGATTCTCCGCTGCCATTTTCTCAAACGATAGAGCTGGGCACGGTTTCTGGTTGGAATGCTCTTACCGTAGCTGTCTTTGTTTTTCCAGGAGATTTCAGTGGACAAACCCTTGTCGTGGATTGTGTATGTCATCGGCGCTCCAGTTCTGGCGCGCTTTTCTCCCTGCTCTACGTCGAAAGCTCTCCATTCGGGACCTTGGTCTATGAACTGATCATCGAGAACCATCCCGCAATCTTCGCAAACTAGTTCTCCACGTTCATAATCGCGAATAAGGTGTCTACTGCCACACCCTTCACACTTCTCAATTTCTTCGGTCCCTTCTCTTACCTTTGGCATTGTTTGTGACCTCCTCGATGTAGACCTGCTTCCCTACCAGGGAAAGCATGCCTCCTTTGCCGTTTGGTCTGACCAGTATGTAAGGTGCATACACGGGTCCAAAGACTCGTCCTACCTGGCCAATGGGTTTATTACGATTATCTACAATACGGTCGCGGAAACGCGGTGCAAAAGATCCTTTGACGATAAGTTTACCATCATAATTGATCTTGGAAACAGTACCTAAAAATTTCATATTGCTCCCTGTAGGTAATCTATATATAACAGTATGTAGTCTACTATTTAGTATAAATACTTTACGATATGCTTTTTAATAAGTATGGTAATATTCATCTACCACTTCTTGTGCCTTGGCGGGAGCTATTTAGCCGTTATTGTTCTTTGATCTTGATGCGCAGCTCACGGTTGAAAGCTCTCTGAAAAGTTTTTCTTGCTGTTTCTACGCCCCACTTTTCCAAGGTAGCGTCTTCTTGGGCCACGGCTTTCAGCACTGCCGCGTTTTTACCGTCTTTTTGGAGCACCACGGAACTAATGACGCTGTTGCGGCTGCGGTCGAGACTTTCCGCCAATTTGAGCAAAGAGGATAAAACAAGTACTGTCTGCGGGTTGACAATATTCTGCCGGCGGTGCTGGTGGAGCACGGTTTCGGCGATGATCGTAATCTCCCTTTTGTTAAAACCCAGAAGATCGGCGTTCATAATCAGATAATAAGAATGCTCGCGGCGGTTATTGAAGGAAATGAACTCGCCGATGTCATGCAGATAAGCGGCATAACGCAGCAGTTCCCGTTCGTCTTCCCCGAGTTTATGCAGTTCACAGCTGCGGGCGCTGTCAAACAGTTCCAGCGCCAAACGCACGACTGTCTGCGCATGCTTTTCATCAATGCCGCAGGCCTTGCCTAACTTTTCTACACTAACTTCGCGGGCGGAAGAACCGTTCTGTGAACATTCTTTTAATTCTAATAAATAATCAGCAACCATCCCGTCTTTGACGCCTTTGTCGGTCACGCGCAGTTCGCTGATGCCGAACTCTTCCATGATTGTTTCTAGAATGGCAGTGCCAGCAATGATAATGTCTGCCCGTTCCGGATTGATGCCCGGTACTTTTTTACGCTCTTCCAAAGGCATGGCGCGCAGCATGGCCGAGATCTTTTTGACATTGGTGTATTTGAGCGTGCCTTCTTTGCTGCCGTAAGCTTTGCTGCTGATATCCGCTAAATTAGTGATGGTTCCGGAACCGCCGAACGTCATGTCCCATTTTTTCTTTTTAATGGAGTTAGCCGACGCGCCAATCGCCGTTCGGGCATACTTGCGCATTTTGTTGTAAGTGGAATCGCGCACCGGGCCTTTGCCGCCGTCCTTTTGAAACTTGGATGTCAGCCGCATGGCGCCGATCTGAAAACTCCAGAGCCCGCTGTAATCTTCCTTATCGCCGATGGCAATTTCCGTACTGCCGCCGCCGATGTCGATCATCATCGCGCTCTTATCTTCAAAGTCGACACTGGATCTAACACCTAAGTAAGTCAAACGGGCTTCTTCACGGCCGGAAATGACATTGATTTCTAAGCCGGTTTCCGCTCTCACTCTTTCAATTAAATCTTCCTGATTGCGGGCATCGCGCGTGGCGGAAGTAGCGACGATGATGATTTCTTCCGCGCCGTAAGTCTGCGCCAGCTTGGCAAAATTCTGGCAGACGAGGACTGCCCGGGCGATCGCTTCTTCATGTAGCAGATGCTCGCCGAATTCCCGTTCGCCGAGGCGGACAATTTCTTTCTCCCGGCGTAATAAGGTAAAGGAACAAGTCTCTTCGATGGTACCGATGAGCAGCCGCACTGAATTAGTGCCTAAATCGATAAATGCAACCGTGTGACTTTCGCTCATAAGACCTCGACCTGGTAGCCAAAGACTTTCTCAAATAAATCATCTTTCTTGAGCTTGATTTCCGCATGTTCCTTGCTTAAGAATATTTCTAATTTGCCATTTATTAGCGGACAGCTGTCAATTTGTTCATTTTCCGTCTGATTAGCCAGCTCATCGGCAATGCGCAGAATAGCGGCTAATTTAAGCACGGCTGCCAGCTCTTCCTTGTTGAAGTTCTGCAGTTCTGGATCGTCTTTCTGCGGTAATTTGCCACGATGGTAGCGGGCAATTACTGCTACCATGGTCTGTTCTGGTGTGGATAGCGCTAACGGCAAAGTGAGAATAATTTTGTATGAATTACGTTCGTGTTTGCTTTTTCCTAATAACCAGCCGGCATCGTGTAATAACGCTGCCTTCTGCAGAAGCAGCAGTGACTTTTCAGAAAGCTGATGTAATTCACTAAGTTGGCAGAATAAATTAGTTGCTAAAGCAGTGACGGCTAACGCATGCGGCATTCTTACCTGCAGTTTTTCGGCCATTGCCAGCACATCGTCTAAACTGTTGGTCAGAGTAACCGACCCGGCTTCGGCGCTGGCCGTCGTCGCCTTGAGTAAACAACGCGCACAAACTGCCGATTGATCGCGATCTAACTTGATGATTTCCGCTTCGTTAGTCTGCAGATCCAGCAAGGCATAGGAAGGCCGTGCATCGATATCTTTCAGATTACCGAGGCTGCCGGGATTGAGGAATAAAGTATCATTTACCTGGCGGATGAATGGCAGATGAGAATGACCGATGAGCACGATGTCCGCCTGCGCAAGTTCCGCTAGATAGGCTAAACGTTCCGCGGCTGTTTTTGGTCCCAGACGTTCTTTGCCGCGGGCCGGGCTGTCGTGTACCATCAGGATCTTTTTCCCGGCTACCTGCAACCGCTGCTGTGCTGGAAACTGCAGAAGCTGCTGCAGCGTTGGCAGTGACACGTTCTGCAGGGCTTCCTTGACATTGTTCTTATCAGCGAAACATTCCTGTGCCCAGCATATTTCTGCGGTTTTAAGATCATAATTACCGTGAACCGCCAATACTTCATTGCGCAGCAACAGCTGCAGACAGCCATCGGTATTACCGTAGCCGGCGATGTCGCCTAAGCAGAGAATGCCGTTGGCTCCGCGGCAGATGGCGTCGTTGAGCGCCCGCTCCAGCACGGCTAAGCTGCCGTGAATGTCGGAGACAACCATTAACTTCGGGGTCTGCAACTTTTCCTGCCAGATTGCGTTAAGCGACTGCTGCTCAGC
>ULSO01023207.1_pt1 | contig 16258 bp, 11 predicted proteins | sample 1956701 | NCBI WGS metagenome assembly ULSO01 (sample SAMEA4835708, study PRJEB28245) | human gut metagenome | biome: gut microbiome; material: fecal sample | place: Denmark | collected 2008 | reverse complement strand
AGCGGTTGACGCATCGATAATTCTTGCGCGGGGCGAAGTTACCAAACCCACCGCCTCTTTTGCCGCCGCATCGGGCAAGCAAAGAAAACTTATATCCGCCTTATTTAGACATTCTCTTCTCGCTTCCGTATCTTTTCGGAATTCTTCGGGAAGAGTTATAAGTTTTATATCGTCGCGCTTTGCAAGCCTGTCATAAATCTGAAGACCCGTCGTGCCTTCTTTGCCGTCTATGAATACGCTGTACATTTACTTTATTTTCTTTTGGTCGAGAAGAGCTTTAACCTTTACGGGAAGACCGAAGAGGTTTATGAAGCCCTGAGAATCCATCTGGTTATAGCAATCGTCCTCGCCGAACGTTGCAATATCTTCGCTATAAAGCGAATTGGGCGAAGTTACGCCTGCGTTCATCACATTGCCCTTATAAATGCGGAGCTTGACGTCGCCCGTTACGCACTCCTGCGTCTTGTTGACAAATGCATCGAGAGCTTCGCGAAGGGGCGTGAACCAAAGTCCATTATATACAAGTTCGCCGTACTTGATGCCGATATGCTGCTTGAAGTGCTGCGTTTCCTTGTCGAGGCAGATAGATTCGAGAATTTCATGCGCGGCGTAAAGAATTGTGCCGCCGGGAGTTTCATAAACGCCCCTCGACTTCATGCCGACGAGCCTGTTTTCGACCATATCGACAAGTCCTACACCGTTCTTGCCGCCAATTTTATTGAGCTTTTCGATAAGTTTTACCGCGCTCATCTTCTTGCCGTCGATTGCGGTGGGAATACCTTTTTCGAAATGTATGGTTACATAAGTCGATTTATTGGGAGCCTTCCAGGGCGATACGCCTAATTCGCATATCTTGTCGTAATCGGGCTCGTTTGCGGGATCTTCGAGGTCAAGTCCCTCGTGAGAAAGATGCCAAAGGTTTTTATCCTTGGAATAATTTGTCTCCCTGCTTATCTTGAGGGGAATATTATGCGCTTCGGCGTAATCTATCTCTTCGTCCCTGCTCTTTATGTTCCATATACGCCAGGGAGCGATAATCGTCATTTCGGGCGCAAAAGCCTTTATGGCAAGTTCAAATCTTACCTGGTCGTTACCCTTGCCCGTGCAGCCGTGGCAGATTGCGTCAGCCCCTTCCTTTTTAGCAATTTCAACTATTCTCTTTGCTATTATAGGGCGAGCGAAGGACGTACCGAGAAGATATTTGTTTTCATAAACGGCGCCAGCCTTCATTGTAGGGTAAATGTAATCTTCAATGAATTCCTTTTTGAGATCCTCGATATAAAGTTTGGCAGCGCCCGTTTTGAGAGCCTTCTCCTCAAGCCCGTCGAGTTCCGTAGTCTGACCTACGTCGCCGGATACCGCGATAACTTCACAGTTATCGTAGTTTTCCTTGAGCCAGGGGATAATTATCGACGTATCGAGACCGCCGGAATATGCCAGAACAACTTTTTTGATTTTCTTTTCCATAATCTTTTTCCGTTAAATTTTTGTGTATTTTAGGCTTTTGCTAAAAACCTAAGCAATTATACAATATATATAATGTTTAAGTCAAGCGAAATAACCGCATAAATATTTAAAATTTTATTAATATAATGAATAAATTTACAACAATTTACTTAAAAACTTATAAATATTCAAATATACAAGATTAAACGAATAAATATGCATTCGCTCAGTACATGCGGGCGAGGAAGGAACACTCTTTTAGCTCGGCTTCCCTCAAACGGAAATCCGGAAGGCATTTTAAAAGAAGCGCCTTGAAGCGCGCAGAATGGTTGTGCACGATCGTATGGCAGAGCTCGTGAACTATTATATATTCCTGCAACCTTTCGGGAAGCATAAGAATTTTATAGTTGAAACGTATATTATTTTTCCCGTCGCAGCACCCCCATCTTCCTTTATAAGCTCTAAAGCCGACGCTTTGAGCTTTTAAAGAACAATCGGACGAAAGACGGTCGAACAGAGCAAAAAATTTTTCTCCGAAAGAGCGGATAAAAAGTTTCCTGACCGACTGCTCGTCCCTGATATAGACGGCGTCATCGGTTACTTTGTTTTGGGCACAAAATACAAGATCGACGGCTTGCCCGCCAACGAATATCTTTTTCAGCCCGACCACCTCGGCAAATTTTTCTTTGCGCGAGGCGTTGCGGGCGAGATGAGAAGTTATCCAGCCGCTCTTTGACTGCACAAAATTTTCAATTTCTTTTTTGCCGACGAACATCGGACAACGGACGGTTACACTGTTGTCGTCGCCTATGAAAATACTCATCGAACGCCGCCGCGAAGAGCGAATGACCTTATATTCAAACGTTTGAGAAGACGACATTGAACTGTACCCTCAACTCATCGCCCACTCTGCCTTCGACAACCCAGCTGCCGTCCTCTAGCATGCTCTTGTAAAGCTCAAGTTTTTCGCCGTATTTACACTGCTTTATATACGAAATGCGGAAAGACGAAACCCACTTGTCTTTAAGTTCGTCAACAGAGAAAGCATCCATGAGAAAATCTGCATACTTCGTGTTGTTTGCATGATTGTAATGGTCGTAGTCGGAATACGAAATAAACTTAACGTAATCGGCGTTTTCCGCGTCTGCGCGGGGAATTTTCCATGACGAAAACTGCGTCGAGCGGAAATCGTTGTATTCCGTATTTACATTATCGAAAACCGCAGATGAAGGCAGAAGCGAAAAATCTGTAAGATTGACAAGGCACCATCTCGATGAACCCACGCCCACTTTTTCATCCCCGACAAACAGCTCGAAATCGCGCATGACTATGAGATGTTTGGGCTTGACGGGCCAGGTATTTACGGTGATTTCCTCATTAAGCCTTATAGGACGATAGAGCTCAACATACCAGTTTGAAAGAATGAAACCGATATTTCTCGGACTGAGATTTTTATAACCGAAACCGAGCTCGTCGGCGGAAAGGCAGGCAGATTCCTGCATAACGGCAAGCAACGCCGAGGGGCGAACCAAATCGTTGAAATCCACGTCGCTGTATCGCAAAGAATATTTTTTAGAATGAAGATACATAAATGACACCTTCCTTGTAATGTCATTCAATATTATCACTTTTTGGGCTTTAAGTAAATCGTTTTGCGCATTTTTAACGCGATTATGTGTGACATAGTACTTTTTAACTGCCAAAATATTGACATAATATATTGTTTATGGTATAATTTATACAAATTTACGGAGGGTTTTACGCGATGAATGAAGACGAGGTTTTCGACGGCGAAAACGAAGACAAACACGACGAAGAAAACGTGCAGGCGCACGATGAAACTTCCGACGCTTCAAAGAGCACGATAAGCGCCGACCTTATAAGGGGGCACATCAACACAATCATTTTGCGTACCCTCGACGAGCGCGACAAATACGGCTACGAAATAATAAACGAAATAGAGGAAAAATCTCACGGTCAGTACACACTGAAACAGCCTACCCTTTACAGCGCGCTTAAAAGACTTGAAAATCAGGGCTACATAAAAGCATACTGGAAAACAGACGACGTAACGCTCGGCGGCAGGAGAAAGTATTTTACCCTAACAGAACTCGGGCGCGAGTTTTCCGAAAAGAACCAGTCTGAGTGGGAATATTCTAGGACGGTCATAGACAGTCTTATTTCCGACCGCTCTTTCGATTTTTCTCAACCTGCCCCCACTCCCGTCGATTTCAAAATATTAAAACAATCTGTTACCCGCGTGAGAACGGGGGAAAAAGATTTTGAAGGCGACGAACAGTCAGGACATAAAAGCGACCAGGATATTCCAAAAGATGAAAATGCGCTTACTTCGCAGTACGGTGCGCAGAAATACGAACAGCAGATAGAAAACGCCGCCGTTCAGTCGGAATATTCGGGTCAGACAGTTCAGGATATCTTTGTTGCGCAACAACCTCCTTCAGATCAGAAACCAGAGGAAAAGCCTGCGGAAAACGACAGGTTTAACTTCCGCGACACTCGCAGCGAGGAAGAAAAACGCACCACTCACGAAAACTTTTTAAAACTTATCTCATCCGTTCAGGAACCGAAGGAAAAACCCGAAGAAATTGTTCCGAATTCCGAAGAGATTGACACCGAAAAACTTATTTATAACTTAAAGCCCGAAACAGAGCGCGATTATAAAAAACTTGTCAACAACATTTTCAACAAGGCTATAAAGCGCGACAGCGGAGCTTCGAGGCAGAGACAGCGCCAGTATGAAGAGCCGCCCAGACAGGCTAATTACTACCAGTCCTCCTATCAGTCTGACGCAGCGGCAGAAAAAGCCAAGGCTGACGGACTTAAAGTTTATACTTCTCATTCGGGAAGCAGGACCACGGGCGCAACGAATACAACATACAACAAAGGCGGAGCTTTGTTTTTAAGTTCCGTGATAATCTGCATACTCATGCTCGCGGAATTTGTCGTATGCCTTTTATACAGGCAGGAAATGAACGTTCCCGTCATTTACCCCTTTGTTATACTTATTATCGCGCTCGCGCAGCTAATAATATTCGGAGCTATGTTCCTTTACGGTTACGGCAAAGGCAGCGCACGTCCAACTTCGCATAATTATATTTCAGTCTGCATTATTCTTACAATAATCGCCGTTCTGATTATTTGCCTTACGGGCTTCCTGCTCAACGTAAATATGCAGTCCGTGAGCGATATTATGGCAAAAGTCGGTTTTCCCGCAATAATTGCCTTGAACCTGACTTTCTTTGCCTTCCTCTTCTACATATTCAGCAAACGTAAATAAAATTTACAGCCGCCCGAAAGGGCGGCTGTTTAAGTTTTTTTACGTTTTTATATTATCTTACCAAATTCCTACATTTATTTATAAAATTTTAAATTATGATTATTTTACGTTGCTAAAACCGAACTTTAAAGGTTTAAAATCTGTCAATATCAAAACTGGCAATAGCAAATTACTTTGCCTTTTAAGCACTTTTAAACTTTGAATTTACAGGCTGAATGTCGGCAATGGCTTGATTTTAATATGAAAATTATTTCAATGACGATAAAATTTATACAGCGCTTATATGACTGCTGAATTTTTAAGCAAAAAAACGTCCCCGCAAAAAACTGCGGGGACGAAAGTTTTATTATTTATTTTGCATACTCAACGCAACGCGATTCGCGTATTACGTTGACTTTTATCTGACCGGGATATTCAAGTTCAGCTTCGATCTTCTTTGCAATATCCTTTGCAAGGAACATAGCCTGCGCGTCGTCGATCTGTTCTGGCTTGACCATGACGCGGATTTCTCTGCCCGCCTGAATTGCATAGCTCTTGTCAACTCCGTTGAAGCTGGAAGCGATTGCTTCGAGCTTTTCGAGGCGTTTTACATAGTTAGTGCCCGTCTCGCGCCTTGCGCCGGGTCTTGCGCCCGAAATAGCGTCTGCCGCGGCAACGAGTACAGCTTCTATGGTTTTGGGCTCACAATCGCCGTGGTGCGCTGCAATGGCGTTGACGACGTTTGCGTTTTCTTTATACTTTTTAGCGAGGTCCGCACCGAGCTGAACGTGAGTGCCTTCCTGCTCGTGGTCAACAGCTTTGCCTATATCGTGAAGAAGTCCCGCGCGCTTTGCAAGGTTTACGTCAAGTCCGAGTTCGGATGCCATAAGACCTGCAAGCTGGGCAACTTCTATCGAGTGCCTGTAAACGTTCTGACCGTAACTTGTTCTGTATTTTAATCTGCCTATAAGTTTTATAAGTTCGGGGTGAAGTCCGAAAATTCCGACTTCGAACATTGCGTTCTCTCCCGCCGCTTTTATTTCCTGGTCAAGTTCTTTCTTAACCTTTTCAACCGTCTCTTCTATCCTTGCGGGATGAATTCTTCCGTCGGTTATAAGTCTTTCGAGAGTAAGTCTTGCAATTTCTCTTCTTACGGGGTCAAAACCTGAAACGATTACCACTTCGGGCGTATCGTCAACTATTAGTTCAATTCCCGTAGCATTTTCGAGTGCGCGGATATTTCTGCCCTCGCGGCCTATTATGCGGGCCTTCATGTCGTCGTTGGGAAGGGGCACGACGGAAACGGTTATTTCCGAAGCGTGGTCGCTTGCGCAACGCTGAATGGCTAGGGAAATAATCTTTTTTGCCTCGACTGTGGCTTCATCCTTTGCAGTCTGCTCGATATTGCGCACCTGAATGGCTACATCTCTGCGCGTTTCATCGAGGATTTCTTCCGTAAGGAGCTTTTTAGCCTCTTCTTTGGTGAGTTGAGCGACTTTTTCAAGCTCCTGAACCATAAGGTCGTGCTGATGATTGACCTTTTCCTGAGTGCGTTTGACTTCCTGCTCCTTGCTCTGCAAATCGCGTTTCTGCTTTTCAAGTTCTTCCGTCTTTTTAAGCAGAGCGTCTTCGCGTTTGTCGAGCGTATCTTCCTTCTGAAGGAGCCTCTGTTCCTGTTTGTTGAGTTCGGTTTTCTTTTCGCGCGACTCTCTTTCGAGGTCGTTGCGTAATTTTAATTCCTGTTCCTTAGCTTCAAGTATAGCCTCTTTTTTAAGGGCTTTGCATTCGGAGGTAGCGTCCTCCACCATCTTTCTGGTGCGGGCTTCAACTTCTCCTAATTTTTTATCGGTTATCTTTTTATAGATAAGCCTGCCGACAAAGCCGCCGACTACGGCGAACACTACCGCACAACCGATTATAAGCCCGATTGCAAGTCCGCTGTCCATCGACGCAAGAAACAGGGTGCTTAAATTTAAATAATGCATTAAAGCCTCCTGTGTAGTTTTTAAATATATACTAAATCTCAAAAGAAGATAATTCTATATCAATATTAATTATAAACCACAATGCCAGAAAAGTCAATTTATTTACAAAAATACATACGTTCAGCAGGTATATTTTTATAAGAGTAAAGGCGCTGACGTTAAGTCCGCGCCTTTGTTAAATTTTATAATTTTTCTATCCACAATGAGTTGACCGCATCGGACGGCATGCGCCAGTCTCCGCGCGGAGAAAGCGAGACAGAACCCACTTTTACGCCGTCGGGCACGCAGGAGCGTTTGAACTGCTGGGCAAAAAATCTTTTGTAAAAATTTTTAAGCCATTTATCTATAAAATCCGCGCTGTAAACGTCAGAAAACGATTTATGCGCGAGGAAACGCACCTTTTCGGGCGTAAATCCCCAACGAATTATATAATAAAGAAAGAAATCATGCAGAATATAAGGTCCTACAAGATCCTCCGTCTTCTGCGAGATATTTCCGCTCGCGTCGGGCGGAAGCAATTCGGGACTGATTTCGGTATTTATTATATCCTTTAAAACCTTTTCGGCTTCACCGCCCAGTCTTTCCGCCTCGTAACCGACGAGATGTTTTACAAGCGTTTTGGGGACGGAGCAGTTTACTCCGTACATCGACATATGGTCGCCGTTATAAGTCGCCCAGCCGAGCGCAAGTTCGCTTAAATCTCCCGTGCCTATAACCATTCCGCCCGTCTTGTTGGCGAGGTCCATCAGGACGAGAGTGCGCATTCTTGCCTGAGCGTTTTCATACGTTACGTCGAGGACGGACGGGTCGTGCCCTATGTCCTCGAAATGGCGCAGAACAGCCTCCTTTATGTTGACCGTGCGCGCGGTCGCACCAATGCATTTTATCAGCTTTAACGAATTGTTATACGTCTTGCCCGTCGTGCCGAAACCCGGCATAGTTACGGCGATTATGTCGGCGGGATCTTTGCCTATTTTATTAAAGGCACGAGCCGTTACCAAAAGAGCGAGCGCGGAGTCCAGTCCGCCCGAAATGCCTATGACCGCCGTCTTTGAATGGGTATGCAGAAGGCGCTTTTTCAGACCTGCCGTCTGTATAGAAAGAATAAGTTCCGTCCGCTCGCGCAGTTTTTCGTTATTTACGGGAACGAACGGCGTCTTTGGGAAAATGCGCTTTAAGTCCTCCCCGCCGTTGTTCGTCGTGAAGTTTATTATTTTGTATCCCTGCGTATCTCCCGCGGTAAAGAATGTGTTAGCCGTTCTTCTGCGCTCATTGGCGAGCTTATCTACGTCGATTTCGGCGCACACGCAACCATTTTCGAACAGTTCTGTCTGCGAAAGCAGTTCGCCGTTTTCGCAGATGAGATTATGCCCCGCAAACGCCATGTCAGTTGTGCTTTCGCCGTCGCCTGCGTCGCAATAGACATATCCGCATATAAGTTTTGCCGACTGCATGCGGACAAGGGCGCGCCTGTATTCCGCTTTGCCTATCGTTTCGTCGCTGCACGAAAGATTGACAATTATATTAGCTCCCGCCTTTGCGTGGTATATGGAAGGACTGTCGGGCACCCATAAATCTTCGCAGATTTCTGCCGAAACCGTAAAATCGGGGCAATTTTCAGCCCTGAAAATAAGTTTCTTGCCGAAATCAACCTGTTCGCCGCACAAAACCGCCGTGCCGTTATGTTCCTCTGCGGGAGTGAAATGTCTGCGCTCGTAGAATTCGCCGTAAGAAGGAAGAAAAGTTTTGGGAACGACGCCCAAAATTTTTCCGTTGCTCAAAGCGACGGCACAGTTATAAAGTCTTCCTCCGACGGAAACGGGAGCGCCGACAAAGACGAGAGCGCGGCTGTTTGCCGTCGCCTGCTTTATACGCTCTATACCCTCTTCGACGCCGTCGAGAAGACGCCTCTGATTGAACAGATCTCCGCAGGTATAACCGCAAAGACAGAGTTCGGGAAAGACTATAAGCTGGCAGCCCTCTTCTTCACACTTTTTTATGGTTTTTATTATATTGTCGCAGTTAAAGCTGACGTCGGCGACCCTGATTTCAGGCGTCGCCGCGCATACTTTTATAAATCCGTGTACCATTAATCTCTGTCTTTTCTGGCAATCGCATCCTTATGCGCCTGTCGTATTTTAGCTTCAAGTTCTGCCTTGAATTCGGGGTTTGCAATGAGGTAATCTCTCATCTTCTCCCTGCCGTTTGCAATCTTGTTTTCGTTGTAACTGAACCATGCGCCGCTCTTGGAAAGTATGCCGTATTCGACGCCGAGGTCGATAAGGCAACCCTCCTGCGATATTCCGTGTCCGTAAATTATGTCGAATTCCGCAACCTTGAAAGGAGGCGCAACCTTATTCTTTACCACTTTGCATTTAGCGCGGTTACCTATAATTTCGCCGTCATTTTTGAGCGCGTCGGCCTTTCTTATATCAAGGCGTATGGTAGCGAAGTATTTAAGCGCTTTGCCGCCGGGGGTAGTTTCTGGATTGCCGAACATAATGCCCACTTTTTCGCGGAGCTGGTTTATAAATATGACGCACGTTTTAGAACGGTTGGTTATAGCCGTCAGTTTTCTTAATGCCTGCGACATAAGTCTGGGGAGCGCGCCGACGTGCGCGTCGCCCATGTCGCCTTCGATTTCTGCCTTGGGCGTGAGCGCGGCAACCGAGTCTATTATAATTACGTCCACAGCGCTCGAACGAACGAGAGATTCGCAGATGTCGAGCGCCTGTTCGCCAGTGTCGGGCTGGGAAACGTAAAGCTCGTCAGTATTTACGCCGAGCGCCTTTGCATAAGCAGCATCGAGCGCGTGTTCTGCGTCGATAAACGCTGCTACGCCGCCTAGCTTCTGAGTTTCTGCTATGATGTGAAGCGCGACCGTCGTCTTACCTGACGATTCGGGTCCGAAAATTTCCATAATTCTGCCGCGGGGCACGCCGCCTACGCCGAGCGCGAGGTCGAGCGAAAGACATCCCGTAGGGATAACGTCGATTTCGGTATTGACGTTGACGTCGCCGAGCTTCATTATTGCGCCCTTGCCGAACTGCTTTTCAATCATTGCAATGGTTGAGTTCAGCGCCTTCTGTTTTTCTTCGTTCATATATATACTCCTGATTTATTTTAAAGTTTTGTATGCGAGGAAAAGCGCGTTGTTTATCGCGGTTTTCGTTATAGTTTTTCTGTCGCCTGCGAGATTGAATTTATAAACTTTTATGTCGTCCCTGAGCGCCACGGCTATATAATTTAGCCCGACGGGTTTCAAGGTGTTGTCCGATTTGGGACCGGCTATGCCCGTAGTGGCTATAGCTATATCGCAGTTTCCCGTCGCAATCAGACCCGAAGCCATTTCGCATGCCGTCTGTTCGGATACAGCGCCAGCCTGTTTTAAAGTGAGCTCCTCCACGCCCAGCCTTTGCTGTTTGGATTTGTTGGCGTACGTGTTTAGCCCCTCAAAATAAACTTCTGAAATTCCCGGCACGGAAACCAGCCTAGAAGCTATTCCGCCGCCAGTAAACGACTCTGCGACGCTTATTTTCATTCTTCTGAGTTTGAGAAGGTCGTAAAGCCGCTCCTCCAATGAGGTATTTTCCACCGCGTAAACATAGGGCGACAGCTCACCAACTATTATTCTCTGCACGGCGTCCGCAACCATTTTTGGCGTATTGCTCGAATAAGAAATTACTATCGTCTGATCGCCGTATTCGTCGTACACGCTGAAAGCCGTGTCTCCGCCCTCTTTGTGCGCCTTTTCAAGCGCGCTGTTTATCAGTTCTGCGGGAGCGCAGACGGTATTTACATAAAACTTATCGTAACTTACCGAGTACTTTTCATTCATCAGGCGAATGCATTTTTCTGCAAACGCCGCGCCGTCTTCGTTATCCGCGCCGAGGCAGACCGTCGCCTGCCCGCAATTTATATAAAATCTGCCGTCAAATGCCGCACCGTACAGCTTCTGAAGATATCCGGAAATAAGTTCGCGCTGTCTGCTTTCGCACAGCACAACAGAATTTTCGAACATGTTGCGACATTCCTGAAGCTGATCGCTTATGCCTTTTGCGCTGTCAAAGCCCACAAAAGCAATTTTGTCGAAGTAAAAACAACCCGCCGAAAAAACGCGCAAAATTTTATCTAAACGCTCGTAGTCGATATTGAGTTTTTTGTTTCTGATGATAACCAGACAATTATTCATTACGCTTTGAGTACCGCAATATTTTTGACAATATAATTTATTCCTGAAACGATGGTCAGAACCGCCGCAACAGCGAGCAATCCGAGCCCGACATAGTTGAGCACTTCAACCGCCATGCTGTCATAGAAAAATTCTGAAAAACCGCCGTAAACAAGCAGAACTATTACCGTAAGGTCCTGCGCAACGGTCTTGTATTTACCCACCTTGTCCGCAGCGATTACCACGCCTGCGTCCGCCGCAACCATGCGAAAACCGCTGACAATGAGCTCACGTGCAAAAATCACGGCAACGCAGCATCCGCCCGCGATAATCGCCCAGTCGCCGAGATATCTGGTGAAAAAGCCGTTAACTGTGAGTAGAACGATAAGCGCCGAAGATACCAGCACTTTATCGGCTATGGGGTCGAGAAACTTGCCAAGATTGGTAACAAGATTGTATTTTCTTGCAATTTTACCGTCGAGAAGGTCGGTAAAGCTCGCTATCGCGAACACGGCGAGAGCAACAAAATAGTGTCCCGTAAATTGCAGATAGAAAAAGAGCACAAACAGCGGTATCATCACCATGCGCGCAATCGTAAGTTTATTGGGTAAATTCATAACGCCCGAACCTGCGGCAAATTTATAAAATTTTCCGCGCTCTTCGCCGTTGTTTACGTCTTTTTCGCTCATTCTGAATAGTCCTCCGTTTTTCCGTACATGTCGTAGTCGTCGCAACGCTCAATGGTTACTTCGTAATAACTCCCCTGCGCCGCTTCGGCACTGTGAAAATAAACTTTGCCGTCTATATCGGGAGCCTGAAAATATGCCCTTCCGACAAAACAACCTCTGTCGTAATCTATTCCGTCGCACAGCACCTTAATCTTTTTACCTGAAAAACCGTTAAGATAATCGTGCGAAATCTGCCTCTGAACGGCATAAAGCCTCTTTACGCGCCTGTTCTTTTCTGCGTAAGCAATCTGACCTTTGATTTTGTAAGCAGGCGTATCGGGCTCACGCGAATATGCAAAGAAACCGCAGTTGGTCAGCTTTGCTTGCTTCAAAAATGCGCACAATCCCGCAACGTCCTCTTCCGTCTCCGTAGGAAAACCTGCTATGAACGTAGAGCGTATCGCTATGCCTTCAACCTCGCGTTTCAGGCGGGATATAAGTTCAAGGTACTGCGCGCGGGAACCGCGGCGGTTCATCATTTTGAGCAATCTGTCTTCGCTGTGCTGGAAAGGAATGTCGATATACTTGATAATCTTAGGATTGTCGCGTATTTCTGCAATCAGCTCGTCATCTATCGCTTCGGGATAGCAGTACAATAATCTTACACTATTAATGTTGTCAAGTGTTGTCAACTTTTTTAAAAAAGTTACAAGAAATTTTTTGCCGTAAAGGTCGATGCCGTACCTAGTCACATCCTGCGCTACCAGAATAAGCTCGGCGACGTCGCCGAGTTCTTCAGCTTCCTTCAAAAGCTGTTCCATGGGGTAGCTGACATATGAGCCGCGTATTTTGGGAATGAGGCAGTATGTACAGCGGTTGTCGCAGCCGTCGGCTATTTTTAAATAGGCATAATGGCAGGGCGTAGTTATCACTCTTTGGGTGCGCGTCGAAATGTCGCCGCTGCCCACAAAATTGACCCTTCCGTAAGAATAAGATTTTTCGAGCGCTTCAAAAAATTTGTCGTAATCGTTCACGCCGAGAAAAACGTCCGCTTCTGTGAGCGCGCCGAACGTTTCGCCTATAAATTTCTGCGGGAGGCAACCGGTAACGACTATCTTTTCAAGGTTGCCCTCTTTATACTGCGCACATTCGAGCACGGTTTCTATTGCCTCTTTCCTCGCGGAATTGAGGAACGCGCAAGTATTTACGACAACTACGTTAGCCTGAGCGAGGTCGTCGCATATTGTGCAACCGCGGGATTTTATTATAGCAAGCAGTTTTTCTGCGTCAACTCTGTTTTTATCGCAACCGAGCGATATGACTCCGTATTTCTTTGAGTATAAATCAGTCATCAACATCACCGTAAATGCGCGTAAATTCGTCAAGCGAAAGGAGAACCTTTCTCGGTTTAGAGCCTTCCGACTGGGTGATATAATTCATATTTTCCATCCAGTCGATTATCTTGCACGCTTTGACGTAGCCTATGGGGAAGCGCCTTTGAAGCATTGAAACGGAAGCCTGGTTGCTGACGACGCAGAATTTAAGCGCCTGAATGAACTTGTCGTCTATCTTCACGTCGCTTTCGGAAACGCCGTCATCGCCGGGCGCGTCGTTTTCCTCTTCTTCGACTTTATTGATGAAGTCGCTGACGCTCTGGTCGAAGTACGTTTCGTTATTTTTCTTTACGAATTCGGTAACTGCCTGAACTTCGGGCGAATCTATAAAGCAACCCTGTATGCGGGCGAGGTCGGGATTTTCCGCCGAACGGAAGTACATATCGCCCGCGCCGAGCAATTTTTCCGCGCCGCCGATATCGAAAATCGTGCGCGAGTCGTCGAACGAGTTGACTTTGAAACCTATTCGCGTGGGCAAGTTTGACTTTATAAGGCCCGTAATGCAATCGACAGAGGGGCGCTGCGTAGCAAGTATAAGATGAATGCCGCACGCCCTCGACTTCTGAACGAGTCTTATTATTCTGCTTTCGATATCCTTTTTGGCCTGAAGCATAAGATCGCCGAACTCGTCGAGAATAATGACGATTTTAGGCAATTTTTCTTCGCCTTCGGGCAGGTGCTGGTTGTATTCGTTTATATTCTTAACAAGAGTACCCGCAAGCGTCATTTCCTTGAACAGAGTGTATCTGCGCTCCATTTCCTTTATAGCCCAGTTGAGCGCTTTTATCGCCTTATCCACGTCGGAAATGATTTCATTTATAATCAAATGAGGCAGTCCCTCATAGGATATGAATTCCGACTGCTTGGGGTCAACGAGAATAAATCTGAGTTCGTCTGGTCCGTACTTATAAAGAAGGCTTATTATAAGCGCGCTGAGGCAGATACTCTTACCTGAACCGGTTGTACCTGCAACGAGAAGGTGAGGCATCTTTGTTATGTCGGGGCAATTAGGCTTGCCTTCGACGTTTTTGCCGAGCGCAAACGTCAGCGTGTTGGGCTTGCAGTTTATAAACTGACTGCTCGTAAGCATGGTTTTAAGCCCGACAACCGTGCGCTTGCTGTTGGGAACTTCTATCGATATTGCGCCTTTGGAATAATTGAGGTACGCCGTAACATTCTCTTTCATGAGCGCCATTGCGATAGCTTCTCGGTATCTGAGCGCGCTCTTTATATTTGTTTTGTCCTCGATTATGACGTCGTAACGGGTTATCGCAGGACCGACGGTAACGTCGGCAATGTGCGAAGCTATTCTGAAATTGGACAGAGTATCCGTTATAAGCGCCTTATTTTCTTCGATTTCACCGAGATTTGCGTTGTTGTTTTCGGGATAATCGACAAGAAGGTCGAGCGTCGGTCTTACATATTTTTTCCATACGTGCTTGGGCTTTTCGGGCTCAGCAGGTTTGGGCTGAGGTTCGGGCGTCCTCGAAACGGGCGCAGTTCTGCCCGAATTTATCTGTTCGGGCGGCTCCTCCCTCCTCCTCTCGGGTACGGAAGGAGTTCTTTCATCCCTGCCGCCGAATGACGAAGGACCGTCGGAAGAGCGCAGTCCGCGCGTGCCGAGGTCGGCTACGTCGTCGTTGAGATAACTGTCGTCATCTCCGTCGAAGAGATTTGCCCTGCTCTCGCCGCGGCGGGAGCCCAGCCTGGAAGCGTCGGGCTGAATATCCGAAGAAATATTATTGTTGGAAGAACTGAAAAGACTGCGCAGGTCGTTTGAAGGATTGTCCTGTCTGCTTTCCGCGCGGCTGTCCTGTCCGACTTCTTCCGAACGGACTTCCGAAGTGCGGCGCGCAAAGGCATCGTAATCGCGGCTGTCGTTTTCTTCGTTGCGCTCAGGCGTGCGCGTAGGCATAGCTCCGCTATCCGAAGAAAAATCTGTATCCTGCGATAAATTTCTCCTGTAATCGTCGTGCGTCGGCTCTGTACGGCTGAACGCATCGCGACTGAAAGTTTCTTCGCCGAAGCGATCATCCGACGAATTTAAGACGTCTGCCGAAGTATCTTCCTCCGTATGCTGAACAAAATTTTCTTCTGCGCGGTCGCGGGGCGTTTCAGGCGTCTGTTCGTATGTATCGCGGACGGGGAAGTACTCTTCCTCCGTATGCTGTTGCGAAGCGCCGTAAAAATCGAGGCTGTCGGCAGGTTTATCGCCGTAAACATATGAAGGCGTGGAAAAACCGTGCGAAGAATTTTCGACTTCGCGGGAATAATCCGACGTATAGCTGTTCTGCACGGGCTGTGATTTTGCGGGTTTTCCCGAAGAAAAACTGCTTAAATAATCGTCGTCGTTCTGTACGGGATGATTGAAATATGAATCGTCGTTGAAAATCATATTTCTGCGGTAACTTTCCGCAGCGAATTCGCCGTTTTCGAAAAGTATCCTTCTGCCGAGATTTTTATCGGAAAATTTATCTTCGTCCGAAATCTCTTTTGCCGGCTCGACCTTTTCTGCGGGTGCAGGCTGAACGTTGACAGCCTCTGTGCGGCGGTTATTTATAATTTCATAATTTTCGTTTACCGAATAAAGTTTGTCGGGCGCGGAATACGAGGATGAATTTTCGGTTACGGGCACAACTTTCCTTGCGGACTTGCTCTTGTTTTCGGTAAGGCTGCGGACTGCGAGGTCGTTTTTGACGACGAGCACGCAAAGATATGCGCAGAGCGCGGACATTATGGCAAAAATCACGTATGCGCCCGCAAAAGTTGTTCCGCGAGCAATGGGATAAACGATAAGTCCCGATATAACGCCGCCGAATGTGTAACCTGCGTATCCCCTTTCGGCGTTTTTATAGCATAACGAAAGATACTCGCCGAAATTTCCGAGCGGGTAATCGCGCGTGGTAACCGAATGGAACAACAAAAATACCATAAAAATGGTCGTACCGAAAACGACTATCGTGCGCGGTCTTATGGACAGTTTCTTTTCGAAAACCAGCCAGAAACCGAGATAGGCGAGCGCGGCGGTTACAAGGTAACTGCCGTAGCCGAAAGTTCCGTACATGAAAGCACATATCGCCGCGCTGAACGATGAAAACACCGTGTTGTACGTCAGAAGCATGAGCAACATGAGCGCACAGAACAAAAGTATCGTCATGCCGAGCGTTTCTCTCGTAAAAATATATGATTGTTTATTGTTTCCGTTCTTTCTTTTCAAAAAACACTCTCCGCAATTTGATTGCATTTATGCTTATATCATTATAACATTATCCCTTTGAAAATACAACAAAATAGACGCTCATTTAGCTTAATTATAG
>ULSO01019659.1_pt1 | contig 16296 bp, 16 predicted proteins | sample 1956701 | NCBI WGS metagenome assembly ULSO01 (sample SAMEA4835708, study PRJEB28245) | human gut metagenome | biome: gut microbiome; material: fecal sample | place: Denmark | collected 2008 | reverse complement strand
TTCGCTACGTGCTGTTGGTGGTCATTCTGGTGGGATCGGCCTTAACCGGCACGCTCATCTGGGAATGGATCAACCCCGTTTCCCTGATGGGGCGCAGCCTGGTAATGGGCTTCGGTAGCGGCGCGCTGCTTATTCTCGCGCTGTTTTTATTTGATCTACTGGTCGTTGAACACGGCTGGTGCGGGCACATTTGTCCGGTTGGCGCGCTGTATGGCGTGCTGGGTAGCAAAGGTGTGATTACCGTTGCGGCCACCGATCGGCAGAAATGTAACCGCTGTATGGATTGTTTTCATGTTTGCCCGGAACCGCATGTGCTACGTGCCCCGGTGCTGGATGAACAAAGCCCGGTGCAGGTCACCAGCCGCGATTGCATGACGTGCGGTCGCTGCGTGGATGTCTGTTCTGAGGATGTATTTACAATAACTACACGATGGAGTTCGGGAGCGAAATCATGAAAAGCCATGACCTGAAGAAAGCGCTGTGTCAATGGACGGCGATGCTGGCCCTGGTGGTAAGCGGCGCGGTTTGGGCGGCTAATGGCGTCGATTTTAGCCAGTCGCCGGAAGTATCCGGGACACAGGAAGGGGCCATTCGGATGCCAAAAGAGCAGGAACGGATGCCGCTGAACTATGTGAATCAGCCGCCAATGATCCCGCATAGCGTTGAAGGTTATCAGGTAACGACCAATACCAACCGCTGCTTGCAGTGCCACGGTGTCGAAAGTTATCGCACCACTGGCGCGCCGCGTATCAGTCCTACTCACTTTATGGACAGCGACGGCAAAGTGGGCGCGGAAGTGGCTCCGCGTCGTTATTTCTGTCTGCAATGTCACGTACCGCAGGCCGATACCGCGCCAATCGTGGGGAATACCTTTACCCCATCAAAAGGTTACGGGAAATAAGAGGTTATTATGGGAAATTCTGACCGTAAGCCTGGTCTGATTAAGCGCCTGTGGAAATGGTGGCGTACCCCCAGCCGTCTGGCGCTGGGGACGCTGCTGTTGATCGGTTTTGTTGGCGGCATCGTCTTCTGGGGTGGCTTTAACACCGGGATGGAAAAAGCCAATACCGAAGAGTTCTGCATTAGCTGCCACGAAATGCGCAACACGGTGTATCAGGAATACATGGATTCCGTGCACTACAACAACCGTAGCGGCGTCCGTGCGACCTGTCCGGATTGTCACGTTCCGCACGAGTTTGTGCCGAAGATGATACGCAAGCTCAAAGCAAGTAAAGAGCTGTATGGTAAAATTTTTGGCGTTATTGACACGCCGCAGAAATTTGAAGCTCATCGTCTGACGATGGCACAGAATGAGTGGCGGCGCATGAAGGACAATAACTCGCAGGAGTGCCGTAACTGTCACAACTTCGAGTATATGGATACAACCGCCCAGAAATCGGTTGCCGCGAAGATGCATGACCAGGCGGTGAAAGATGGGCAAACCTGTATTGATTGCCATAAAGGGATAGCGCACAAGCTGCCCGATATGCGTGAAGTCGAGCCAGGTTTTTAACAGGGTTATTGCGTGGGTATGCTTGAAGCCAGAGAGTTACTTTGTGAGCGGGATGAACGAACCTTATTTAGTGGCTTGTCATTTACGCTGAACGCAGGAGAGTGGGTACAAATCACCGGTAGCAACGGCGCGGGGAAGACAACGCTTCTCCGTTTGCTGACTGGGTTGTCTCGCCCTGACGCTGGCGAGGTTCTCTGGCAAGGGCAGCCCTTGCATCAGGTACGCGACAGCTACCATCAAAACCTGTTATGGATAGGCCATCAGCCGGGGATCAAAACCCGGCTGACGGCGTTAGAAAATCTGCACTTTTATCATCGCGATGGCGATGCCGCACAATGTCTGGAAGCCCTGGCGCAGGCCGGGCTTGCCGGATTCGAAGATATTCCGGTAAATCAACTTTCTGCCGGGCAACAACGCCGCGTCGCTTTAGCGCGTCTGTGGCTGACCCGTGCCACGTTATGGATCCTCGACGAGCCTTTTACCGCGATTGACGTTAACGGCGTCGATCGTCTGACCCAGCGTATGGCGCAGCATACGGAGCAGGGGGGGATTGTGATTCTGACTACCCACCAGCCGCTCAACGTTGCTGAAAGTAAAATTCGCCGCATTTCACTGACGCAAACGGGGGCCGCATGATGTTCTGGCGCATTTTCCGTCTTGAGCTGCGCGTAGCGTTTCGCCATAGCGCCGAAATCGCCAACCCGCTGTGGTTCTTCCTGATTGTAATTACCCTTTTTCCGCTCAGTATCGGTCCGGAGCCGCAACTGCTGGCGCGTATTGCACCGGGCATTATCTGGGTTGCTGCGCTGCTTTCATCCTTGCTGGCGCTGGAACGACTGTTCCGTGACGATTTGCAGGACGGCAGTCTTGAACAATTGATGTTGTTGCCGTTACCCTTGCCCGCCGTTGTGCTGGCGAAGGTGATGGCGCACTGGATGGTAACCGGTCTGCCGTTACTCATCCTTTCGCCACTGGTAGCAATGCTACTGGGAATGGATGTTTATGGCTGGCAAGTGATGGCGCTGACGCTGCTGCTGGGAACGCCTACGCTTGGCTTTCTCGGTGCACCGGGTGTGGCGTTGACTGTGGGACTTAAGCGCGGTGGTGTGCTGCTCAGCATACTGGTGTTACCGCTGACTATCCCATTACTCATCTTTGCCACCGCCGCGATGGACGCGGCTTCCATGCATTTGCCCGTTGACGGGTATCTGGCAATTTTAGGCGCGTTGCTGGCAGGCACCGCGACATTAAGTCCTTTTGCGACGGCGGCAGCGTTACGAATCAGCATTCAATAACGCTGGATTACTGATTTTTGTTCGAGTCTGGTATCGAAACTATGTGGAAAACACTGCATCAACTGGCGATCCCACCACGGCTGTATCAAATCTGTGGCTGGTTTATACCGTGGCTGGCAATTGCCAGTGTGGTCGTGCTTACCGTCGGCTGGATCTGGGGATTCGGCTTTGCTCCGGCTGATTATCAGCAGGGAAATAGCTACCGCATTATCTACCTGCATGTGCCTGCGGCGATCTGGTCGATGGGCATTTATGCATCAATGGCGGTGGCGGCTTTTATTGGCCTTGTCTGGCAGATGAAAATGGCCAACCTGGCGGTGGCGGCGATGGCCCCCATTGGTGCCGTGTTTACCTTTATTGCCCTGGTTACCGGCTCTGCATGGGGAAAACCGATGTGGGGCACCTGGTGGGTATGGGATGCACGTCTGACTTCTGAACTGGTGCTGCTGTTTTTGTATGTGGGTGTGATTGCCCTGTGGCACGCCTTCGACGACCGCCGTCTGGCGGGCCGTGCGGCAGGTATCCTGGTGCTGATTGGCGTGGTGAATCTGCCGATTATTCATTACTCCGTGGAGTGGTGGAACACCCTGCATCAGGGATCAACGCGGATGCAGCAAAGTATCGATCCGGCGATGCGTTCGCCGCTGCGCTGGTCGATTTTTGGCTTCCTGCTGCTGTCTGCCACGCTGACGCTGATGCGGATGCGTAATTTGATTTTGCTGATGGAAAAACGCCGTCCGTGGGTGAGTGAACTGATACTGAAAAGAGGCCGTAAATGACCCCTGCATTTGCTTCCTGGAATGAATTTTTCGCAATGGGCGGTTACGCCTTTTTTGTCTGGCTGGCGGTGGTGATGACCGTTATTCCGCTGGTGGTTTTGGTCGTGCACTCGGTGATGCAGCATCGCGCAATTCTGCGTGGTGTGGCGCAACAGCGGGCGCGTGAGGCGCGTTTACGTGCTGCGCAACAGCAGGAGGCTGCATGAATATTCGCCGTAAAAACCGCTTGTGGATTGCCTGTGCCGTGTTGGCAGGGCTGGCGCTGACTATCGGTCTGGTGCTATATGCGCTGCGCTCGAATATCGATCTCTTTTATACGCCGGGGGAAATTCTCTACGGCAAGCGTGAAACTCAGCAAATGCCGGAAGTCGGGCAGCGTCTGCGCGTTGGCGGGATGGTGATGCCGGGTAGTGTGCAGCGCGATCCCAATTCGCTGAAAGTGACCTTCACTATTTACGATGCTGAAGGCTCAGTGGATGTCTCTTACCAAGGCATTTTGCCGGATCTGTTCCGTGAAGGGCAGGGCGTTGTGGTGCAGGGCGAGCTGGAAAAAGGCAATCATATCCTCGCGAAAGAAGTGCTGGCGAAACACGACGAAAACTACACGCCGCCAGAAGTTGAGAAAGCGATGGAAGCTAACCACCGTCGCCCGGCGAGTGTTTATAAGGACCCAGCATCATGATGCCGGAAATTGGAAACGGGCTGCTGTGCCTGGGGTTAGGGATTGCGCTGCTGCTGTCCGTGTATCCGCTATGGGGCGTGGCGCGCGGAGATGCGCGCATGATGGCGTCTTCCCGCTTGTTTGCCTGGCTGCTGTTTATGTCTGTGGCTGGCGCATTTCTGGTGCTGGTCAATGCTTTCGTGGTCAACGACTTTACCGTCACCTATGTTGCCAGCAACTCCAATACCCAGCTTCCGGTGTGGTATCGCGTGGCGGCTACCTGGGGCGCGCATGAAGGCTCGCTCCTGCTGTGGGTGCTGCTGATGAGCGGCTGGACCTTTGCGGTGGCGATTTTTAGTCAGCGTATTCCGCTGGATATTGTGGCCCGCGTACTGGCGATAATGGGGATGGTCAGCGTCGGCTTTTTGCTGTTCATTCTCTTTACCTCTAACCCATTCTCACGCACGCTGCCGAACTTCCCGATTGAAGGGCGCGATCTTAACCCGCTGTTACAGGATCCGGGGCTGATCTTCCATCCGCCTCTGCTTTATATGGGGTACGTGGGTTTCTCGGTGGCGTTTGCTTTTGCCATTGCTTCTTTGTTGTGCGGGCGTCTGGACAGCACTTATGCGCGTTTTACTCGTCCGTGGACGCTGGCGGCGTGGATCTTCTTGACGCTCGGCATTGTGCTCGGTTCCGCATGGGCCTATTACGAACTCGGCTGGGGCGGCTGGTGGTTCTGGGATCCGGTAGAAAACGCCTCGTTTATGCCGTGGCTGGTGGGGACTGCGCTGATGCACTCACTGGCGGTCACTGAACAACGCGCCAGCTTCAAAGCGTGGACATTACTGCTGGCAATCAGTGCCTTCTCGTTGTGTCTGCTGGGGACTTTCCTGGTGCGTTCCGGCGTGCTGGTATCGGTACACGCGTTTGCCTCTGATCCGGCACGCGGTATGTTTATCCTCGCCTTTATGGTACTGGTGATTGGTGGTTCGCTGCTGCTGTTTGCCGCGCGTGGACACAAAGTTCGCTCACGCGTAAACAATGCGCTGTGGTCGCGGGAATCTCTGCTGTTAGCGAACAACGTTTTGCTGGTCGCCGCGATGCTGGTGGTATTACTGGGGACGCTGCTGCCGCTGGTGCACAAGCAACTGGGACTGGGCAGTATTTCGATTGGCGAACCGTTCTTCAACACCATGTTTACCTGGCTGATGGTGCCGTTTGCGCTGCTGCTTGGTGTCGGTCCTCTGGTGCGCTGGGGGCGCGATCGCCCACGTAAAATCCGCAATTTATTGATTATCGCCTTCATCTCAACGCTGGTGCTGTCGCTGCTGCTGCCGTGGCTGTTCGAAAGCAAAGTTGTGGCGATGACGGTGCTCGGCCTGGCAATGGCCTGCTGGATTGCTGTGCTGGCAATTGCGGAAGCTGCGCTGCGTATTTCACGTGGCACGAAAACCACCTTCAGTTATTGGGGAATGGTGGCGGCTCACCTGGGGCTGGCAGTGACAATTGTTGGCATTGCTTTTAGCCAGAACTATAGCGTTGAGCGTGATGTGCGCATGAAGTCCGGCGATAGCGTCGATATTCATGAATATCGCTTCACCTTCCGTGATGTCAAAGAGGTGACTGGCCCGAACTGGCGTGGCGGTGTGGCGACTATCGGCGTAACGCGCGATGGCAAGCCGGAAACGGTGCTGTATGCGGAAAAACGTTATTACAACACTGCCGGGTCGATGATGACCGAAGCGGCAATTGACGGCGGCATCACGCGTGACCTGTACGCCGCGCTCGGTGAAGAGCTGGAAAACGGCGCGTGGGCCGTGCGTCTTTACTACAAACCATTTGTTCGCTGGATTTGGGCGGGCGGGCTAATGATGGCGTTGGGCGGACTGCTGTGTCTGTTTGATCCTCGCTATCGTAAGCGCGTGAGTCCGCAAAAAACTGCGCCGGAGGCCGTATGAAGCGCAAAGTATTGTTAATTCCGTTGATTATCTTCCTGGCGATTGCCGCGGCGCTGCTGTGGCAGCTGGCGCGTAATGCCGAAGGGGATGATCCGACCAATCTGGAATCGGCGCTCATTGGCAAGCCTGTGCCGAAGTTTCGTCTCGAATCACTGGACAATCCGGGGCAGTTTTATCAGGCGGATGTGCTGACTCAGGGCAAACCAGTGCTGCTTAACGTCTGGGCGACCTGGTGTCCGACCTGCCGTGCGGAACATCAATATCTGAATCAGCTTTCAGCGCAGGGCATTCGCGTGGTCGGCATGAACTATAAAGACGATCGCCAGAAGGCAATCAGCTGGCTGAAAGAGCTGGGCAATCCTTACGCGCTAAGCCTGTTTGATGGCGACGGCATGTTAGGGCTGGATCTCGGTGTCTATGGCGCGCCAGAAACCTTCCTTATTGACGGCAACGGTATCATTCGCTATCGCCATGCGGGCGATCTCAATCCTCGCGTCTGGGAAGAAGAGATCAAGCCGCTGTGGGAGAAATACAGTAAGGAGGCCGCACAATGAGGTTTTTATTGGGCGTGCTGATGCTGATGATCTCCGGCTCAGCACTGGCGACCATCGACGTGTTGCAGTTTAAAGATGAAGCACAGGAACAACAGTTCCGTCAGCTCACTGAAGAACTGCGCTGCCCGAAATGCCAGAACAACAGCATTGCCGATTCCAACTCGATGATTGCCACCGACCTGCGTCAGAAAGTGTATGAACTGATGCAGGAAGGTAAAAGTAAAAAAGAGATTGTCGATTATATGGTGGCGCGTTACGGCAACTTCGTCACTTACGATCCGCCGTTAACGCCGCTGACCGTGCTGCTGTGGGTGCTTCCGGTAGTGGCTATTGGCATTGGCGGTTGGGTCATATACGCCCGCTCGCGGCGTCGGGTACGCGTAGTGCCGGAAGCGTTTCCTGAACAAAGCGTGCAGGAAGGTAAGCGTGCCGGATATATTGTTTATCTGCCGGGTATTGTGGTGGCGTTAATTGTGGCTGGCGTCAGCTACTACCAGACTGGCAATTATCAGCAGGTGAAAATCTGGCAGCAGGCCACGGCACAGGCTCCGGCGTTGCTGGACAGGGCGCTGGATCCGAAAGCCGATCCGCTCAACGAAGAAGAGATGTCGCGTCTTGCGCTGGGGATGCGTACTCAACTGCAAAAAAATCCGGGAGATATAGAAGGCTGGATTATGTTGGGCCGCGTTGGCATGGCGCTGGGTAACGCTAGTATCGCCACCGATGCATACGCTACTGCGTATCGCCTCGATCCGAAAAACAGCGATGCCGCACTGGGTTATGCTGAAGCGTTGACACGTTCATCTGCTCCCAACGACAACCGCCTCGGTGGTGAACTGCTGCGCCAGTTGGTGAGAAGCGACCACAGCAATATCCGTGTGTTAAGCATGTATGCGTTTAATGCCTTTGAGCAGCAGCGATTTGGCGAAGCCGTTGCCGCGTGGGAGATGATGTTGAAACTCTTACCTGCCAACGATACTCGCCGTGCGGTGATTGAACGTAGTATCGCGCAGGCGATGCAACATTTGTCGCCGCAGGAGAGTAAATAAAAAGAGGCCCGATGGTGATGCCATCGGGCTATTTTTATTGTGCCCCGCGTTGTTGCAGGAACAGAATGGTGGCTGCCACGCGTGAGCGGACATTGAGTTTGCGCAGCAGATTGCGAATATGTACTTTTACTGTCTGCTCTGAAATATTCAACACCGAGGCAATCTGTTTATTTGACAGCCCCTGTGCCAGCTCGTGCAGAACATCCAGCTCGCGCTCCGTCAGCACGCTGAAGGGATCTTCTTCCGCGCCAAACATTTCACGTTCACGTAAGTACTGATTGACGCGTTCGCTAAAGACTTTGCTGCCTTTCGCTCCAGCACGAATTGCTTCCAGCAATACTTCCGGGTCGCTGTCTTTCAACAGATAACCGTCTGCGCCTGCGTCTATCAGTGCAAAGACATCGCTGGAGGCATCTGATACGGTCAGGATAATAATTTGCGCGGTAACGCCATCCCTGCGCAAGGCATTGAGGGTATCCAGGCCACTCATACCTTTCATATTGAGATCCAGCAAGATCACGTCGATATCCAGTCTATTCGCCAGATCGATCGCGCTCGCGCCGTCGCCCGCTTCGGCGACCACTTCAAAGCCAGGATCAAGCTCCAGTAACTGACGAACACCGCGTCGCATAAGTGGATGATCATCCACAATCATCACCTGAAAAGGCGTTGCTTCAGGCATAGTAGTCTCCTGAGGTTTTATTAGAATCATTATGTTTGAGCGTAGCGTTGGTAACGCTACCAGGCGCGTGAATGTTACCCCATTTTATGTATGGACATGTAGTGAAAACTACAACCTTGTCGTTCGCTTTGGCATCATTTTCATTATAAAGACGGAATTTTGCATCAGCTTCTCATCAAGAAAAACAACTAAAAAATCAATCACAATACTTGTGCATTTCTTTAAACAGTTTTTAAAAACTGACTCCGGGTATGGAGCTATGGGTATTTTCCGTACCCAATGCTTTTAACAGCAATTAATTTCATAGGATGAAAGCTCAATTCATCAATCTGGTTCTGTTTCTCTTTGTCGTTCCGCAATATCTGTTCTGGTGGCTACAGCGTTATATTCACCCATAGCATTGGCATCAACAGTTGAGTATGGTGAGACAGTTGATGGTGTTGTCCTGGAAAAAGATATCCAGCTGGTTTATGGGACCGCCAATAATACGAAAATCAATCCTGGCGGAGAACAGCATATAAAAGAATTTGGTGTAAGTAGTAATACTGAAATTAAAGGAGGGTATCAGTACATTGAAATGAATGGTACCGCAGAATACTCAGTATTAAATGACGGTTATCAAATTGTTCAAATGGGTGGCGCGGCAAACCAGACTACCCTCAATAATGGTGTGCTACAGGTTTATGGCGCAGCGAATGATCCCACGATTAAAGGCGGGCGCTTAATCGTTGAAAAAGATGGGATTACCGTCCTTGCCGCTATCGAAAAGGGAGGATTACTGGAGGTTAAAGAGGGGGGATTAGCGATTGCGGTAGATCAGAAAGCAGGCGGTGCTATTAAAGCAAGCACGCGGGCCATGGAGGTATTCGGAACAAACCGTCTCGGTCAGTTCGATATCAAGAATGGTATTGCTAATAATATGTTGTTGGAAAACGGCGGAAGTTTGCGAGTTGAAGAAAATGACTTCGCTTATAATACCACTGTAGATAGTGGCGGCTTACTGGAGGTTATGGATGGCGGGACTGTAACTGGCGTTGATAAAAAAGCAGGCGGAAAATTAATTGTCTCAACGAATGCGCTGGAAGTGAGTGGTCCAAACAGTAAAGGCCAATTTAGTATAAAAGATGGTGTGTCAAAAAATTATGAACTGGATGATGGTTCCGGGCTCATTGTTATGGAGGACACGCAGGCCATTGATACTATCCTTGATGAGCATGCCACTATGCAATCGCTGGGAAAGGATACTGGTACGAAAGTGCAGGCAAATGCGGTATATGATCTCGGTCGATCAGATCAGAATGGAAGTATCACGTATTCCTCAAAAGCCATTTCTGAAAATATGGTTATCAACAATGGCCGCGCTAACGTCTGGGCTGGCACAATGGTTAACGTTTCAGTCAGAGGGAATGATGGCATTCTTGAGGTCATGAAGCCGCAAATAAATTATGCACCCGCAATGTTGGTGGGTAAGGTAGTGGTTTCTGAGGGCGCTTCTTTTAGAACGCATGGTGCCGTGGATACCAGCAAAGCGGACGTTTCGCTTTTTATATGCGTACCGATATGGCTAATCATCAGAGCGATCAGCTCAACGTCACCGGTCAGGCAACAGGTGATTTCAAAATATTCGTGACGGACACCGGTGCCAGCCCGGCAGCAGGAGATAGCCTTACACTGGTAACAACGGGCGGCGGTGATGCTGCATTTACGTTGGGCAATGCCGGAGGCGTTGTTGATATCGGTACGTATGAATATACCTTGCTGGATAATGGCAACCATAGCTGGAGTTTGGCAGAGAATCGCGCGCAAATTACCCCTTCAACCACTGATGTGCTGAATATGGCGGCAGCACAACCGCTGGTATTTGATGCAGAACTGGACACCGTGCGTGAGCGTCTTGGTAGCGTAAAAGGCGTTAATTACGATACGGCGATGTGGAGTTCGGCAATTAACACCCGCAACAACGTGACCACTGATGCGGGCGCTGGCTTTGAGCAAACATTGACCGGGCTGACGCTCGGTATCGATAGCCGTTTCTCCCGTGAAGAAACCAGCACAATTCGCGGCTTGTTCTTTGGTTACTCTCATTCTGATATTGGTTTTGATCGCGGCGGCAAAGGCAATGTCGATAGCTATACCCTGGGGGCTTATGCCGGTTGGGAGCATCAGAACGGTGCCTATGTTGATGGAGTGGTGAAAGTTGACCGTTTTGCCAACACCATCCATTGCAAGATGAGTAATGGGGCAACAGCGTTTGGCGATTACAATAGTAACGGCGCGGGTGCTCATGTCGAGAGCGGGTTCCGTTGGGTTGACGGATTGTGGAGTGTTAGACCCTATCTGGCCTTTACCGGCTTTACCACAGATGGTCAGGACTACACGTTATCAAACGGCATGCGCGCGGATGTGGGAAATACCCGGATATTACGCGCTGAAGCGGGAACGGCGGTAAGCTATCACATGGACCTGCAAAACGGTACGACGCTGGAACCCTGACTGAAAGCCGCCGTGCGTCAGGAATACGCCGATTCTAACCAGGTGAAAGTTAATGACGATGGCAAATTTAATAATGATGTGGCTGGAACCCGTGGCGTTTATCAGGCTGGGATAAGGTCATCGTTTACCCCGACGTTAAGCGGTCATTTGTCAGTCAGCTATGGCAATGGCGCAGGGGTAGAATCGCCGTGGAATACTCAGGCGGGTGTGGTCTGGACGTTCTGATAACAAAAAATAAACAGGCTGTGATGTGTCACGGTCTGTTTATCGAATTAATTGCAGATATAAAAAAAACCAACCGTAAAGGTTGGTTTTTTCTTGGGATTTTTGGTCGGCACGAGAGGATTTGAACCTCCGACCCCCGACACCCCATGACGGTGCGCTACCAGGCTGCGCTACGTGCCGACTCGTGGCTGCTAATACTACCGTTTTCCACACCGATTGCAAGTAAGATATTTTGCTAACTGATTTATAATTAATCAGTTAGCGATAAAACGCTTCTCGTCTGTCAGCACTTGCAATAACAAACTTAACTGTGGTTTTTCATCTTTCACTCTTTCACCACGTAAGTTGTAAGTGCGGTATTTACCGTTATTGTTCAGCACCAGCGTCTTTTTCGGGGTGGTAATTGCCAGCGTATCGTTATCCGCTGCAGTAACCCAGTAATGACGGCGTTGAGGGTTGAACAAATCCTGACCTTGCGAATATTCGCTGGCAGGTGTGCTGACATGTAGCAGGCGTTGCATCAGCGTCGTCATCAGATCGGTATGATCAGTCAGAGCATTAATACGCTGCGCCGGCGTGCCTGGCCAGTGAATCACTAATGGCACCTGCAGATGACCGTGGGACCAGTCAAAGGTTTCTTCGTCTTCGCTCAGCGGAATACCCCGACCGGCAGTGATAATCACCACCGTATTGTCCAGTTTGCCAGAATCACGCAGTGCATTGAGCACGCGGTTGATCTGGTCATCGACATTGCCTGCCGCCCGGCTATATTTCCGTGCAAATGCCTGCTGATTGCTGTCGTCAATGTTAGTGCCATTGAAAGAGACCCACGAGAACCAGCGGTTATCTTCTTGTGCGTAGCGGCCCAGCCAGTTGATCCACTGCGTGGCGGTCTGCTCGTCGGATTGGGTGCGTACGCTCGGCATCGAGAAATCTGACAACAATGCCTGGCGATACAGCGGGCTGGTAAAGCCATCTGATGAGAATAATCCCAGCTGATAGCCTTGCTGATTAAGCGCAGTAATTAACGCCGCAGGGGTACGGGTCGACAGAATGCCGTCCATATAGCTCGGCGAGATGCCATAGAACAGGCCAAAGATGCCGTTGTCTGTAGTGTTGCCGGAGCTCATATGGCGCGTGAACGAAATATTTTGCTCAGCAAAACCTGCCAGCGCAGGCATCTGCTTCTCGAAGCGTGAGTAGTTCAGGCCATCGACAGTAATCAACAGCACATTCTGCCCGGTGCCCATATCGCGATAGCGCAGTTCGCTTAACGGATACTGAACGGAAACGGCGTCTGGATTACCTTGCTCAATAAGACGGCGTTGATACTCCTGCGCATCAAGCAGACCATGCTTCTCAAGAAAACGTCGCGCCGTCATCGGGTACGAAAGCGGCAGGTTAGCGCGCTGCATGGTGATCGGGCGATAGAAGTTGGCATCGGCCCAGATATACACCACATGCGAGGCGATAAAGGCGATAAATAAGAATGCGGCCAGCGGGCGCGCGAAGCGCCGACGACGCGTCAGGCTGCGCAGCTTTTGCCAGCTCCACGTCGCAAACACCAGTTCAAGCAATAAAATAACCGGCACGCTGATGAACATCAGCTGCCAGTCGCGCGCCATCTCATTTTCGTCTGGGTTGATAACCAGTTGCCAGACGATGGGATTAAGATGGAGATGGAAACGAGTAAAGACTTCGCTATCGATCAGTAATAGCGTCATTCCCGCCGTTGCCAGAATGACGGACAAAAACCTCATCAGCCTCTGGGAGCCGACGATAAAGGTCAGCGGGAAGAGGATCAGCAAGTAGGTGGCGAACACCAGGAAGCTGAAATGGCCGATAATGCTTACGTAGGAATAAATGCGACCAGCAAGCGTTGTCGGCCAGTCGGCGATAAACAGGTAACGGCTGCCAATGACGAGCGAAAGCAGAATATTGAACAGTGCAAACCAGTGCCCCCAACTGACCATCTGGGAGACTTTTTCACGGTAGCGCTGACGATGAGTTACCATAACCTGTTATCTGTTTCCCTTAGTGCGCTTTGTCTTCGTTGATAGAGGACTGTAAGGCGCGGGCAAAAGAGTTGGCAATTGCCTGGCGTTGGGCCGGGGCAATGCTGGTATTGATAAGGTTAGTGACCATGTTGCCTAACACCATCAGGGAAAGGTCGGTCGGAGCCTTATGTTTTTCCAGTACGTTGAGCAGCTCTGCGAGCAATTGTTCAACCTGTTCATCACTGTAGCGGGAAATTTGTGGCATAAATCGAAATCAGTTAGTTGATGAAAGGGCAACATATTACCGTAGCAACGGTTTTTTTTCTGCTTTTTTATGCGTTAAATCATTCTCGTTACGCTGCCTTCTGTAAAATGACCGCCATCTTTTATTGCGTCGCTTAACCGGCGGTGGTTGAATACCGCCCGGTCTTAAAGGAGAGTTTATCATGAGTCTGGATATCAACCAGATTGCTCTGCACCAGCTTATCAAGCGTGATGAGCAGAACCTTGAGCTGGTGTTGCGCGATTCATTGCTGGAACCGACAGAAACCGTCGTTGAGATGGTGGCAGAACTGCATCGGGTCTATAGCGCCAAAAATAAAGCTTACGGCTTGTTTAGCGAAGAGAGTGAACTGGCGCAGACGCTGCGCTTACAGCGTCAGGGCGAAGAGGACTTTCTGGCATTTAGCCGCGCGGCAACCGGGCGCCTGCGTGACGAATTAGCGAAATATCCTTTTGCTGACGGTGGATTCGTGCTGTTTTGCCACTACCGTTATCTGGCGGTGGAGTATCTGCTGGTGGCAGTTCTGAGCAACCTGAGCAGTATGCGCGTTAACGAAAATCTCGACATCAATCCAACCCATTATCTTGATATCAATCATGCGGATATTGTTGCGCGTATCGATTTAACCGAATGGGAAACCAATCCAGAGTCCACCCGCTATCTCACTTTCCTGAAAGGGCGAGTAGGGCGCAAAGTGGCGGATTTCTTTATGGATTTCCTCGGGGCCAGCGAAGGGTTAAACGCGAAAGCGCAAAACCGTGGGCTGTTGCAAGCGGTTGATGATTTCACTGCCGAAGCACAACTGGATAAAGCAGAGCGACAGAACGTGCGCCAGCAGGTTTATAGCTACTGTAATGAGCAGCTGCAGGCAGGCGAAGAGATCGAACTGGAGTCGCTGTCGAAAGAGCTGGCAGGCGTCAGCGAAGTGAGTTTCACGGAGTTTGCGGCTGAAAAAGGCTACGAACTGGAAGAGAGCTTCCCGGCAGACCGTAGCACACTGCGTCAGTTGACGAAGTTTGCCGGTAGCGGCGGTGGCTTGACTATTAACTTTGATGCGATGCTGTTAGGTGAACGCATCTTCTGGGATCCGGCAACCGATACCCTGACCATTAAAGGCACGCCGCCGAATTTGCGTGACCAATTGCAGCGCCGGACGTCTGGCGGCAATTAATCGGTTTTGTGTTCTGAATGCCAGATGCGGCGTGAACGCCTTATCTGGCCTGCAAAAAATAGCAATACCGTAATCAGGCATAATCTGCAGATACAAAAAACCCCGCCGGAGCGGGGTTTTTTACAACTTATTCAGCAATTAAGCGCGAACGAAGTCGATGTGCTGCAGCTTCGGTTTGTACGGGTGACGCTGTACGTCCTGAGCTTTAACTTTGATTTCTTTACCGTCAACAACGATGGTCAGAACTTCGCTGTAGAATTCAGCTTTAGCTTGCATGTTCATGACTTTGTCGTGATCCAGCTCGATAGCCAGCGGCGCTTCTTTGCCACCGTAGATGATTGCCGGGAACTTGTTAGCGGCACGCAGGCGGCGGCTCGCACCCTTACCCTGCTCTTTACGTACTTCTGCGTTGATAGTAAACATTTCTTTCTCTCTTAAATTAATCCTGCTACAGGCGACCCAGCAACAGGTAAGTGATCTGCTTTGCGTATGCAAAAGCGGGCGAGATTCTATACTCAATCGCTTTATACATCAATCAAAACTACCATTAACCGCGTAATTCGTGCGCCCGACGAAAACGACCTTCGTAATCGAACACTTTTTCACGCACTTGCCAGTACTGACCTTTCATGCGGGCAACGACAAAATCCGGGTGTCGCAATAAGGCTTGCTGGGCGAGGATATCGGCGGCGGTGATCCAGCGCAGAGGGATGCCCGGTGTGCGCGTATGCGGGCGGATAAAAAGCTGCTCGAAGGCAGTTCGCTGGGCGGGCGTTTGCAGACGGAAACGCTCACTCACATCCGCGCCGTCTTCATCGTAATAGGTGATTTTCAACCATTCGCCTTTCTCGTCGTGCTCATGCTGCAAAGACATGCCGCTACAGCGTAATACCAGCGCATCTTTCAGTCGTAGCGCCGCTTTTAACATATCATCCGGATCAACCAGTACCGTGTCACATTCGCGGCAGCGGCGAGCGGCAATATCATTTTCTGCGTTACATTGCGGGCAATTTTTAAAACGGAAACGGAAGTCACACTGTTCGCGATGACCGTCGTCATCTTCAAACCATCCCTGACAGCGGCGACCAAAGTGTTCAATCAATGTCCCGTCGGCGGTCGTTTTCCCCCAAAAGGTGTTGGCAAAACCGCAGGCAGGGCAGAAAACCTGTACCGGAACGTTGTCACTTTTGCCTTTCGGTGTACCAACTTCCGGCGCGTAGAGATCGTGAGGATTACCCGCATAATCAAGAATTAAACAATCAGTCTTGCCCGGAGCGAGACGCAGACCGCGCCCGACAATTTGTTGGTAAAGACTCACTGATTCGGTAGGGCGCAGAATGGCGATAAGATCGACGTGCGGGGCGTCAAATCCGGTGGTCAGTACTGCGACGTTGACCAGATAGCGAAAACGCTGGGCTTTAAAATCTTCAATTAACACATCGCGCTCAGCGCCGGGGGTGTCGCCAGTAATCAGTGCAGCATCTTCGGCAGGCAGTAATCCCACAATCTCTTTTGCGTGTTCGACCGTCGCGGCGAAAATCATCACCCCTTTGCGCGTTGCAGCAAACTCCATGATTTGGCTGATGATGTGTGGCGTAATGCGTTGCTGTTTTTTCAGCTCGCGGTTGAGATC
>ULSO01020651.1_pt1 | contig 16424 bp, 12 predicted proteins | sample 1956701 | NCBI WGS metagenome assembly ULSO01 (sample SAMEA4835708, study PRJEB28245) | human gut metagenome | biome: gut microbiome; material: fecal sample | place: Denmark | collected 2008 | reverse complement strand
CGGAATATTTTATCTAGCGCCTGAACACACAATAGCATATTGTGAAACTCACAGAACGGAGGATAATCGTAACGGGGTGTTCAGGCTTCATTGCCAGCCATTTGGTTGAAAAACTAATCGAAATGAATAATGAAGTCGTAGGCATTGACAATCTTTCAGCTGGTAAAAGAGAATTTATGGCAGCGGTCGCAGACAACGAGAAGTTTACTTTCGTGGAAGGCGACTTAAGAACGATGGATCTGGAAGAGATCTTCAAGGGGGCAGATATCGTCTGTCACATGGCCGCTAATCCCGATGTGCGGATTGGTGCCGAAGATACTACCGTCCATTTTGAACAGAATATCATGGTTACTTACAGAATACTGGAAGCCATGAAAAACTGCGGTGTGAAATGTATCTTATTCCCCTCTACTTCAGCGATCTATGGCGAAACAAACATCGTACCAACCAAAGAGGACTATGGTCCGCTGATCCCTATCTCACTCTACGGTGCCTCTAAACTAGCCTGCGAAGCTTTGATCGATTCTTATTGCAGCACTTTCGAGATTACGGGCGTCATCTGGCGCTTTGCCAATGTGGTTGGCACGCGTTCTACCCATAATGTTCTGCATGATTTTATTCGCAAAATAGGTCAGGACCCGACAAAATTAGAGATCTTAGGAACGCCGCCGGGAACCTGGAAATCCTACATTCATGTCAGTGATTGTGTCAAAGCGATGATTGCCAGTGCACAGATGAATGATGAAGCAGTGGGTATCTACAATATCGGTTCCGAAGACTCCATCTCTGTTCTAGATATCGCTGACATTACGGTCCGGGAGATGGGACTTGATAATGTCGAGTATGTTTGGAGTGGTGGCGTAAAAGGTGGCGGTTGGAACGGCGATGTTAAACGAATGCTGCTTTCGATTGACAAGATCACGCAGTTGGGTTGGAAACCGACCATGGGCAGTGCGGAAGCGATCAGCAAAGCAGTGCGGGAAATCATCAACAACTAACGCAAAGTTTATTGACAAGTTCGTTATCTCAGGTCTCAACACCGGGTCTGTGGGGTAGCTTGGTCCATCCTTCGAGCTTTGGGAGTTCGAGACCCCGATTCGAATTCGGGCAGACCCACCATTTTTTAAAAATTACTGGCTTGATTGTGGATTTTGTTTGATTCATATTCGGACGGACCCACCACATTCTGATTTTTTTCGAATCGAGTATGAAGGTATATTTTATTGTTGAAACAACCTCAAAGAGTTAACTTAAGACGATGATATTTCTGGGTTGCTGAATCGCCAGCAGCTAAGGCGATTAATTCTGAAATGTGGAGTGCTGGAAGACCATTCTGCGCAGAATCGTACTTAAATGTGCAGAAAGGACAGCCGACAATTACGGCATCGGCACCTTTGATTTCTTCCTGCCTTTCCAGCATTAGCTGGTTGGAAATTCCTTTAACTGATTTGCCGCAGCAACCAATTTTGTTACCAATCGGCGTAGCACCAGTGGCTTTGACAATTTCTTCAAATTCTTTAGCAAAATGTTCTAAAGCACAGCCTGGTTCAATCGCTACTTTCAGCGAGACGCCTGGGAGCTGCGAGATTTTTTCAAGATTGTTGTAAAAGATATGAGAAACGTGTTCTGCCTTAACTCCTGCTGACTTGAGTTCATCTGCACAACCGGGACAAATCGTGATGATGTCGCGACCATTGGCTTCTGCGCCCATTTTGAGTTTGTATTCATCACGTTCTGCATCGGAAAGATTTCTAAAAGGCAGAGGAAAAGTGCAGCAGGTCGCGTGAGGCAGCTCAGAATTACTAATTCCCAGCGCATTCAAAGCGGTCCCGGTGGCATACTTGAGAAAAGGAAGTTTGCATTCGACTGTGCAGCCGGCCATAAGATAAATATCGTCACCGCTGGGCACATAAGGAAGTTCGGTGCGGGCAGGACTGATACCCGCAGGCATGACAAAACCGGTTTCATAAAACACATCAGGAATCTTCGCTCCTGATGCTTTACAATTCATATACATCATGACCTTGAAAGGATGAGTGCTCGAACAAACGGCAGAACAGTTCCCACAACCGATGCAGAGAGTTACATTTCCCTCTTCGCCGTTCATTATTTTCTGCGGGCTGCAACCGCCGTGAGCAAAGGAGGGACAGGCTTCATCACATAATCCACAACCGATGCAATCAGCCATTAGCGACTCAATGTAGTGGGACAGGTCAGACATAGACTATTCAATGGCGACTCACTATTTCATCTTTCGTAGCTCAAGCATCAGGAGCGTCAGGAATGATCTTGATAGTAACAACATTCTGATTCATCGTTCGTGAATAGCTGACTGAAGAACAGAGTCCTTTGACGAGCAGCAGTCCTTTGCCTTCTCCGTCGTACTCCAGGGGATCGAAGATTGGTCCATCATCTTTGATCGTTAGAATTACTTCTTCCGGACTGAGCTTGACGTTAACATCCAGATAATGATCTGCTGAGCTCTGCAACCCGTGTTCAAGTACATTGAGGATCAATTCTTCGCTGCACAGTTCAATACGGCTAATCGTGCGCGGCGCAAGCTTATTGGCAGCTAGAAAAGCATGCAGCTCGGCCATCATCGTGCCCATTTCATTACCGCTGCCATTCATCGAAACATCAAGAACAGCAGCATTGTCCGTAACGGTCTTTTGCAGAGTAATCGGCGTTAGATTCTGCCGTTTGTGGATGATGAAAGCGGCAATCAGAGTTCCGGAAAGTACGATTAATTCACCGATTACGAAAGAAGCCCATACTAAATCATTGTCCAGCGGTACCAGAAGTAAAGCAACGATTACCACCATGAGCGCCTGCGCAGAAGATACTGCCGAAGCTAATTTTTTATGACCACCGATCTGGTAGATGATCATTAACATGTAATTAATGCCATAAACTGGTAAGCTGAGCGCAAAGATCCGCAGCGCGGGATCAGCAAAGCTCAGCAGAGCGGGATCGGATAAGCCGAAGAAGGAGGCGAATAATTCAGGGAAGAAGATGATCAGTGCAACGAGGACAGCTAAACAAGTGATCAGTACTTTAGTAGCAGCTTTGATGACCATCTTGACGCCTTTGAAATCTTCTGCACCCTGTAGAACTCCCCCGACTGGCTGCATAGTCTGAGCGGTTCCGCCAATAAACATCGAAGCGATCATCATTAGGTTAAGACAAACAGCCATCACACTGACTCCGTTTGCACCGAGATAATGAAGAACGATCGAGTTCATACCAAAGAGTCTTACGGTCATCAAGGCAGAGGCCAGAGCGACTGGTGCACCCATCAGTAAAATTGAGCCGAGATGGTTGAAACCAGAAAATTTGAAGCGGAAAATCCGTTCTTTCTTTCGCAAATGCAGTGCCAGAATGCAGATACCAACAACGTAACCTAAGGCGGTGGCCAATGCTGAGCTTCCTACACCCAGACCCATGAATTTAATAAAGACTACATCCAGACTCAGATTAACAATATTAGCCGAGACCAGAGCCAGAGTGGCTAATTTAGGATTACTGTCAGTTCGGACAAAGACACAGATACCCGGGAGCAGCACATAAAGCAGGCTGCTCATGAGTACCACAAAAACGTAATCTTTTACTAAAGGCGCTAAAGAAGCATCAGTACAGAGGACGGCAACAATATCGTCAACAAATACTGCTCCCACTACTGAGAAAATAATTCCAGCAATGAAACTAACTGTTAATGAAACAGTAAAGATCTTAGACGCTTCTTCGGTTTTCCTACGCCCAATATAAATGGCAGCTAGGGTTGCACCACCGACGTTGATCAGCGTGGTTACGGCGCTCAATAGCTGGATAATCGGGGAAGTCAGATTGATAGCGGAAAGCGCATCGGGACCAAGAAAGTTACCGACGATTACGCCATCAATCACTACACCCAGTGAAAGAGCCATGGAGGCCAGCACTGTTGCTACCAGATAGGTGCGGAAGGCCTTGTTGACTAAGTAAGGATTACGCTCTAACATGTTGCTCAACGTCTGTCAATTATTGATCGTAGTTTGATGCTCACTTCGTTGATGATAAACTCCTCAGGCTGGAGGATTCTCGCTTCAATCTCCACTAAGTTAGTCGGAACGGTCTTTTTAAAGGAATCATAACCGCTGGCGAGCAAAACTTCTTTGAGCTTTTCCGAAGTGATGTCGATATTTTCTAAGCAGAAGATCATCTTCTCATTGAGATCTTTCCGTTCTAAGATTAATTGCAGCCGGCCGTTATAGTTTAATTTCTCAGAAAGAATTTTTGCTATTCTCTGATAATTAAAAAATGTCCCGCCCATGCGGATGATGTCGCCGTAGCGGCCTAATAATTCAAATCTTGGCTGTTTGCGGCCACAGGCACATTCACCTTCCACCCAGCGGCCCAAATCGCCGATTTCATATCTTTCGGTGTGACCGTTTTCACGCAGATAGCCAGTGAAGACAAGTCTGCCGGTTTCGCCTTTATCAACTGGTTTATCTTCATCCATTTTAAGGATTTCCAGATGTTGAATGTCAGAGCAAAGGTGATAAACACCAGTCGGGCAACACCCACAGGCAATACCCATGGTACCGGTTTCATTGGCGCCATAGAGAATAGGTGCAATTAATTCAATGCCCAGGCTTTTCAAATAAGCCTGCTGGCCGTCAGACATATGTTCGCCAGCAAAGAATACTTTTTTAAGTCTACCATATTCTTTAAACTTTTCAGCATTCTCTTTAAACAAGCGGAGGATGTAACTGGGAGCACCGAGAATAGCCGTGGCTTTTCCTTTAATCATGAAATCGGCCACTAAACCAAAATCATCTAAGCCGCTGACATTTAGATGCGGGGCATTCATTTTATCAAAAACAGAAATGAAGCAGTTCATACCGCCATAGAGATTGCCGCATTTCAACAGATCGACCATCACATCATGTTCAGGATCAAAACCGCAAGAAAGCAGTGATTCGATCGAGGGCTCCAGGATATAACGTTCATAATCGTTCTGCGTATAACTGCAGTAAACCGGTTCACCTGTTGTGCCACCACTCTTCATCAGCACCCGGGTACCGTTTTCCGGCACTGGCGGATAATCTTTTTTACCCTGAATGGGCCCGCTAAACTGTCTTGCCACTGGTTCTTTTAGTTCTGAAAAGTTCAAAATACCGGGTAAGGAAAGTTCCGTGCGTAAAGAGACTCTTTTCAAGAAGCGGGGAAGTGCGAATACACCATCGTGCGGTTCACCAGTGTAGCTTGCGCTCATGGAACCGACCGGCGTTATCCTCGTCACGCCTGCCCGGTAAAGAAGGTCGGTAAGTGTGCCCAACTCTTCAAGTGTACAGGCCAATCCTGCCGTCTGCAGATATTGACGCATACCACGGAGCCGTTTGATAATCTCACCATGGGGCATGGGGGAAATCCAGACGGTACGGAAAAGTGGTGAAGGCATGAATTTAGGTGTGTAACAAATCAACAGGCGGTAAGTATGATCTTCGGCTTCGATGAAATCACCATCATTGAAGTAGAGATCAGCCTTGTGCAGTTCAGTTACAGTGGTGATCTCGGCAGACTGTGCCAGATCAGGTGTTTTCTGCGGAATGTTGCAGGCTTTCAAGGCTTTATCAAATAACGCCGCAAAGCGGTTGACATCCTCAGGATCGTCAGTATCAATCAGCACACATTGCGGGCTGGAACAGGACTGCTGCTCATTACGGCAGACGCTGTAAACTAAGCCGTCCACGGCTGATTCCATCGCTTTAGGCGTGAGGTAGGCAAAGCTAATCCGGTGACCCCAGGTAACGATAGGAATGCCCTTGGGAGTCATTTCCCTGATTGCCGCTACTGCATCTTCACCGCCCCAGACACTTACACAATCAGCGTTGGCGATTATTTCGGAAATGATCTCCTTGCGTTTAGAAGAAACCCGCAGCATGTAGAGGAATTTAGCGAGATTGGCATATTTGCTCAATTCAGAAAAAAACCAGGCGGCGAAAGAACCGATGTTGCTTGCCACTTTGATAATGTTGATATTTCCGGTCAAAAGACCTTCCACTGCCGCCATGGGAGCAACGACGGGCGAGTTGCCCGCGGTGATGTGAACTAAGACACCCATGGGACTCCAGGCTTCAAACTTCTGTTCAGTATAGTTAATTCTTCTGACCTCAAAGGGTCTTGTCGTCCCCAATTCCGCCTGCAGTTTAATCGTTAAGGATTTACGGTTAATGTTGTCAGCCAGACCCGCAGCAAACTCCTGAGGATTTTCACAGCCGTCTTCAACTAAGGCGGCGATCATTTCTTCATTTTTATATTCCAGTAAAACTTGAGCGAGATTGTCGCAGGCCTCCAGAACATCTTCCGTTTTCAATGTTTCCTGAAGGGTTTCGTTGATCTCCTCCGGAAGTTTATGCAGACGGGTTAAAAGTTCCTCATCATCAATTAATGAACCTTGCCAAATGTGTTTCATCAGGATCACTTCCTCAAGAGTTCAGCAGCGGCAATCGCACAACTGCGGTTTTTGGTCGTTCCTGCCCGTCCCAAAATCTCAAACCAGGGTGTTTCCAGCCCGCAGCCGCAAGTTTTTCCTTCATGGAGGATGGCGAGATCGCCCAGTAACAGGCTGACTACCGGCACACCGGTGTTGATAGGGCTGATAACATTAAGGAAACCGGGTTCACCATAGGGAAGGACTTCCAGAGTTTTGACATCTCTGATCAGTACCCGGCTGTAAGTAGGAACATGAAAGTGATGATTGTTGCAGTCCATGTAGGCCACACCGTGCTCTACGGCTCCATAGCTTTCATGACAGCAGGTCTCATCGAGTCCCAGACGTTCTTTGATATAGGCGCGGAACTCCGCCGGACTCAGTTGTTTATCGACAAAACCTTTCCAGCCGCCGCCCATCATCACCAGTGAACGGGGATTGAGCTTCAGGGGCGGATAACCCATATCTTTCATTTTTTCTAAAGTAAAATAAAGAAAAGCAGGAAAACCTAAGAGTCTTACCGGCAGACCTTCTTTCTCAAAGCGCAGCAGGGCATCAATGCAGCCAAATAGATCAAACTCATGACCTTTGCCTGTATATTTTAAAGCATATTCCAGTCCCTGTTCTTTGGCGTATCTGCGCATCATCTGCCTTGTTCTTAAAGTGCCGACATTTACGCCCTCGGCCGGTTCATAAGAATATAGCAGAAAATTTGTTGGTTCGTCGGTGATCATTCCTAAACGGCTGGCTTCCATATCTGCCGATTTATCAGAAGCAAAAATTGTCCAGCGGTCAAAAAACATCTGACTCTTTTGACCAGTTGTACCCGAAGAAGTCAAAGTAATGGCGATATCCTTATCTTCAGTAGTTTTGGTCACGTGAGTCTTGTAAAAATTAGCATGCAGAAAGGGAATTTTAGCGATGTCGTTAATGTCTTTTACATCCTCAACAGTAAAATTATTTCGCGACATCCAGTCTCGGTAAAAATCATTTTTCGCAATATGCCAAGAAAGGCATTGTTTGACCGCTTTTACAAATAAATCATCATTGTAACAATAAGGATCGGGAGATGCCCATAATTCCTGAAGCGCAGTTAAATTTTCACCAGGTACGGGGACATCTGGATCGTTAAGGTTTCTAATGCAATATTCCATAGTATCAGCCTTCATTAGGGTCTAATTTCTGTATTTTAGAGATTAAAGTAGTAAATGGTTCAATGGTCTGGAAAGTGTTGTAGTCAACAATATCACTTACTAAACACTGCATAGTCAGATAATCCCCAATGGTAGTGCAGGGAAGGATGCCGGTGCAGAAATAACCAAGTGCTTTTGCTTGTTCATAGGCAAAAGGTGCATGCGGATCGGTGAGATTTATGTATAATTGCACAATAGCACATTTCTCTCTTTTAGCGGTTAACAAAGAAGTTTTCAAAGCCGCATAAATGTCACTGCCAGCATGTTCTACATAGATCTTGCCGAGTTTCATCCGTTGGTTGATGTCAGTTACAACTTCACTCAAAGAATCTTCCGCCGGCATCGTACCTTCCGCCAGCTGCCGTTTTAAAGCAGAATTTGTTACGATATAGTGGACAAGCTCTTCGAGCTCGGATGGTACATAAATTGTTTTTAAGTAATCATTAAAAATACGAAAAGCAACTGCCACATTGCCCCGATCGCCAACGCCATCAAAGGTAGTGATCAGATCATAATTGAGATAGTGAAGAACGAAGCCGCAGGCCTTGAAATTCGTTTTATTACAGATCTTTTGAGTATATGTGTGATAAGCGACTGGCTGAGCAGTCAAAGCATTCAGTTTAAAATCGTTTTCCGCAATATCTAAGATCTGATTGGTGAGTTTACTCATGAGCGAATAATTACGGAATTTCTTCTTTACTACACCAATGCCCATTTCGGCAATGCCCGGAAAATGAGGCGAGAAAATCAAAGCGAGATGGCCGGCGATCTCACCGCTAGGGGTTGTTGCCACCAGTGAGAAATACTCATTTCTCTGGCAGGCTTCATAATATTGTTCAGGATAGTAAACAACTTCTGAAGGATAAGTATAACCAAATTCATCGTAGACGCATTGCGATACGGCAATCGCTTCATTCTTCTGAAGAGGATGAATATCAAATTCCAGATCACCCAATTCATCCACCCGTTCTTCGGTCTGACTTGGTTTGTAAACCGGCAGTGTGGTAAGATGCTTAATCAAATGCTGCTCTCTGCCCTTTCCGCCCAGATTTTTAAACAGCAGACCATCGGTCAAACCCCTCATGAGTTTGATACCCACAGAGGAAGAGAGGTCACCGTCGACATTCTCAAAATCATAGGGCTTTCCTTTGTCATGGAGGATAATACGAAAATCCATTTCGGAGATGTCTACCGAGACATCAAAATAGGCCGCCTGCTCGTCAGGAAAGCCATAAGTGATGATATTAAGCATTGCTTCTTCAAGAGCAATCGACAGTTTGCTGATATCTTTCTGCGGGATTTTACACAATTCGGCTACGTTCGCAACTGCTGCTTGCGCAACAGGAATAGAATGCGGATTTGATAAAACCCGCATGTTTATGAATTCCATAATTTAATCCACCTTAAGCAACTGATCAATGCCCGTAATGCTTAGCACTTCTGAAACGAGCTCATTGGGATGAATGATGGCAAGAGAAACATTGAGATTGTCTAAAGTTTTTTGAAGCTTTAAAATAGCACGCAAACCGGCACTCGAAATGTATTCGAGATTGGTAAAATCAAGGGTTGCGGTGTTGACTGCCGTCATCTCCGTGCTGGAAAGGATTGCTTCCAACTCTTTTTCAAAATCCTGATGAGTGATGGTATCAAGTCTGCCCTCCACTGAAAGCAGCAGGTTATCGCCATTGAGTAAGTTAGTCACATTCATAGGCTCAAAAGGCAATAAACATAGGGGGATATAATCTTCACGACATCATTTTCTTGAGGGTAACCATATTTTTACCATCTGAATAGGTGTATGAAAATTCATCCATCAGTTGTTTCACCAAGTAGATGCCATAACCACCCACCGCCCGGTCTTTAAGGGGCAGCGAAGGATCAGGATCGGCCATCGCTAAAGGATTAAAGGGAATGCCCTGATCAATAAACTGCAGCTGTAGATCATCGGCAGTGTCGATTATTACACAGACCTTTCCCCGGGTTTGGGGGTAGGCGTAATGAACAATATTCACAAAAACTTCTTCGACGGCCACCAAGATTGCTGATTTTAATTTTTGATCGTCAGTCTCTAACAGATCAGACAATAGCGTCTGGACTGCAACTAAAGATTGATCTTCCGCAGGAACGGTCAGCTTGGTAGCGGTTCCTGTGTATTCCAGCATGACCATGGTGATGTCATCGGGAGCTTGTTTGGAAAAGGCGTTGACGTCGGAATTGACGGTGTTGACCAGATCCTTCACATCTAGCGCAGCGGCCTCATTTAATAAATCGATCAAGCGCTGTTCTCCATACTCTTCACCCGCCTCATTCATGGCTTCAGTTACCCCGTCAGTATAAAGGAGCAGGATGTCGTTTTGATCAAGAGGCAGTTCTGAGTTTTCATAAGCCACGGAGACGACTCCCAGAACCGGCTGCTTTTTAACTTTAAGACGTTCAAAAGTTTGCTTTTTCACCAAAGGCGGGTTGTGTCCAGCATTAGCATAGGTCATGATTCCCGATTTAAGATCTAAGACTCCGACAAAGGTAGTAACGAACATGCAGGAATCATTGTTCTTTAAAAGCTCGGCATTAGAACGAATCAGCGCTTCTGCAGGAGATTTGGTAACCATCAAATTGTTTTTAATTACCGTATGTGCGTGCATCATGAACAGCGCAGCCGGGATACCTTTGCCCGACACGTCAGCAATCATAAAGGCAATTTGCTGATTGTCAAGCTCAAAAAAGTCATAAAAGTCACCACCTACTTCTCTTGCAGGAATCATCGTGGCCGCAATGTTAATGCCCTTTTTACCATTGAAATCAGAGTTAGGCAGAATCGCCGTCTGAATTAACTTGGCCGAATTAAGTTCACTTTCCGTTTTCATTGACTCAGCCACGACAGAGATCTCCGTAAAAATCACCCGGAAGATCAGAATATAAATGATCTGCAGAGCGATCGAAGTTACAAAATACTGCAGGCGCACAAGGGGTTGCAGAATATCGCCCACGACATACCAAACACAGGTGACTGCAACAAAAATAAAGTAACTGCCCATAGGCAGCCAGACAAAACGTTCCATCTCGCCGTTTGTATCGGCAATTAACTTTTTCACCCGCGATTTAATCCAGAAATTATAAAGAATAAAGCCTAATGCGAGCAGGATTGCCTGCAAGACAACATAGGTTACTTTATATTCGAGAGTAGCGGACGACACATCCGTTAGAGACTGATATGCCAGGATTGCATAATCACTAAGGAAAGTAGAGATGATGACGCCGATGAGCGTGGTAAAGGCGGCAACGAATAATTTAGCTGAATGTTTTCCTTTATAACTTTTTAAAACTGCCAGATATACAAAAATAGTTACAATTAGAATTGCCAGAAGCTCAGCTAACATTCTAACAATATTTGTTAAATATATATGAGTGTTATAAATTGTTAAAATAAGATCGTTGGGATATTGATCGACATAAAGGCGTATGGGAATGATCAGAATAAACGCAAAAAGAAAGATGCCAGTGAAGATTAACCCTGATTTTTTAACATCATATTTTCGTTCTAAAGTAACATCGACCATGATCAGTGAGACTATACCGAAGATCAAGATTGAAAGCGATTCGAGCAGTGCAAAGTCAAGGTTGATGTCCATTGGTATACCCACTTTAAACCATGATTGCGCTTAGAGCATAAAATAATAGGGAGCGATTTTCAGAAGCTAATGATTTGTTAGTCGGCGTTCTGAGTGTATACGGAATCGTGTCTAGGAGACCATTATCGCTTACTCAAAGTTACAAAAAGAGGCTGCCAGTAAAACAGAAATCGATCGAAAAGGAGGAGAAGATCCCCCTTAGGGGGGATCGAAGGGATCTAGATGAACACTTTAACACTTAAGTTGTTGTTTATTAACTTTTTGCCTAACTATTTTGGTTAATGCTTGAGAAAGAGTGTTGTTAATGGAAGTTCAAACTATTCTGCCCATAAGCTGATTAATGAAGAAGGTAGTATCACTGGATTAATGCCTAGCTGCAGTTCACCAACGAATTCCTATACTCGGATTCGTCCCTTCCTTGCGGATCCTACGGCGAAGATCCTTACCGGTCCCCGGAGACTGCCAAAATCAAATTTATTAGATGAAGTTATCAAAGAAATAAGAGAAGCAGACGCCGATGCTAACATCATCCGCATCAGCAGAAATGACGCTGCCGAAGAGCTGCTAAAGCAACCTGATAAATTAGTCAGCATGCTCATGAAAAAACTCAAGAGTGATGTGAAAAACTACCTTGTGATTGACGAGGTCAATCAGATTTATAATCTAGAAGATCTCGCTCAGAAAATTATTTTTCAAACTGCTTATGAAATTGAGATTTATTTTGGTCAAGACTTGTGTCATCAAGTGCCGGCCTGTTTTCGATGGATTGCTTCAATTCAAGATTAATTTAACTCGTCGAGGAGCTTGTTTAATTCATAATGATCAGCGGAGCGATCGTTTAGCTCAGCCAAAAGTTCCTTCATATAGCGTATGTAGTCGATCCACTCCCGGTCAGAGATCTTGTTTACAAATTCAATGTTAGACATAGTCGCAGATTCGTCATCGCGTCGAAGATTATCTAAAAAAGAGTCTTCATAAAATGTCGCCACGTCAATGATTTCATCAATGGTCAACTTAGATCTGGCACTCTCAATGGTTGCTTTGAGACTCTCATTTAATTCGCGATATAACTCCTGCCGAGTAGTCGTCGCTTCTAAGTTCATACGGGAACTATTGGGAAGAAGTAGTAGTAAAAATAGTACGTCTACATGACAAAAATCTAATTTTTGGAGGAGACCCATTCCTTGCCGGAAAGAATGGGCCGTTTAGGAGATGAGTAGATGGTAAACCTACTGTTGAATAGTTGGATGTTATATCCAATATAAATAGTTACGTTTTGCCTTATATAATCCAAGATCAATCAGAGTGTAGTTGTGAGAAGATGAAAAAGGTCAAGATAACAGTCTTAAAAACTACCTTCGATAAAGAACTGGCAGAGATATATGGCGCAGAGGGTTTGACAGCCTGTCCGATGATGCGTCCGGGACAGGTGTTTTATGCAGATTATGCCAAACCAGAAGGATTTTGTGATGAAGCTTGGAAAGCCATTTATCAATACGCCTTTGCTCTGGCTCACGGTACCGGCGAACACCTCTTTTACCATGGCGATTGGATAAAAGAGCCGGGAGTGGCGATCTGCAGCTGCAACGATGGCTTAAGGCCAGTCATCTTTAAACTGGAAGCAACAGATATTGAAGCGCACCTTGAATATGAGCCAATAACTCATGATTAAATAAAATCTAAGTAGTATTCCAATCATGCGGCTGCGTGAAGAAAGGATCTGCAGGACGCGCAGCACCATTGATCTTATCACTAGCCTTAATGATTATTTTTGTATATCTCACTAAAAGCACAATCGTGGAGTTTACTGCTTTTGAGATGTGGCCCCTGATCTTTTTAATAGGCGTGACCCTGTCAATAATGATCCATGCCTTCATCCATGAGTTAGGGCATGTATTTTTTGGAATGTTGTCTGGATATAAACTAGATGTATTTTCCATCTTTGGCTACACATTTATTAAAGTTAATGGAAAATATGTTCACAACAAAATGAGCATTCCTGGAACCTTTGGTGCCAATCTGATGCATCCTAAAACAGCAGAAAACAAATCCTATACACTTTATGTAATGGGCGGTGTTCTCGCCACTGCGCTCCTGACGATTGTATCAGCAATACTCATGAATCGTCTGCATAATGCTCCCCTTCAGGTATTTTTTTACACGATGACGATTGTTGGCATCTTTATCACCCTGTCTAATGCGTTTCCTATTCACAACCGGGGAGTTTACAATGACGGGATGATTCTCAGACTATTCAAAAAGAATAATGCGGCAAAAGAATTGTTTGAAAAATCGCAAGAATTAACACTGCTGACCCTCAAAGGCTACCGCGTGGATGAGATGCCGGCAGAAATCTTTGAAATTCCTGAAGTTGACGGGTCCACGCCTTTCCTTGACGAATTACGCTTCAATCGAGCAGAGTATCTGCTCCACTGTGGAAAGGTAGAAGAAGCCCAACAAGAGCTGGAAAATGTAATTAAGAATACAGCTGAAACCAATAAAACACTTCATGATTTTGCAGTATGCCTGTTGCTGCTAAACAAAATGAGCAGGGGAACGGATAAAAGCGGCATTGAGACTTTATATAATGAGAATAAAAAAGATATCCAGATCCTTGCAAAATACAATCTTACTGCCAAATATGTGCGGATTGCCTATCGCTTAAAATTTGAAAACGATCTGTTCTTAGACAATGAAATCAGAGAATTTTACCGTTTAGCTAAGAAACAAGGCGGAGGCCAGAAAGTTGAACTAGAACTTATGAAGAAGTTATTGACGGAATACTCAATGACTTACTTGCTACCGCCTTCTGTATAAAACGCATTACTGATAAAACCAAAAGCAGTGCAGCTCCAGCTTAAAATAGATATAAAAGAGTGCAAGCGCCGGGATTCGAACCCGGGCAGTTAGCTTGGAAGGCTAAAATCCTAACCAACTAGATCACGCTTGCGTATTCCACCCTTATTCCCAGTTCCTTTATAAGACTTTTGTTAGAGTAGCATCTTAGGATAGCCCATATCTGAGTGCTGAAAACAATACAAAGAACTGCTGGATAAAAAAATAAAATAAAGGCCAAAGGCCTTTATGATTGCGCTTTTCAAAGATCGCTGTGGTTGTTCAGGATGGTGATCCCTATTGAGTAGTTATCAACACCGTTCATCTGGAAAGCAACCCATGAAATCTGAATTATGCATTCAACAGTACCAGTAGCAAAATCTGATTTTGTAAGTACCCATAGGTGCTCCGAATCATCACTCTCATCAATGACCTTGATGAATCCTGAATTTGCCTCGGTAAGCTTTTGCACATATTCATTTACAGAACTGTGGGTGAGCTTTTCGTTGGCAAGGGAAACCATGCCGAGGTCACCATTGAGACCATAGAGACTAGCTAGACTTTCTTCCAAGGATTCGATAAGATCTGGATCCAGATTATATTCGGCGATCATGCTTTTTAAACTAGCCAAAAGTGCATCGCTATTAATCGAGAGATCGATGAGCACGTTGGCGGTAGCACCCTCAAAGGGCACAGGAAGTTGGCAACCGGCAACGGTCTCTTCCCAGGCTTCTCCAAAGAGTAGCTTGTTGAGCGCAATGCCGGGAATCTCTAAAGCGCCAATATCCAGCGTGAATGCAGAGTCGATCGCGATGATGTTCAGTTCATAGAGATCGGCAAAATACACAGGTGACCAACTGATGATGATCAGATCTTCGAAAGTAAGCTGTCCATCGACAACTTTAAGGGTCTTGGTAAGAACCACTGGTGAAGTTATACCGTCTTCATCAAAGAGTAAATTGACGTATTTCAGGCCATTTTTCTCTTGGATGCTGTTGATTTCTTGCGCAATGACGTCAGGTGTTAATTTACTGTATGGAGCAATTAGTTCAAGATAGCCGATATTGCCCTGAATGCTGTTTAGCACCTTGAGTCCAGCATCTAGTTCTGCCTGTTCCTCAGGAGTTAAGTTCTTTTCAACAATAATGTCGCTGATTAAATCTGCCAAGGCTGAACCATGGAAGGAAAGGTCTGCATAGGTCTCATAACCAGCATTAACATACGGCTCAGGAATCTGGAAACCGGCTAGCTGATCGATCCAATTAGCACTTGGTCCCGTGAGATCATTGATGGAAATTCCAAGTTCCTTTAAAGGATCGAAGTTGATGAGTGATACCGAAAGTTCGTCAGCAAAACCATCATCTGTTGAAAGATCGATGAAGATCAGATAATCGACACCACCGACAGTTTTCGTTCCTACCCAGAAGGAATTATCATCCTCTGAAGCCTGAAGTAATGATGAAAACACTGGCGACTTGGTGAATCCGCTAGCTTCTATTGATTTGACGTATTCGTCATAACGTGCTTGTGAATAATCCTCAACCGTCGCTGATTGGATTTCCCAGTCGAATTTTGTAAAGTCAAAATACTTCAGCACTTCTTGTGGGAGTTCATCCGGCAAGTAATCAGCAAATCCATTTAAGATATTTGACTGGAAATATTCATCCACTCTCTCCGAAGCTGGAGGAATGTTTAAGCCAAACATATTAGGCCACTGCAGCCCGTCATAAGTTATGATGAAGTATGAAAAATGATCCGGATCGCATTCAATTAAATTCATTGAAGCGAGATAATCCGTATCGATTTTACTTACTGAACCATCACTGGAGATTACATAAACTTCCAGTTTGGAAGGGTTTTCTCCATTCTGTAAATTGTAGTTTAGATAAAGTGTGATGAAATCACCAGGATCAGTCACACTTATTTTATCAATCGAGAAAATAACATTATAGAAAGGTCTGTCTCCGATAATGTCAGCTTCTTCAGCAGTCAAGGCTGATTTATTGCCGACTGAGATTGAGAAACGAAGTACTGAATCGTTAGTGAGCTTAACATCATCTTGCAGATCTTCAAGATCAACAACGACATAGCCGTTGGAAGTTTTTAAGGTAAGTGTCTCTAAATCAGAATAGATCAATTTCAGTAAATCACTGCCGTTGATCGCAATTGATTCTTGAGTACCATCTCCAAACACATAGGTAATGTTGTCTGGATCGTTGATAGCTTGTTCAAATTCATCTTCATCCAATTCAAGGACTGGCGCCCATTTGGCATAAAGAGTGAGACTTTCAGATGGCG
>ULSO01084177.1_pt1 | contig 16449 bp, 14 predicted proteins | sample 1956701 | NCBI WGS metagenome assembly ULSO01 (sample SAMEA4835708, study PRJEB28245) | human gut metagenome | biome: gut microbiome; material: fecal sample | place: Denmark | collected 2008 | reverse complement strand
CCGATGAGCTGACTGCCGCCGGTCATGAAGTTCATATCATCCACAGTTTAGATGCCTATCATCTGAAGAAAAATAAAGAAGACTTCATTAAAAATAAAGAAGAAGAACATGTTTACCGTCTTCAGAGCAACTGGGGATCGTTCTCCGCTGCAACCAGCTATCTTACCGGAAGAAACCGTAACGCTGAGCGTCTGGTAGAAAAAGTCAGCGCGGAGATTAAACCAGATTGGATTCACTATCACAATATTTCCTTATTGGGCTGCGGCGTATTAAGTCAAGGCAATGCGCCTAAGATTTATACCTCTCATGACCACTGGCCCTTTTGCCAACGCAATGACTACATGCGTTTTGGTGAAAAGATCTGTGATGATCATAGCTGCCTTACCTGCTCCATCCGTTCGCACCGGCCCATGCGCATGATCAGCACACAGGATATTATTTCTGAACTTAAAAAAATTGACGCAATTATTGCTCCCTCAGAATATATGCAAAGAATGCTGTCGCGTTTTGGAGCAGAATCGACGGTGATCAAGAATTTTGTTCCTCATCCAATTGAAGATATTAGCTTCCACGGTGAGCCGCATTTTATTTACACTGGCGTTTTGGAAAAGCACAAAGGCCTAGATTTGTTGATTCGCGCCTATCTTAAATCAAATTTGGACTCCGAATTACATATTCTAGGAGACGGTAGTCTAAAACAAGAAGTTACTAAATTAACAAAAGAGGGTGTAAAATATCTCGGATTTCTTCCTCGGAGTAAATTAATTCCCGAGGTAGCCTCATCCTTGTGCATGGTAGCGCCATCGATCTGTGGTGAAAATTCACCGCTGTCGTGTATTGAATCATTGTCCGTCGGTGTGCCGCTGATTGTTTCACCAAATGGAGGTTTGCCTGAACTGGCTACCGGTTGTGGACTTGTTTCACCACCCCATGAAGCGGATCTTGCCGCGGCACTGATGCGCCTTGATAAAGATGAAGAATTGAGGGATAAAATGTCACATAATGCCTTGACGAAATATAGAACGGAATACAGCCCGGAAGCCTACCTGAAACAGTATTTTTCATTGACGGAGGCGGTAATATGAGAATTGCTCTGATCAACGTTGGTTTCGAACCGGGTGAAGGGGATTTACGGCCGGCACCACCCTATGGCATAATGACTGTCGGTGCTTATCTGGAAAGCAAAGGTCATGAAGTACTGCTCTTCGATTGGAGCGGTGAAAAGATTGATGATGATAAACGACGAAGTCTCTTGAACGCAAAACCAGAATTGGTTGGTCTTCATGTAAAGATTTCTACCGCTTTGTTGAGAGCCATTCAGGTGAGTAAATGGGCGAAAGCAAACAAGATTCCCGTCGTGTGGGGCGGTCCGGGAACGATGGTTATTCCCGAGTTGATGCTCCGCGAAGGACCGGTGGATTATCTAGTGTTGGGTGAAGGAGAACAGACGATTAGCGAGTTAGTAGACGCCTTAGAGCAGAATTTGCCGTTACAAGACATCAAAGGTCTTGCCTATTTAGAAGAAGGCCAATACATCAGAACTGCCGCGCGTGAAAGGATTACTGATCTCAATTCACTACCTAAACCGTTGTGGAACAAATTAGGTGATTTGGCGAGATATTTCACACCGCTCTATGGACGCAATGCCATCTCTTTGGTTACCAGCCGCGGCTGTCCAGGCAATTGCACTTTCTGCTACTCTAAAATGATGTGGGGTTACAAATGGTACGCGTTAAGTCCTCAACGAGTGGTCGATGATATTGAAGAAATTATGCGCCTGGATCCCCGAATCAGCGGCTTCATCATTATGGATGATCTCTTTGCTACTGATCCGCAGCGGGTTAAAGATATTTGTTCAATAATTATTGATAAAAAATTAGACATCGTGTGGAATTGTGAAATCCGTGCCGACATGATTGATCAATCGCTTTTAGCGGTAATGAAGCAAGCCGGCTGTAAACAAATCTTAGTTGGTGTGGAATCAGGATCAGACCGCCTCTTGCAGATGGTGCGTAAAGATGTGAGTGCGGAAGATATTATTCAGGCGGCCAAACTGATTCATGAGGCAGATATGGAAGTGTACGCCATGGTCATTAATGGCCTGCCAACCGAGACTAAGGAGGACATTAGACGCACAGAACGGATGCTTGATGTGATTAAGCCAGAATATACCGAATTTTTAACATACATGCCCTATCCCGGTACTGTACTCTTTGATTCTGCTGTTGAACACGGCTTTTCACCGCCGACTAATTTAGAAGGCTGGGGCGATATGGGAACATTTAGTGTGGCCTCGATTCACGATAAAGGACTCACAAGTTACGCTAATAAAATGTATCTTGCCATGGAAAAAAGGACAAAACGCAAAGCAACCATGAATTCTTATCTGAAATCAATCAGCAAGGATCCCTTTACTGCCCCGCTGCGCGCACTGCGATTCATGATGAAACGTAAGGGGGACAACAATGGAGCATAAAATTTTAAGATCAATTGCGGAGATAGAAGGTCTTGAACGGGACTGGGAAGGTCTAAGAACATGCTGTGATGCTTCGATCTATGCTTCCCACGCGTGGGCTCTGGAATGGCTAAATAAATTTGGTTCTCAGGTCCAACCAAATGTGATCGTGTTGGAAGAAGAAGATCGTGTATGTGCGATCGCCCCGTTCATCATCTATGAGCAAAAAGTTTCCGGAATAAAAATTAAAAAATTATCAATGATTGGCAACGGCAGCGGTACGACGGAATTGTATGATCTAAATATTCTTTGGCATGGCGATTCAGCGCACATTGCCGAAGCGTTGGTCGAAGTGATGGATCAGCTGGATTGGAATGTTATTCAGTTTCATGATTTGAAGGAAGATGAACTTTCACTGCAACTCTATGAAAGAATAGCTTCCCTGTGGGATACGGATGAACTGGTAAAAATTCCCTGTCCCTTTGTTGAGTTTACACCAGGAAAAGATGTCCTCAGCAATGCTTCCTCACGTACCAAGAGGATGATCCGCCGGACTTTGCAGTCGTTGGAAGCAGAAGGGCGTATCGGCTATCGGCGCGTGGACATTCCTGAAGAAGTAAAGGAAGCAGCAGAGTTCTATGCCTTGCACCATATTTCCCGCTGGGAAGATAAGGGTGGCAGCATCTTTGCCAATGAAAATATTGCTTCGTTCTTGAAAGATATTACCACTTATGCCGCCAACGAAGGTTATTGCGATATTTTTGAAATCTGGATTGACGGCGCTCTTGCTTCACAGATGATCTGCTTTGAAGATGGAGATGTAATGCGTGCCTATAGAGTCGGCATGCAGCCGCGCTTTTCCCAGCTATCACCAGGAAACTTAGTAGCACACTATGCGATGAAAGAATCGCTAAACGCAGGTTTCACGCAATTCGATTTTGGTGCCGGTTCGGAAGAATACAAGTACCGTTTGGGCTCCAAAGACCGGGAACTGATGCGCATTCAATCAAAAAGAGGGGCTATGAAAGCAATGTCTAAGATTTCCTCGCTCCCCGGCGTAAAATATGTCTTGAACAAAAGCGGAGCGAAAGACAGCACCCTCAAAGCCATCAATGATTGAAACTTAGGAGATCACCTTCAGCAGCAGGCGCAGAATATACTCAGTGGCCTGCTCTCTGATAGCGTTACGATCTCCTTCAAAAATTTCTTTTTTAGTTACAATCGTGTCTTGATAACTAACAGCAAAACAGACTGTGCCGACCGGTTTAAAATCGCTGCCGCCGTCTGGACCGGCGATACCGGTTGTTGAGATACCGATGTCGGCTGCCGCTACTTTCCGGACACCCTGCGCCATTTCAGCGGCTGTTTCAAGACTTACTGCGCCGTGGTCAATCAGCGTTTTCTCCTTTACCCCCAATAAAGACATTTTGGCCGCATTGGAATAGGTTACACAAGAAACCAAAAAATACCGTGATGAACCGGGTAGATCAGTAATCGTTTTGGAAACCAGACCGCCGGTACACGATTCCGCTACCGCCAAGGTAAGCTGCTGTGAGGACAAGGCTTCTGCGAGAGTCTGCGCGATCATAGGCGTTCATCCATGATCTGCCGCAGTCTTTCATCCCCTTTGACTTCATAGATGGTTTCCGCAACGCCGGGCGGCACCAGTGACTGCCAGTCTTCATTGTGCAGCATTCGCGTCCGCACTTCCGTCCCTGAATAGATATGACGGTCAAACATAGGCGCAATATCAACGTTGTAGCCAGCTTCCTCAAACAAACGGCGGGTAAGAGGATTATTACTGTAGACGGTTTCAAAAGGAGGCACCATCGATTCCACGTGAGCAACCCACAAAGAATATTGGTTAATGTCCACGATCGGCACCAGATAGCAGTCATCGATGCCTTCCGCGTGAAGGGCGCGGGAGATCATTAAATGCCGTTCACCAGCCGTAAAGGGGTTTTCAAAGGTATGTGACAATTGTGCACTGCCGATGCCAATGATCGTCCGGTCGCTTTTTTCAGCAACGAGTTTAATGACACTAAGATGCCCTTTGTGAAATGGCTGAAATCTACCAATTATGAGTGCACTCATCAAAAGAAGATAAAACAATATGAATTAAAAGTATCTGCGGGTTGACCGCAGATTTTTGTAAAATTAGTTAGGTGTCGGACGGATGCTTACCGGCCGGATTTTTTCTGCACCTTTCGAAAGAAGGTCAGTGAATTTGTGAATTAATCCTTCTTTTTCAGGGCAGGAGACCAGGGCATTTTCTAAGACATCACCCAGAGTATCAACGGGAACGATCTCGATCATGGACCGGTAGCGGTCTTCGATAACGACATCGCCCAGATTGGAACGGGGAATGATGACCCTTTTAATGCCTGACTCGGCAGCAGCCTCGATCTTAGCCGTTACACCACCAACAGGCAGAACCTGACCTCTCACAGAAAGTGAGCCAGTCATCGCTACAGACTGATCAATGGGGATGTTAGCATAAGCAGAGATAACTGCCGTAGCAACGCTTACTGAAGCCGAATCGCCTTCTACACCCTCATAGGTGCCGATGAACTGAATGTGGACATCGTGGTTAGAGATGTCTTCACCCGTGTATTTTTTGACGAGCGCTGAAACATTTTCTACTGCTTCTTTGGCGATCTCACCAAGCTTACCGGTAGCAATGATTCTGCCACCAGAGCGGGTCTGCGGAGGAGTAACCTCAGCTACGATCGGTAGGACAACACCGGAGTATTCCGACATGGAACTTTCAGCATTGAGAGCAGCTAGACCATTAACGACACCGACGGCGTCACCTTCGACAACAAAAGTGTTGTATTCCTTTCTTGACTCAAGATAACGGTCAGCGATCTGTTGTTCCAGACTGCGGGCTACCCGTTTGGCATCAACAACCATTTCGGCAGTGACGAGGTCAGCGCCTCTTTCCCGAGCGACATCACCCGAGACTCGAATCAGTCCACCCAGTTCTCTTAATCTCAGAGTAAGGTGGCCATATCTGCCGGCTCTGCGCTGCGCTTCTTTGAGGATTTCACCTACTGCGGCTTTTTCGAAGTGAGGGATCTTTTTGTCCTTGGACACTTCCTGCGCTACGAACCGGACCAGCTTGGTTCTGTTCTCGCTGGTATCGGGCATTGTCGACTGCATATACACTTCGTAACCGTATCCACGGATACGCGACCTGAGAGCTGGGTGCATGCCTTGAATAGCATCAAGGTTACCGGCACAGACCAGAATGAATTCGCAAGGTACAGGTTCTGATTTGACCATGGCTCCCGAGGATCTTTCGCTTTGGCCAGTAATCGAGAATTTTCCTTCCTGGATAGCGGTCAGCAGTGCCTGCTGGCTTTCCATTCTAAGAAGATTAATTTCATCGATGAACAGTACGCCGCGTGAAGATTTGTGAATGGCCCCGACTTCTAACCTTTCATGAGCTGGTGTTTCTAAACCTCCGCTCTGGAAAGGATCGTGCTTAACGTCACCCAGTAATGCTCCGGCATGTGCTCCCGTCGCATCAACAAAGGGCGGCATATCGGTCTCGTCGTGGCCCACGAGCAGCTTAGGAACCAGATAATTCTCTTTATTGCCACCGAGATAGCGGGTAGCCATCAAGATGACGAGGATAAAGAGCAGACCAATAAACAGAATGGTCGGATCTGTTCCTCCTGCCATAATAAACCAGGCTACACACATTACACCAACTAAGACCATGATCATGGTGAGCATGGTCGTTTTTTGCTGTTTTCTCTGCATAGCCTCGCGTTTTTGGACGGCAACGATCTCCTTACCTTTACCAGCAGGAACTACCCGGATTTTGGGCTCATTGGGATCTTCTTGGTTGTGATAGCCAATGATGTCCTGCATTTCGCTCTTTGGAAGATATTCCGTCATCGATCTGGCAAGCATAGACTTTCCAGTACCAGGCTCACCGATCAGCATCACGTGACGCCTCTGTTCGGCAGCCTTCTTAATCACTTCGACAGCCGAATCTTGACCAATTACTTGGTCAGCGAGCTTTTCAGGAATTTCTATGTCAGCAGTTGTGCTAAAATTCTGAGAATCTAACCAGTTGTCGATATCAGAAGTCCTTCCTGCAGAGCTGAACTCTTCATTGCTCATATCAGATATTCTCCAACTCAAATCAACTCATGCCCCTGCCCTTAATTAAAGTTTCTCCTCTCCTTAAAGAAACTATCCCAAGATATGTGCACAAATATGGCTGGATTTTAGTTTATATATGAAATGAGGGCAGGAAAGGCTTTAATTGAAGTAACTAATGTTGCAACGAATGGCTAAGAAGAAAGTGATGGTGGACGAACTTGACCTCCCAGAAGGCGTGGCCGAGTTATTAATCAAAGATGGCGTAAAAGAGCTTTATCCACCACAGGCCGAAGCAGTTTTCCCAGCCTTAGCCGGGAAGAATCTGATGGTTGCCATTCCTACCGCTTCCGGAAAGAGTTTGATTGCTTACCTGGCCACACTGAAGCAAGTCTTAGAGAATCATAAGAAAGTCATTTATATCGTACCCTTAAGAGCCTTAGCGGCTGAAAAGTACGATGATCTGCGGAAATTTGAGAAACTGGGTTTACGAGTAGGAATCTCTGTTGGTGATTTTGATTCGCCTGATCCGCGTTTTGACAAGTATGATATTATTGTTGCCACCTCGGAAAAGGCGGATTCGTTGCTGCGGCACAAAACCGACTGGGTAAAAAATGTCGCTTTGGTGGTGGCGGATGAAGTGCATCTGCTGCATGATCCCGGCCGCGGACCCACCTTAGAAATCACGTTGGCAAAGCTTAAACGGCTTAATCCTGACATTCAAATCATTGCTTTATCAGCAACTATTCAAAATGCCCGGGAAGTTGCTGAATGGCTGAATGCGGAATTGATCGAAAGCGAGTGGCGCCCGACCAAATTAAAAGAAGGCGTCTACTTTGAGAATAAGATATATTATGTGGACAACCCCCGCCATGAGGTAAGAAATCTCAAGACGCCGGTGATCTCCTTAGTCTGCGATGCCGTCGAAAACGGCGGACAGTGCTTAGTTTTTGTTAATACCCGCAAAGCCACGGAAACAGAAGCTAAGAAAATTGCCGCCACCCTCAAGTATTCCCCGGAACTGGAAGCAGAAGAAGGTGAGGAAAGTGAGCAAACTTCTATCGCTAAGCTGCTGAAAGAGTGTATGAAAAGAGGGGTGGCTTTTCACCACGCGGGCCTTACTAACGATCAGCGCAAGTATGTGGAGAAAAATTTCAAACACGGCCACATCAAATGCATTGTGGCAACTCCGACATTGGCGGCTGGTATCAACCTGCCGGCACGGAGAGTGATTATTCGTGATGTACAGCGCTTCGGTCCCGGCGGACAAGTGGCAATTCCCGTAATGGAAGTCAAACAGATGTGCGGCCGGGCCGGTCGACCTCGTTTTGACCCATATGGCGAAGCGATCCTGCTCGCTAACTCGGAAGAGAAGAAGTCCTTCCTGATTGATAATTACATTTTAGCTGATTCGGAAGAGATCTACTCTAAACTAGGCAATGAATCTCTGCTGCGATCACACATCCTGGCGCTCATTGCTTCCGAAACCGCCCATTCACGCGATACGCTGATGGATTTCCTTAATTCAACTTTTTATGCGCATCAGACCACCGTTTCACTTCTGGAAGATACAGCAGATAAAGTTCTTGAGTTTCTAGCCCAGGAAGAACTGATTGTCATCTCGGAGGAGATGATCCGGGCTACCTTCTTCGGCAAAAGAGTTTCTGATCTGTACATCGATCCGCTGGGTGCCATCAAACTGCGTGATGCCCTGCGTAACTATCAGGAAGGCAAGACCATCTTCGGCTTTTTACAGGCCATCTGTGCTACGCCTGATCTCTTACCTTTGTACATTAAGAGCGGCGAAGACGTCACTTATGATGAGCTGGTCATCAGACGCACTAAAGAATTGCTGCTGGAACCGCCGAATGAATTCAGCGAAGATTATGAATTCTATCTGGCCGAAATCAAGACTGCTGCCATGATTGAATCATGGATCGATGAGGTGGATGAAGAGACGTTGCTGTCGCAATACGGCATCGGCCCCGGTGATCTGCGCAATAAGGCTGACACGGCAGAATGGTTGATCTACGCTACCCGGGAATTATCCAACATCTTCAACAAGGATGCTTATCCCCTGCTGACGGAACTCATGGCCCGCTTGAAAAACGGAGTAAAACCAGAACTGCTTGAATTAGTGAAATTAAGAGGCGTGGGGCGTGCCCGGGCCCGAGCACTGTACAAGTATGACCTTAAAAATTTTGAAGATCTGCGCAACATTGATGTTTACCGCCTGGCGAGAATTCCTGGCATCAGTAAGGTTTTAGCAGAAAGAATCAAAAAACAGGTTGACCCGGAATGGTCGCTGGCTAATGAAAAGAAGGAGATGATAAAGGAGCCACCAGTTGTGACGCCTTCATCACCTCATCAAAAAAGTCTTTTTGATTTTTAAGCGATAATCCGCTTAACGTCAGCCACGGTAGGTTCGGCGTTGAGGATCTTACCGCAGGAGTTGATGACGGTATCGGGGTCTTTCAGGACGTTGCCGGTACAGACACAGACAACCCGCTCGTCAGCATCGATGATGCCCTCGTTTTTGAGTTTGATTAAACCGGCAACTGAAGCTGCCGAAGCGGGTTCCACACCGACTCCTTCTTTGCGCCCTAAGAGTTGCTGGGCGGCAAGAATTTCCTCATCGGTCACAGTGGTCGAGTAGCCGTTGGTGTCATAAATCGCTTTGAGCGCCTTACGGCCGCTGGCCGGGTTACCGATACGGATGGCGGTGGCGATGGTTTCCGGATTAAGTTCAGGCTGGAAATCAGCTGCGCCTTCTTTGAAGGCTTTGGCTACCGGAGCTGCTCCTTCGGCCTGGATGCCAGTGAGTTTAGGCATCTTGTCAATCCAGCCGAGGGTTTTCCATTCAGAAAGTGCTTTGTAAACTGCCCAAATGTTAGCAGCATTACCAACGGGAATAAGAATCCGGTCGGGAACGTTAAAGTCCAGCTGATCAATGATTTCAAAGGCGAGTGTTTTCTGACCCTCTGGACGGTAAGGATTGATACTGTTGAGCAAGTAAAGAACCCGTTCGTCAGCAAGGGCTTTGACCACATTCAGTGCGTCATCAAAATTACCGTTTACCATGACGACTTTGGCCCCGTAGAACATGGCTTGTGCCAGTTTTCCGGCCGCTACTTTTCCGGATGGTAACAAGACCACACATTTGAGACCGCCTTTGGCGGCATAAGCTGCCAGTGATGCGGAGGTGTTGCCGGTAGAAGCACAGCCGACAGTTTCACAACCCAGCTCAATCGCTTTGGAGACGCCGACAGTCATACCCCGGTCTTTAAAGGAACCGGTGGGGTTAGCGCCTTCATATTTGACATGCACTTCTTTCATACCCAGGTGTTTGCTCAAGGCCTGACAGTTGTAAAGCGGAGTGCCGCCTTCCAATAAAGAAACGTTGCATTTAACAGGCAGGAAAGGCGCGTAACGCCATACACCAAGAGGCTTTTCCCGCAGATCTTTGGGCTTTAAATTAGCCACGGCATCCAGATCTGTTTCGATGGTTAAGATTCCACCGCACTTTGGACAAGCATCTAAAAAGGGATCGGTAATTTCTGATCCACACTCGTAACACTTAATTTTATGCATATTAAAGACTCCTGCACCCTTCACCCCAGGTGGTGATCCAGGTTTTATCAATTGCGATCTTGGCCCGCTCGTAGCTGCCCAGCATCGCCTCTAAAATAGTTTGACCATCAACGTAAGTAAGATCATAAGCGGCAATAACGCATGGTCCAGAACCGCCTAAGAAGGCTCCGGCTGCTCCGGCTTCAATCGCCGCCTCTTTAGCCTCATTGAGTCCCGGATTCAATTTAGCTCGTGCCGGTTCAATGACGACATCACTCATGCTTTTACCAATTAATTCAATGTCTTCGTAACACATACCCAGAACCAAGGAAGCAGCATTGCCGACTTCATAAATCATGTCGTGCAGTGCAACCTGCTGGGGAATTACCGCCCGGGCATCAAGCGTTTTGACGGTAAAAGAAGGCATGACAATGACGATGCCTAAATTTTTAGGGGGCTGTACCCGCTTAATTTCCAGCGGTTCATAACTTCTGATTACGCTGAAACCACCCAGAACACAGGGCCCGACATTATCTGCATGAAAACTGCCAGAAGTAACACGTTCGGATTCAGCAGCACAGACAACAACATCGCGGGGAGTGAGTTGCTTACCGGCCAAGATATTGGCGGCCACTGCACCCCCGGCGGCTGAGGCTCCAGAAGAGCCGATACCGGAACCAGGGCGGAACCCCTTTTTAATCGTCAGAGCGATACCGAAATCCGCTTCACATTTTTTGAGAACTTCTGCCGCAGCGACGCCGGCAGAATTTAAAGTTGCATCGGTGGTGATGCCTTCTGCACCCCAACCTTCAATTGCTTCGATAGTAACACCCGGTTCACTGGTCTTTCTTGCTTCGATATGATCGAAAGGTTCTGCCAGAGCCATACCGAAGACATCAAACCCGGAACCAAGGTTGGAAAGTGTTGCTGGTGCAACAACCTTTACTTTTTCCATGAACGTACCTCTCAGTCAGTCATCATAATGGACTACTTTAATCTTTCATCAGCAATATTCGTAAGATCATAACGCCTTTCCAAAAACTTTCCTGTAATCGCAACGAATTAGTTTTTTAAGCAGTAATGAGCAGCAGATTTCGAAAACCTGATAACAGTAATCATTCATCTCCCCGGCGATGAGTAAGGTCTGTGTGCTTGGCGCCCGTGGTAATTTTGTGATTGAGGAGTTGAAAGGAAAGCTTCAGGAAATCGGTGTATTGGGTTTAGATCCCCAAATGGTCTGCGGGAAAGATCATTTACTGGCAGCTGCCGATTGCGCACAACGGGCTTTTGCTACTCAGCATCACATCTGCAGCACACTGGCGATGGAGACAATGCTCTACGCATCCGGCGAGCGGCAGATTGCCAAAGCCGCAGAAAAGATGAGTGTCAAATCCCCGCAAGAGGTAGCCTTGGTGATCTTCGACCGTGATCCTCAAGAAGTACTCACTCAGCTTTCTTTAACGCTTGATGATACGCTTTTAGAACCATCGGAAGAAAAAATGCTCCGTTTTGGCATCAGCCAGGCAGAATTGGCTTCAGTCACCGCTTCTAAAAAATATGATTTAGTTTTAGAACATGTGGCCTTCGCTTCCCTGAGAAATAAGTAATGGTGCTACGGCCAATGAAGCTTGCTTCTGCAGCTAGCAGGCTCGTTCCTCTGGAACTTTGATAATCACTGCTTTTTTAGCGTTTTTTACAAATAGAGTATTAATATTGAGACTCCCAGAGAATTTTGTCAATTGCCCTGTGGGATGTGGATATTGACATGAATTACAAAATGAGCGTGCTTTTTCGCTTGATTCCTTTGATAATGGGAGTGATTTGTCTCACTTTTGGAATATATATACGGACAATGGGTGTGGGTGACGGTTACCTTATCGCCGGGAACGTGCTGATTGCCCTGACGGCGATCTGCATTGCGCTGTTTTCCACTGCGGCAACAATTATCCGCCAGCTGATTCATAAGTTCAACAGAGCGGATCGCATCTTTTACCCAATATTGGGTTATACTGCCGGCATTGTTACCTGCCTGAGTGGCATTTTATTAGTTATTACTGAAAAAACAGTTGATGATCTTGTTTCCGGCAATGTGGTATTTGGAGTAGGTCTGATTGCCTGCTGTGTAGCAACGGTAGCGATCTCTTCCGGAAAATTCTCCATGATTCCCAGCAATTCAGAAAATCTCAGTTACAAAGATGTGCCTTTTGACAGATACACACGCGGTACTTATCTGACCTACTTCAGTGTACCACTGATCTGCACCGCCATTGCCTGGATTTATGCTTATTTTCTACTTACACAAGGCACTTCCGCCGACTTTGTCGCCGGACATGTGATGATCGGCCTAGGTTTAGTCTGCGCAAGTTTAATTGCCTTGGTCGCAACAGTTCTGCGTCAGATTCAGAATAAGTTCAGCAGGAAAGAACGCTGGTTATGGTCCATTTTGGTCCTTATTTTGGGTACCATTTGCATAGGCTGGGGCATCATGCTGATGATGCCACTGCGGGCCATAGCCATCGCCCCGGGGTTCGTGTTAATTGGTTTAGGTCTCATCTGCTACAGCATTTCCAGCAAAGTGATCCTGCTGGCAGCCGTCTGGCGGCGAAAGGAACCGCTGGCCAACCGCATTCCTCTGATACCGGTAGGAACAGCGCTGGCCTGTCTCTTTCTGGCAGCCTTCTTATTCGAAGTATCTTACTTCAATGTCAACTTCTTCGTTCCTGCCCACATCATGGTCGGACTGGGTGCTGTCTGTTTCACCTTGTTTGCCATTGTTTCGATTTTAGAATCAGGAACTTCTAAACAAAGTGATTAAGAAAAAAATGAGTATCCATTAAAGATGCGCTCACGCGCATCTTTCTGACACGATTAATGGATACTCGACCGTTTAATTTATTTTACTGGTATAAATTTGTACCCATAGTGAATGATTCCCGAGGCCCCTTCTTCACTAATTTTACGCATTGTTGCTTTCACTTTCATGCCGATATGAACCTCAGCGGGATCGCAGTCGATGATCTGCGCGGTGATGTACACGCCTTCCGACATTTCAATCAGGGCCATGATGTAAGGTTTCTGCAATTCCAATTGCGAAGGTGCATCATGGACGATGGAAAAGGAGAAGACTTCGCCGTCGCCTTTGAGCTTAATGGGTTCCATCTTGCCCACGCTTAAACGATGACAGTCGGGACAGACCGTCCGCGGCGGGAACATGATTTTGCCGCAGTTACCACATTTGGAACCGACCAGATTATAACGGGCAGAATTTTCTCTCCAGAATCTTGCAACGGTCATCAGTTCACCCTCTCTAAGATATGAACAACAGCAGTAGCACCAGTGCCACCGACGTTCTGTGCCAGTCCCACGCGGGCATCGGCTACTTGTCTTTTACCTGCTTCACCCCGCAGCTGGGTAACCAGTTCGACAATCTGTGCGATACCAGTTGCGCCCATCGGGTCGCCTCTGGCTTTCAAGCCGCCGGAAGTATTGATGGCCAGCTTGGATCCGATTTCTGTTTCACCGTCTGCAGTAGCTTTGCCGCCGGTACCTTTGGGGAAGAAGCCCAGATCCTCAATGGCGAGGATTTCCGAGATCGTAAAGTTGTCATGAACTTCCGCCAGCTGAATATCGTTGGGGGTCAGTTTAGCCTGCTTGAAAGCTTTGGCCGCCGCCACTGAAGTCGCTTTGAACTCACAGATGTTTTTCCGATGCGCTAAAGCCAGAGTATCGGAAGCTTGGCCAGAAGCTGCAACTTTAATCGGCGTGTCTGTGTATTTTTTCGCTAGATCCATAGCGCAGAGCACCACTGCTGCGGCTCCATCCGAAACGGGAGCGCAGTCAAACATTCTTAATGGATCGGCCACGGGTGCTGCTTTCAACACTGTATCCAGTTTAATCTCTTTTTGGAACTGTGCTTTAGGATTGAGGGAGCCATGTTTGTGATTTTTGACTGCCACCTGGGCAATCTGTTCCCTCGTTGTTTGATAATCGTGCATGTGCCGCCGGGCGATTATGGCATGGAGCGCCGGAAAAGTAGCACCGAAGGAAGTTTCCCACTGCTGATCAGCCGCCATGGCTTGGATTTCCGTTGAGAGGACATCACCGACATCAGTCATCTTTTCAGCTCCGCCGACCACGACAATATCGGTAGCGCCGGAGGCCACTGACATGTAGGCCTGCCGGAAAGCCAATCCTCCGGAAGCACCGGCCGCTTCAATTCTAGTAGCAGGGATGTGATCGCGAGCCATACCGGAATAATCTGCGATTAAGGCACCAATGTGTTCCTGATCGACATATTTACCAGCAGACATGTTGCCCACATAAAGCGCGTCGATTTCATCACCAGAGAGTTTAGCATCATGGATGGCTGCCAGTCCGGCAGCGATTCCCAAATCTCGCAGGGACATTCCCCATAATTCACCAAATTTTGTGTCACCGATTCCAATAATTGCTACTTCTCTCATTGGGATGCCTCCTTCATTCTGATCTTTCCCCGCACTTTCGCGTAGGACGCATAGTCTAAGAATTTCTTATTTTCAACCAGGTCTCTTACGGAAGGCGCTGCCTCCCGGCGGAACTTACGGATCGCAGGTGTAACAGTAATGTCAAAGGCATCGGAACCGGCTCCGGAACCGTAGGCCACGACGAAGATGTGCTGATCGGGTTTAGCTACATCCAGTACGGAAGCTAAACCGAGCGGAACAGCTCCTGAATAAGTATTGCCGATAAAAGGTGTGAGGAGACCGACATTAATTTGCTCCTCGCTGAAACCTAATTGTTTAGCTACCCTGACCGGGAACTTACCGTTAGGCTGGTGGAAAACAGCATAGTCATAATCTCCCGGCGTTGTACCCATCTCTTCCATTAATTTCTTAGCAGCAGAAGTTACATGCTTAAAGTAAGCTGGCTCACCGGTAAAACGTCCACCGTGGGACGGATAGTGGGCACCCTCACGCCGCCAGAAGTCGGGAGTGTCGGTAGTATATGAAACTGTCTTGTTGATCTTGGCAATCAGCTTATCACGGCCGATCAGGTAAGCCGCACCGCCGGCAGAAGCGGAGAATTCTAAAGCATCACCGGGAGCTCCCTGTGAAGTGTCAGCGCCGATCGCTACACCATATTTGATCATGCCTGAACCGACTAAACCCATGCAACACTGGATGGCCGCGGTTCCGGCTTTACAGGCAAATTCAAAATCGGCTGCAGTCAGATCTGGTGCAGCTTCAATAGCTTCGGCCACAATCGTACCGGTTGGTTTAACCGCATAAGGATGGGATTCCGATCCAACATAGATGGAGCCGATGTCAGCAGGATCGACAACAGTTCGCTTCATCATGTTTCTGGCAGCTTCCACTGCGATGGTTACCACATCTTCATCCGGAGAAGGAACCGATTTGGAGATGATGAAGAGATTGCGGCTCATGGCCTCACCATCGGTACCCCATACACGACCGATTTCCTGAGGGGTTATTCGATATCTGGGGATGTATGCCCCGTAACTTACAATTCCTACGTCCATAGTATCAATCTCTCCTACTCAAATTTACTAAGCCGATTAACCAAAAGCGAAACCGGCAGGGTTATTTTTACTAACGGTATGTTTTCTAAAGTCGCTAATCTGATGGCTAAGGGATCCACTTGCTCCGGGCTCAAATAAGCCACCATCGAAGGTTTCAGGGGATGCGCACGGATGGCAATCATCGGTGAACGCCCATATTTTACTCCTGAAAAAATGAGCGCCCGTTCACTGCTCCAGCCATAAATCTGCAGATAGTCGAAGGAGCTTAGAGAAGTGATTGCTTTCAAAGAATCGATGACCGTGTAGCCATGAATATGGCGTTCCGCATCAAAAACATCATTCAGCGGTTCAGCATCCACCGCTTTTAAGAAATCATCAATAGATATACTGGAACTGAACTCGGCGATGTGAATAACACAGTCGTGTTTTTTATCCAAACCGAACTTCTTCAAAATAGTTCCGCCAGACATCTCATCGAGTTCGATAAGACTATCTACAATCCTGCGGACGATAGCGATACCGGGAGATTTCCTCCGTCCTGATTCATAATCGCTGATCATCGAGGGAGAAACACCCATATGCTCAGCAAGATCTTGTTGTGAGATACGAAACTCTTCTCGCCATTTGCGGATGGTTTTGCCAGCATCCTGAGAAAGAGTTATTTCTCCTGCGATTTTTTCTCGCAGCTGATCTTTCATCGGGCCGAGAAAGTTGAGTCCCTATAAATATGTGTCGAAGTTAAACATCGACAATAGTACATCTTAAGCTTGATGATGCGAAGATATATATCAGA
>ULSO01043916.1_pt1 | contig 16499 bp, 12 predicted proteins | sample 1956701 | NCBI WGS metagenome assembly ULSO01 (sample SAMEA4835708, study PRJEB28245) | human gut metagenome | biome: gut microbiome; material: fecal sample | place: Denmark | collected 2008 | reverse complement strand
CCCTGATCTGTGTTTAAGTATTCTTCAGTCAGGATAATCACCCATAGTCTAAATGGGCAACTATATAGAATCTTAAATACCTTACATGACGTTTATAGAATGTAAGAATTGAATAGACTATCTATAAAAAAAGATTGAAGATGGGGGGGGTGATTACATCTTCATTGTTATCTTTTTTCTTTCTTCATCGGAGGCCATCGCCAGTTCTATAACTTTGTTAACATCAAGTGCCAAAGATTCAGCAACTCGGGTACCGTAGTCTTCATCAACTTTGTAGAACAAAGCGGTCTGACGATACTGTAGATCTTCTCTTGCACCCCCGAGGTGGCCAGCGATGTTAGCAATCAGATGATCCTTGTCTTCATCACTAAGAACTCTGTTATACAAAGCCCGCGGCTGGACAAAGTCAATATCCTCCACTGGTTTCTGATGTCTCTTCGCTTCATCATTTATGCGAGGAGCTGGCGGAGCATAAGATGGGTCCGGAGCCGGGGAGTCAGGAACGGAATTGGGATAATAATTAGGTTCAGAACCAACAATGCCCAGACTCATTAAAGCATCCCGCTGATAAACATTCAAGCCTTTAGGAGAATTAATTGGTAACTGCTGAAAATTCGGTCCCAAACGATAGCGTTGTGTATCGGTGTAAGCAAACATCCTTGCCTGCAGCAGCGGGTCGGGAGAAGCGCCGATACCAGGTACCATGTTGGAAGGTGCAAAGGCCGACTGCTCGACTTCATCGAAGTAATTTTCAGGATTGCGGTTAAGGACAATCTTGCCTAGGGGAATTAACGGAAAGTCTTCATGATACCAAACTTTGGTAGCGTCAAAAGGATCGAACTGATAATCTTCTGCCTGCTCAGGAGTCATAATCTGCACATAAACGGTCCAGGTAGGATAATTGCCCTCATCAATAGCTTTAAACAAGTCAATGGTTGCATGATCAGACTCCTTACCTTTAAGGACGGTAGCTTCGTCAGCAGTAAGAGTCTCGTTTCCCTGATCACTCTTAAATGTATATTTGATCCAGACATATTCATTTTTCTCATTGTACCACATGAACGTGTTGGTTCCAAAGCCATCCATGTGACGGTAGTTCTTTGGCGTGCCGCGGTCTGTAAAGAGAATAGTCACCTGATGAATGCTTTCGGGAGTGAGGGAGAGAAAATCCCAGTACATGTCATAATCATGCAGGTTGCTTTTAGGATTTCTTTTCTGACTGTGAATAAAATCAGGGAATTTGATTGCATCCCGAATGAAGAAAACAGGTGTGTTGTTGGCAACAATGTCATAGTTACCTTCTTCAGTGTAGAATTTTACCGAAAATCCCCGGGGATCACGATCTGCATCAGGACCACCACGCTCAGTATTGACAATCGAGAAACGCACAAAGATATCCGTCTTCTTGCCTACTTCAGAGAGGAAAGCAGCTCTGGTATACTTACTCAAATCATTAGTGACTTCAAAATAACCGTGGGCGCCAGTACCTTTAGCATGGACTACCCGCTCGGGAATTCTTTCACGGTTGAAATGAGACAGCTTTTCCGTAAGGTGTACATCTTGAAGAAGCGCATATCCGCTGGCCGTAATCGAGTTTTGATCGCCGTCTAACGGAGCACCACTAGCCGTGGTTAGTTTTCCTTTCATACTACAATGTCGTAATGCTGAGTATAATCAGCTTACTTGCAAAAAAATTGGTAAAACGGAGTTTTACTTCCGTTTAGATTAAGATTTGTTAAAGTGTTCATAATTTGCTTACTCTAAGTAGAACACTTCCGGTTTTTTATATTCTGCACAATTCTTATTGAATTTGCTTGCAGTTAACTCGTAATCAGCACCGCGGAAAGCTCTAGATTGGACCGGACAAACATGAATGCAGGCACCGCAGGAGATGCAGGTTTCCTTGTTAGTTTGCTGAGGGTCGTCAGCCGGGATTGAGTGAGTGGGGCAGAGCTTGACACAAGCGCCGCATTCGGTACATTTGCTGTCACCAGTGGGCTTTAAGGCTACATTACCTGCTGCCCGATACTGCGGATTGCCCTTAACGTTCAGCGTCGCTGTGCAGTCTGCATCATAAGCAGCAGCTAATGCTGAACATTTCTGGGCAAAGGCGACCATAGCTTTGTTGTCTTCTTCATCAGGTCGGCCGGCTCCTACTTGAGGAAAGATTGAATGCTGAGCAATGAAAGCACCGGCTGCCACTACACAAAAGTCATTTTGCACGAGAAGATCTTTCAGCTCCAGTAAAGCATCATCATAATCACGGTTACCATAAACAACAACGGCGATGGCCGGCAGCTTACTGCCTTTGAGATGACTGATCATTTCCCGACAGAGCGCAGGAATGCGGCCAGCATAAACTGGCATCGCCACGATCAAGAGCGAGTCAGCAGCAATCTGTACATCTTCCTGCAGAGGGTTTCTCAACAGATCATAGGTTATAGTTTGGGCAGACAGTCCACTGGCAATCGTCTGAATGACTTTTTCAGTTGTGCCATTAGGACTGAAATAAACTTGCGTTACGCTGTTAAACTGCATATTGTCACTAGCAATTAAACCACGGCTTTAGTATAAGTATTTAAGCAATTAAAAATAATAGTTGTATATTAAAAAATAATAAGGGAACTCAAGGATCCCCTGGTTCAAAACGCGCTTTAACAAATTTACCATTTTCATCGCGGTGAAAAGAGGTGCCGTATGGTGCATGCAGGAGTGGAATAATATCTGGATCGTAATTACAGATAGTGTTCAAAGAATAAACACCAGAATTATCAGGATTTTCCATATACTCATCCGTTTCATCACCGGCTAAAAATCTCCAGCCGCTGTCGGGCATCTCTGCCATCGGCTCTTCACGGTACATATAACCGACTTTCGCACCGTCGACCATAATGCGGTCAGTGGCAATACAGCCCTGCGCTTCATGCCAATCATAAAGCAGGGTTTTAATGTCATCCTGAGCGATCGCAAAATTCTTGGAATAAGTTGCCAGCCCATAGTTGGGACGGTTGATATCCAGAACGGTATCGATGCTGTTCAGCAGATGCAACAATTCATCACGGCTGTGACTTAATTTGAATTCTAATTCTTCACGATACAGTGGAATAATCTGATAGAAATTTACACACTCACCATTGGGCAGAATGCACTTATCAGCACCTTCATCAAATTCGGTCAGATCGCAGACGATCATTCCCGAAAGTTTGGTATTCTCAGCAAAAGGCTCGCCGTTGGAGACGGTATGACCCCAACCCAGCCAAGTATCTTGTTCGCCGGGCAGCCGGGCCATAATCTTCAGCCATTTGACCGGCCAGAACCATAAGTCATCATCACGATTAATCGGCCAATCAGGAGGCAGGGCAATCAGCAGTTCCGCCCGGTCAAAATTTTCACCTTCCAGCGAAAGGGGAACGCTCATGCGGTGAGCGCCCATGCCCATAGTAACCAGCGTGTAGTAATTACGTTCCGGTGTCGGCTCGATAATTGCCACATCAATGTGAATATCCGGTGAAACGATTTCATGAAACACTCGCTCATAGTGACCGATGTGTTTCTCGATGTGCCGTTCAATTGCCTCAAACTGCTCATCAGTGTATAGTTCAGGATCAAAATTTTCTTGTTTAAAACCCGCCTCTTCCTGAATCTTCTCTTTACACCAGCCGATAAAGTTCAGCACATCATCATCCTGCGGGTCCAGTTCTAACGCTGTTTCAAATTCTGCTTTAGCTTCTTGGATGCGGTCAAGATAGAAATAGGCATAACCCAAACGGAAGTGCCAAAGGAAATCATCCGTACCCTCTTCAGCAATAGTCAGCAGCAGTTCCGCTGCTTCTTCATAACGACCGAGATTATTGAGTGCTCTGGCTAAGTGGGAAATGATACTGTAGTCTCGTTCTGCTTCCGGTATTGCAAGTAATTCATCGACGATTTTCTGATATTCATCATCTTCATGCCATTTATTTAACCTGTGCAATAGTTCATCGTCCATATTTTATTCCTCACCGTAACAGATAATCATCAGAAAAGCCAAACGAGATCGTTAAGATAGCGCCGTCTAGATCCTTATTGTCCTCTTTAGCCTTGCAGATGACATTATAGATGGAACTGAGACTTACATATGCCGAGTAAAGTTCATCGGTGAAGCTATCATCATTAAAGCAAGTCTGTAAAGCTTTCTGGAGAGGATAAAAACTAGCAAGCTGGTGTTTGTACACTTCGTAGTTTTCCTCTTTTTGGCGGATATTTATTAATTCATTATAAATGATATTTGGAAAAGCATTTTCAGCGCACATTTCCGGCAGGAAAGCATGTAGTTCTTCCGCAAGACTTGTGTCACCCAGTTCAGCAGTTAGACGCTCAAGATAGTGATCGTAGAATTCATTTTGACATTCAGCAAAGATGTTAATCGCCTGTCTGGTTATTTCTAACAAATCTTCCTCGTTATAGGGATAAGGATCATAAGTAGCATCCTGCTGCTGGATGAAAAAGAATTGTTTTTTGGAACCGAACTGTTCGGTTTCCCACTTACTAATCGTCTCAGCAAGTTTTGCACTCAGTTCCTTGCTGACCACGTCATTAATCCGGCACTCGCTGGTAATCTCTTCACCATTTTTAGCCCCGTAGATTTTAACATAGACGAATTTCTGATTACCCAGACGTTTGGTAATGTCTTCCTGAAGAAGATCCCAGAACTCTGAAATATCGTCACCAATGGGGATATCGCCCATGCCGACGATGTCACTTTTATAAACATGCCAAAGGTGATCATTACCGGCAAATGAAGTTTTAAGATCAAGAGCGGTAGTCTCCTCCATCATCGTTCGCAGGCCATCAACCACTGAAAACAGAAAACTACGTTCCGCAGTTTCCAACGCATTTTTAGCATTGGCGCCCATCGAAACTGAGCATTCAAACATCTGCCGGTCCCAGTCTTCGCAATCGAGGTAGAAATACAAGACCGCCATATCATCCGTAAGACTCTCAATGTGCGGAGTAATGACCATCCGCCAGCTGGGAATGACAATACAATTACCTTCAATTTCATTTTCTTCAAAAATGAGTTCATGAAGACTAGTTAACAGATACTGCTCAGGATCATCTAAAGGAACTTCAGCTTCTGCACTCTCCAAAGAATAATTGCAATCAGCCAGCAGTTGTTGAGCATCTTCGTCCTGCGGGTTTAAAGCCAGAACCCGTTCAAATTCTTGTTTAGCTTCCGCATCTAAACCCATGTTATAATAAGCGTAACCTAAACGGAAATGCCAGAGATCATCATCCTGTCCTTCGTCTTTGATTGAATTCAGCAGTTCACAGGCAGTTTCATAGTCATCCAGATTGTTGTAAGCGCGGGCTAACAACATTATTAGTTGATAGTCACGTTCCGCGGCCGGAACTTCCAGAATCGCCTCGACAATTTTTTGATGATCGTCCGCCTGATGCCAATCCTGCAGTTGCTTAATGAAATTTGAAGACATTGTTGATTCCTACCCATATTCTCAATAATCCAGCCTGATCGGCACTCTGTTTTCTTTAGCAAAGACCACCGCTTCATAAAACATCGCAAAAGCCACTTTCGCCAATGTTTCTAGATCATACAGCGCTGGTGCGTCCTCTTCCGCAGCATTTGCTAAAGGCTCACACTCAATAGTCAGCCAGCTCAAGATTGTTTCCTCATCAGCCTGCCAGCGGCGGTTGTTGATTTCCTGCAGCTCAGCTTCTAAAAGACCCACGGAAGCCATCACCATTTCTTTGCCGGTCGGCGTTACATACTGAAACCACAGAGATTCAGCAAACGGCAGCCATAATTCAATTCCATTTAAAAATGAATTGATGTAGACTTCCTCCATGAGGCAGTTTTTCACAGCCTGATTTTCTCCCCAGTCGGAAGAGATCTGATAAACTTTGGGAATGTCCTCTCCAGTATGCAGACAGGCGCTGAGGATTAAGAGCGCACCATAGGCATCCCAGTTTGGCTTATTTGTATAATATGAGCGTTCATTATCTTCAATCCAAGGAAGAACTTGTGTTCCGCCTTCGGCCAGACCGTCGACCAACGCACTCAGCCATTCTTCTACCACAGGTTGAATCTCTTCGGCTGGCGTCTGTGTATATTCGCCATCAGGCGTCATGACTTGACAATCTACACCATTTTCTTCTGCCCACTGCTGGACGACGTTTTTCCAGTTACGAGCATAATATCTGGTTAAAGTACCGGCATAAATATCTAAACCCATTAGATCTCCCCCGTCAGTTTAACTAATTTACCCTGCTGTCGGAATTCCGCGAAATAGAAAGTATGAGGATAGAGCACTAATATCTCCTTAAATTTAGCGAGAAATTTAGCTTCGTCATAAAGCAGCAGATCGATGTAGGAATAGATAGTGCCGGTAGCACCACCCAGAAGAAGTCCCAATTCTTCACCGCTACCTTTGGTTCCAATGATTTTATTCTCAATAAGTTCTTCCAGATCATAACGCAGATCGACTAGCCCATAATCTGCTTCCATATAGGTAGGGAAGAAAAGGAATACTGGCTTAGCACCGTATTTTTCTAGACCATCAGCATTAGTATATGTGTCAAAATAATAATCATTAATTAAATCAAGATAATGTGTAACTCCCGTTATAATATCATGACGAGGTATTTCACTGTCGATAGGGTCAAACTCATAAGCAACGTAAAGTTCGCTGGGATCGTTAATCAAATCTTCGCCGCTGGCGGTAATAGTTTCCCTGATTTTATCATCCAAATCTGTTAAAGAATACATGTCCTGCCGGGGACTTTCCAACCGTTCCACCTCCGCCACATAAACATTGGCTAAGGCTTCTCCGATCGATAATTCAACCAGCAAATGGAAGATGTTGTGGGCTTCCGCGTCTTCGAGGCTGCAGAGCGTATCATCATAAAAATACAATGTGAATTTTCCACTATCAGCATCATAATCTGCAAAAACTTTAACCTCATCCAGATTAATTCTGGCTCCGTGCATTTCGAAGGTAAAGCCTTTGCCTTTAGCTCCTGACAGATAAGGAGAAAAATGCCATTTGTCACGGAAACGCAGTGGCATTCTTGCAATGATATACGGATATAAATAAAACAGATAATTGTCATCATCTACCGCAAAGGTAAATTCAAATTCACCGCCGATATTAAAATGCACATCTTCGGCAAGCAAATTAGTTCCTTCCGCAATAAACTCAACGATGTCATCCCGATCATAGTTGTTAGTGTTGGTAACAATATCTGCTAATTTTTCTTCATTCTCAGAAAACCATTGCCAGAATTCATCAACTCTGGCGGTAAATGATTTTTCAAAAGTTAACTCACTGTAAGGAATAGCTCTTTCAGCAGTACGCTGCAAATGTGTCTGGATGGCTAACTCCTTCTGGCAATGACTTAAGAAATTCTGAGCATCTTCATCATCAGGATTTAATTTCAATACTTCTTCAAACTCGCTTTTTGATTCTTCGAGTTGATCGAGGTAATAATAGGAATAACCTAAACGGTAATGCCACAGCGGGTCTTCACATCCTTCGGCTGCCACAGAAAGCAGCAACTGTACTGCTGATTCATAATTTTCAAGATTGTTGTAAGCTCGTGCAAGATGATTAACAAGCTCATAATCCCAATTTTCAGCGGGAATATCTTGAATGGTTTCGACAATCTCGTAGTATTGATTTTTCTCGTGCAGTTTGACTAAACGTGCTAAAAGTCTTGGTTTCACACAAATCGGCTTTGTATCCAAATATTACTATTTAGAGGAATAGGTAACGAATACCGATTGGTCATATTTCCATAAAAATTGAAGATGGTGCCAGCCCTTGCTCCAGAGATTACTGCTTACTTAAAAATAAGAAATTGGCGTTTGCGAACAAACGCGGATTGTTTCGAAAAGGTGTAATTATTCGTCATCAAGCGGTCCGTCTGTTTCACCATAGGCCAATTCAATATCAATGAATTGGATAACTAGCTGACAAACTTTTCCGTCTTGATCGTAGCCGAAATAGACAGGATAGACCCCATCGCCAAATCCCGTTTGGAAAATCGGCAAGTGGTAATTTGTTCCCGGAATCAGCCAATTAATCCAGTCCCCGCCTTCCCGCTGATTTCGAGGTGCGTCCTGATAGCTTTTAGCAAAGAGGGCAGCTAGATAATCATCATAGAGGTTACCGTCAGGGTTAGCGTCACTCCATTCATCACAGAAGTTACAAAAGGCATCTCTCACCGCGACATCACAGATACAGGCAAGACCGGCATCCACATTGAAGCCGAAATATTCATCATCTTCCAATTCAGCCAATTCCTCATCACCCAATAGGGCTTCTTCAAACCTCACAGCCTCTTTGTTAGTGAACTGGACTCTTACTGCCGCATACCTTGCACAATCTTCATCATCTTCCATAACCACGCAGGCAATTACATGAAAATCGCCGGTGGGGACTTCCACAAAATAGGGCTCCTCTTCACAATCTAAGTAACACAAGGGATCGCGGACGAGAATCTGACCAGTAGGAATCGAGACGATGCCGAAATCAAGCAGATCCAGTTTCTTGCCCATGATCTCCTGCGCAGTAAAATAATCATTAAGCTGAGTTGGACAAGCCAGTTTTTCACGGTTTTTGTCCAGAAGTTGTAACCATTCTTGCGTGGGTTTCATCACTTACGCATATCGCTAATGCGCTATACACTTATGCATCATCTCGTTTTTTAAGAAAGATCGTTCAGTTTGAATTTATTCTTCTCAAACGCAATAATCCCTTCTTTCCTCAATTTGGATAACTCATTGGATAAGGCACTGCGGTCCACGGATAAATAATCAGCCAGTTGCTGGCGGTTAAAGGGGATGATAAATTCAGGACTATGAGCTTTGCGTGCTTGCTCAGAAAGATAGGAGAGTAATTTTTCTCTAATGCTGCGCTTAGAGGTATGTTCGATCCTGCTAGTTAAGAGCAGGTTCTTTTCAGCAAGATCCCACAGCAGGTTGCGAATCAAACGGGTATGAAATTCACAAGCGGAATCGCACATGGTCATCATCCGCTGCACATTTATCCACAGCACGGCTGTACGTTCAAGGGCAACCGCACTCACTCCCAATCTAGTGGTAGCTAAACAAGCATATGCTTCAGCAAAAAGCTGCCCGGCTTGCAGTTCCGTGAGAAGGTTGACATTATTCCAAAAATCTTTTTGCACAATGTGAACTTTGCCGCTGAGCACGATGCCCAGCTCATAGACAAGGTCGCCGGTACGCAGAATCATAGCGTCTTTGGCATATTTGGCCACCCGGCCCTGCAGACAATCTAAGACAGAAAGAAGTTCCTCTTCAGAAAGACCGGCAAAGAGAGAAGTTTTGGAAAGAATCGATAGATATTGTTTCATGAAGATCACAATGTTGTAATTACAACGTAATTGTTTTAATCATTAAATTAGCTTTGCTCCTTGGAGATGGCAGAATGATGAGAAAAATTGTTAAAATCGATGAGGAAAAATGTAATGGCTGCGGAGCGTGTGCAGAAGCCTGTCATGAAGGAGCGATAAAAATAATTAATAATAAAGCAAAATTAATCCGAGATGATTATTGTGACAGCCTCGGGGACTGTTTACCAGCATGTCCGATGGAGGCTATTTCATTTGAAGAACGGGAAGCTGCTGAATATGATGAAGAAGCGGTTAAACTGCATTTACAGAACCGGAATTTAGCCGCCCATCCCGGTGAAAATAGCACTGAGCTAATTGAAAAAGGTGGCAGCCAGTTAAAGCAATGGCCTGTAAAGATCAAACTGATTCCAACAACCGCACCTTACTTCAAGGATGCCGAATTGCTAATTGCCGCCGATTGCACAGCCTTTGCTTATGCTGATTTTCACGAACAATTCATCAAAAAACGCATTACGCTCATCGGCTGCCCTAAACTGGATAACGTTGATTACAGTGAAAAACTTGCAGAGATTATCAAAAACAACGACATCACCAAGATCATGGTAGTAAGAATGGAAGTGCCCTGCTGCCGCGGATTGGAAAAAGCAGTAGATGAAGCTCTGCAGAAAAGTGGCAAAACACTGCCGCGGGAAACAGTGGTCATCACAACTAAAGGAGCCATTAAAGAGACTGATGAGAATTTCTGTCTGCATTGTTAGAACACAAAAAACAATAATCAACAAGCAGTTACAAGAGGAGCATCCAACTCTAGAAAACGACATGTTAGTGAAATGCTGAACGGGGATTAACTTATGGAGATGAAGAAATTAGGATTTGGCTGCATGCGCCTTCCCTTAATCCATAAAAGAGAGAATGTCGACATACTTGCTGCTGAAGATATTGATCTTGAAGAAACTTGCAGAATGGTTGATACCTTTTTAGAGAACGGTTTTACCTATTTTGACACAAGTTATGTTTACCACAACGGTAAGAGTGAAATTGCCCTCCGCGAAGCATTGGTGAAAAGATATCCCCGCGAACAATTTGTTCTAGCCAATAAACTTCCCGCTTTTCAAATCACTGAACCGTGGCAGCCGCAAGCTATTTTTGAAGAGCAGCTGGCAAAGTGCGGTGTGGAGTATTTTGATTATTATCTCCTGCACTGCGTATGTGAAACAGATTATGAGACAAAGATTAAACAATGTGATGAGTTTGCATTTCTTAAACGCTTGCAGAAAGAAGGCCGCATTAAACATCTAGGTATTTCTTATCATGATACACCAGAAGTGCTTGACCGGATTCTTACTGAACATCCAGAGATTGAATTTGTGCAGATAGCTCTCAATTATTTCGACTGGACCAGTGAGTTTGTACAGTCCCAGCGCTGCTATGAGATCATTCGTCAACATGAGCGCAAGGTCATTGTTATGCAGCCTGTCAAAGGCGGCCTGTTGGCAAAGGTGCCTGAGGAAGTCAGAAGTGAAATGGAGCGTATTTATCCAGGTCTAAGTCCGGCTTCCTGGGCAATCCGTTTCGCCGCCGGTCTTGAGGATGTTATGATGGTGCTTTCGGGAATGTCCAGCTTAGAGCAGATGGAGGATAATATCCGCAATATGCAGAACTTCACGCCCCTTAGTGCAGAAGCCCTCGCGGAACTGCCAGAGATCGTCAGAGCGATCAAAATGGACAAAACGATCAATTGCTCTGGGTGCGGAAAGTGCAATGCGATTTGTCCCGAAAATATCCACATCTCGGAGATATTGACCAGCTACAACACGATCATGTTGCAGCGGAAACAAGGATTAATTGCAAATGTTGAATCAAATTACTATTTGCCCTTAGAAAGAAGAAATTATGCAGCAGACCGCTGTACTAAATGTAACAAATGTCAGGCAGTATGTCCAGAAAAATTAGATGTTGTGGCTGAACTGCAAAAAGCCGGGAAATTTCATAAAGAAAATAGTTTTTAGAATGCTTCCTAAAAGATTGGCAGGCATTGGAGCATTAGATTGGACTATAGTGGTTGTGATAAGGCTGACTACCAAAACACTTACAAACAGGCAGCATGTTTACTAAATACGCGGATACTGCAATTTTACAGAATTCATATTCATGAGGGGTTAAGATGGAAAAATCAAAAGTTTACTTTACAGACTTACGTACAGCAGCCTTCGGTGACGGACTGCCGGCTAAATTAAAAAAACTGATAAAAACCGCAGGAATTGAACAGATTGAAATGGCTGGCAAATTCGTAGCGATCAAAATGCATTTCGGTGAACTGGGTAACATTTCCTATCTGCGCCCCAATTATGCTAAAGCCGTGGTAGATGTTGTTAAAGAACTGGGCGGAAAACCATTCTTGACTGACTGCAATACTATGTATCCTGGCAGCCGTAAAAATGCTTTAGAACATCTAGAATGTGCCTGGGAGAATGGTTTTACACCTTTATCCACTGGCTGTCCAATAATTATCGGTGATGGCCTCAAAGGTACAGATGACTTGCTTGTGCCGGTGGCCGGAGGCGAATATGTCAAAGAAGCTAAAATCGGCCGGACAATTATGGATGCAGATGTTTTCATCAGTCTAACTCATTTCAAAGGTCATGAAATGACAGGTTTCGGCGGCACCATCAAAAACATCGGTATGGGCTGTGGATCACGCGCTGGTAAAACAGAGCAACACAGCAACAGCCAGGCGACAATCGATGAAGAAAAATGCCATGGTTGTCGCTTATGCCAAAAAGAATGTGCCAATGATGGTTTACAGTTTGATGAAAAGAGTAAGAAGATGAGAATTAATCTCCAGAATTGTGTGGGCTGTGGACGCTGTCTGGGAGCTTGCAATTTTGATGCTATCGCCTTTGAAAACTCCAGTGCAATGGAAGAATTAAACTGCCGCATGGCAGAATATACTAAAGCGGTTGTCGACGGTCGTCCTCAGTTTCATATTTCACTCGTAATCGATATCTCGCCCAATTGCGATTGTCATTGCGAGAATGATGCACCGATTCTTCCCGACATCGGAATGTTTGCTTCCTTTGACCCCTTAGCACTGGATCAAGCCTGCGTAGATGCTTGTCTTGCTGCTCAACCGCTGCCCAACAGTCAACTGACAGACAATATACAGAAACAAGACTTTGTTGATCGTCATGACCATTTCACGAACAACACTCCCGAATCAGAATGGTGCAGTTGTTTAGAGCATGCCGAGAAGATCGGCTTAGGCAGCAGAGACTACGAACTGATCGTCGTAAAAACTGCTTAATTTGCTAATAGTTCTATCAAACAGCCTCCGATTGGAGGCTTCGATAATTTTAATCAACAAGATTAATTTTTGATTTTCGTTGAATAATATTTTTGATAGGTACTCTTTGGTTTATCGGGAAGAGTCATTGTCAGCAGTCCCTGTTCCAGCAGAGGTGCTAAAACCGATCGTCGGAGGTATGCTTTAGACAATCCCGTAAACGCGGTTAGTTCATCTCTTGAACGGGGAATTGAGCAATATTCGAGAATTTTTTTGATGAGATCGTCCTCAATTTTTACTTCTGATACTTGATTCATATTGTTTCTAAATATAACAATAAACATGCCGCCTTTGCTTTTAAATTCTGGTTCAGGAAGATTATACGACCTCAATTCTCGACGCATTGTGGGGATGCCTGAATATCTATTTTCAGTTTCTCCTAAGATTTCCAAAATATTTGCTAAAGTTTGATTTCGTGTATCTGGTCGTACTCTGCCCAATTCATCAATAGAGACCCTTCCATACAAGCCGCCATTATTGATTATTTCCATTCGATCGTTGTAGATTTCCACCCGGACCGGAGTGCGTTCTGAATAAGCACTATAATCCCTGTGCATTAAGGCATTTAACACAGCTTCCCTGACAGCAATAATGGGATACTCCAGCTTATCATTTCTTTTGCCATCTTGGATGATCGTTTTTACCCGCAGATTGCGTTTTATGAACCCCACTGTTTCTTCGAGTACTTCGGGGATCGTTCCTACTATCCGCTGATTTGCTAGAAATCTCTCCCCTTCATCCCCAATTTCACCCATTTCCAAACCAGGTATGACTACAGCCGTAACGCACAACTGAGGAAAATACATTTGAGGGTATTTAGCAAAAACCAAGAGGCCTGCGAGAGTTATTGCACCATTTCTGAGAACTCCTTGGAGCTCTAGAATCTCTTCATCCTTAAGAGTCCTAAGATTAACTGTCTGGGCTTTAACTTTTTCAAGGAATGTTTTCAACTTCTCGGCATCTAAGGCATCCATGCCAATGTCGGGAACTATTCTCAAATCATCATGAATGTTTTGTCGATAGGCATCATATGTATATATTTCATATTCGCTCATTAATTCATTAGAAGCTCCAGATCGCAGATATGATCCTTTTAACTTGCCCTTTCCTTTATAATATGCGGGCCTCTGAGCGATATCAATGGCGGGGATCTCTGCTGATACGATTCGTTTGTTATTTAACTCACAGAAAGTAAACAACGGCCTAATTATGGGTTCCATTTGCTTACATTGTTCAATTAACTTATGCTGTAGATCTTGAATATCATAGACTCCAGCTATCTGAAAATTATTAGACTCATCCAAGCCAAAGATGATTGTGCCACCTTCATCTTGGTTTGAAAAAGCAGAAAGAACCTCATAAAGATGAGTTGGACAACCATTAGAGGCTGTTTTCACTTCAATGGTTTGTGATTCGCATTGGTATTTTTGAATATCCTTAACCAACGCTATTAAGTCTTCAGTAAGCAAGATCTTCACCAATTTTCAAGATGTCGGATATGAAAAGGCAATAAACCTATATCAAGGATGTCGATTAGAATTATATATTAAAACAAGAATCGCACCAGAATCGAACTAGAATCGTACATTTTTAAGAGAATCGCACCAGAATCGAACTAGAATCGTACATTTTTAAGAGAATCGCACCAGAATCGAACTAGAATCATACATTTTTAAGAGAATCGCACCAATCTAAAAAAATTAATTAAGAGAGGGATTGCTCCCTCGGTAGCGTTTATTTGGCAGGAGTTAGAGCAATGGTTACTTTTTCTCCTTCGATGTCCCACTCCACTGCATAGTCACCAGCAGGTGCTTCCACCAGCGTCAAGGCTGTCGAGCGGGTTTCTTTCATGATGTGCTCTTTCCAGGCAGTTACAGCTTCCGCCAGTGATCCGGCATTGAGCTCTGCTGAAACAAAACTCTCCACATCAAGCTTCATATCTTTACGCATCTGCTGGATACGGCGGATTACCTCACGGGCATAGCCTTCCAGTTTGAGATCTTCATCAAGATTGAAATCGATGTAAAGGTCACCACGGCTGAAAGGCACGGCAATCACATCAGAAGGCGGCACGTAGTTGTAAGAAACCATTTCCTCCGTGATCTCGTAAGTCTCACCGTCGATTTCCAGCAGGTAAGCTCCCATATCAGTACCGGCTTTAATGGCACGGGCATCCCCTTCTTTAATGGCAGGAATGATTTTTGCTGAAGCCTGTTTGTAAGTGTGACCAATCGGTTTAGGCACCGGGCTCACCACCAGTTGCAATTCATCCCAGTTACTGGTAGAATATTCAATCTCCTTGACATTAGCCTGCGAGAGTAGGACATCCTCCATTCTTTTGATCAGATCTTTGACTTCCGGCGTATTGATCCTGACGACAATTCTGCGTAAAGGCCAGCGCAGCTTGACATTATTTTTCTGACGCTCACGAGTAATGTCCTCTACGAGCTCCTGCATCAGTTCCATAGCAAGTTCCAGATCGTCATCGATGAAAGAGTTGTCAACAGTCGGCCAGTCCAACATGTGGATTGTCTCTTTGCTGCCATCCATGGCCGCGTAGATTTCTTCAGTGATGTGCGGGCAGAAGGGCGAAAGTAATCGGACTACAGTCATCAAAGCAGCGTAAAGTGTATTGTAAGCAGCCAGCTTATCTTCATCAGTCGACTCGCTCCACATCCTATCCCTGATTAAACGTACATACCAACGAGAAAGATCGCCCAGTATGAAATCTTCCAGAGCCCGGCAGGCTTTGTGGATATCGAGTGAGTCGATGTTTTCAGTTACTGCCAGCTTAAGTTTTTCCGTTCTGGACATCAGCCAGAGATCTTCTGGACGTAAGGCGCTTTTAGCAACTTTCTGCGCCTGTGGATCGAAGCTGTCAATAGCCATATAAGTCGAAGCAAAACTGGCTACATTCCAGAGAATGTTGAGTGTTTTTCTAGCATTCTTTACGCCTTCCATCTGGAAAGATACATCTTCCCAGGGAGAAGAAACACGCAGCAGGTAGAAACGAAGAGCGTCAGCACCGTATTCGGTGATCACTTCATGGGGCTCTACGACATTGCCCCGGCTCTTAGACATTGGCAGTCCTTTAGCATCGAGCATCCAGCCGTGCATCAGAACACGGTCGTAAGGTGCTCTTTCAAAAGCAACACAAGAAGATCCTAATTGTGAGTAGAACCAGCCACGGGTTTGGTCATGAGCTTCAGTGATGAAGCGGGCCGGCCACCATCTTTCAAACTCCTCAGTTTTACGAGGCCAGCCTAAGGCAGCCCACGAGGCGACACCGGCATCAAACCAGACATCAAGAACATCGGGGACCCTTTTCATCTTGCCACCGCATTCACAATCCAAGGTCACATTGTCAATCCAAGGACGGTGAAGGTCCATTCCTTCTTCATAGCCAGCTGCACCTTTTAACTCATCAGCTGAGCCGATAACTTTCATCTTACCGCAGGAACATGTCCAGACTGGTATAGGAATTCCCCAGTATCTTTGACGGGAAATGCACCAGTCACGGGCGTTCATGGTCCAGTCATATTCACGAGAAGAACCAGCCCATTCTGGAACCCAGTCCACGCGAGCGATCTCTTCCAGCATTTTGTCTTTGACCTCGGTGATCCGCAGATACCATTGGTTAGTGTTGCGGTAAATGATCGGTGAGCGGCATCTCCAGCAGTGACCATAACGGTGGTCAATTTTGCCGGAGAAGAACATCAGACCTTTGTCAAGTAAATTATCGATCAACAGAGGATTGGCTTCTTTTACTTTCATACCGCCA
>ULSO01020699.1_pt1 | contig 16647 bp, 15 predicted proteins | sample 1956701 | NCBI WGS metagenome assembly ULSO01 (sample SAMEA4835708, study PRJEB28245) | human gut metagenome | biome: gut microbiome; material: fecal sample | place: Denmark | collected 2008 | reverse complement strand
CCTCTTTCTTCCTCATCCCACTGAGTTTGACGAAGAGCGTGGAATTGAAGTAAATTGCAGATGGTGTAATTGCCAAATACTGCGCGTTTTTGAAAGTTTATTTGGCAGAGAATCTTGCGATATTTATGGCAATAAATTAACTGGAAAAATAAAATTTTAGAATGCAGATAAGTTTTATTTATCTTCCCATTTTGTAATTCGCGGAATCCAGCGCGGGACGTTTTTTTTGTATCTTGCATACTCTTCCCCAAAACGCTTTTCGAGCCCGATTTCCTCCGAATATTTGAAGTAAAAAGTATTTATTATAAAAAATGCGGCTCCCCAGATGAAAACCCCCAAAGACGCAAAAACGGCCGCTTCCCCCATAATCATCATGATTACCCCCGAGAGCATCGGGTTGCGGACGCGCGAGTAGGGGCCGGATACTACCAATTTTTTAGTAGGCGCCCACGGCGCAAGTGTGCCTTTGCCTATTTTTGCAAATAGTAGCATTGTCCATACGGCAAGGAACAACCCCGCAAAAAAAATAAGAGCTCCAAAAACTATCGGAAGCGCGCCGCTTGAAAACGATAGATTGTCTGTAAAAAACAATATTATAAACGGTATAGTTACCGTTGCGTTAAACGGCAGTGCGATAATCGCTTTTAACCATTGCAATTTCATAGTACATTTGGCATAGTATCCTTATGCTTTAAAGCGAAAAGAGAATTAGAAAAACTTTTTCCGATTTATTTTTGTCGTCGCAAAACGCGTGAATCAGAATGCATTCAATGCCGTTTTTATCGGGAAGGGCGAGTGAGCCCTTGTAGGACGCGTCTTTGAAATTGCAGTCGATATCGAACGCCAGGGTGGAGTCGCCCTGATTTTTTATCTTTACGTTTGCGCGCGGGTCGCGCATGGAGTCGGAAAGTTTTAGAAATTCCGATTTTGGATTTTCTCCATTCGCGCTTCGGATGTACGCCAGATAAAACTGCCGGGTGGCACCGCCTCGATTTTGGGAAGCCCTAAAATCGTCGATTATTTTTTTGCACAATTCCGGAAGTTTTTGGTTAGGTTTTTTTGAAATGCGTGGATTGGAGATTTTCAAATTTCTGATATGTGGCGAATTATTGAGGGATTCGAGTATTGGATAGTATTTTGCCAATTCCCCAGTTGGGAAGTTGCCAGTGGATATTGTCCATTTGCCGGAGTCCAATTTTAGGGGAGTAAAACTGCCGTTTGTACAAATTATGAAGCAATAGTCTCCGGATAAAATATAGCCTTTGATTTGCTGCTCGATGAATGCAAGCTTGGAGTTTGACATCTTTTCCCGCATTTTTTTTGGGTAGAAAGAGGAAAATTTTTCGATATTCCCTTTTTTTAGATAGTACATTGCATTATTGTATGCGGAAATGGGGGAATCGCCGCCAATGACTTTTTCGCCGATTCCGCTGGCGGGGGAATCAAACCAATCGCCACGTATTTTTATTTCTTTTGAGCCGTCTTTGCCGTCGGGAATTTTGACGGAGACTTCGCGCGGATTATATTGTATTGATTCTATTGGAGCTGCGCAGATTGCGGCCGCGGCTGTGATTACAGCTAAAAAGAGACAAATCTTCATATAAAGAATAGATTTATATTTTGTTAAAAATGGAAAGGAATAATGTGGGGAGACGAGGATAAATATGTAAAAATAAATCAAAGAATTTCTTTTATAAAAATAACTTTGATGTTTTTTTTGCCGTGAGCGCAATCTTTTTCGCCGGCGCAGTTTGCATTGTAATCGTAAAACTTTTTTTATTTGAGCCATTCAGGAATTTTAAGCATTAGTTTTCTGCGGTTTAGCTTTCTGCCGTCCGCAATGAAAGTGCCGTCGCCTACGGCATGGAAAGCCCTGCTTTCCTTCCGCGCGCAGGTCCATGCATAGACGCCTTCCAAAATAAAGAGGTCGTGCTTTTTTATATGGTCGACCACCTTGCATTCGATATTTCCGAGGCAGTCTTTTATAAGGGGAGGCGATATGAATTTTGAAGGAGCTGTTTCAAATCCGCAAAGCGCGAATTTATCGGTGTCTGAGCCGCTGACATTGCCGGCTTCGATTACTTTGTCTATCAAGTCTACGCCTGGGATTGCGATTACGCATTCTTTTGTCTTTACGAGAGCTTCATACGAATAGTTCCAACTGCCGGTGCATAACGCAAAGCGCGGGGTAAAGTCGATTACAGTAATCCAGCTAAGCGGCATTATGTTGTTTTTCCCGCGGCATGAGGTTGAAATCAAAACTACTGGGCCTTTTTCAATCATCAGAAAGGCATTTTCGAGCTTTACGGGTTTCATTTTAGCCACTTTATTCCTCATTTTCTGTTTTTAATGCATAGCCATATCATTTGATTTGGCTCGGAACATTTTTTAATAAAATGCCAATCGGAAAACTCGGCAATAAAAAACGCCAAGTACCGAAGATTATGCGGAATACGGAGTAACCCTATGAAATCGAAAACTAAAATATCGCGCCATTCCACAACCTTTTGAGTTGAACCGCATTCTTGCCAAACCCCGACCTAAAAAGTCGCCTTCTTTGGCATAAAAAAACGCAACCCTTGCGGATTGCGCCTTTAAAGTGGCGGGATGGACGAGACTCGAACTCGCGACCTCCTGCGTGACAGGCAGGAAACAACATATTTAATATAAATAAGATAGGGAAATTGCCTGCAGTATTTGGGAGAAAATTTCTTATTTTTCCTCTTGTTTACTGAAGCAGGTAAACTTTATTGCCACATTTCAAGATCAGTCAAGAAAACTTGGAGATGTTAGCGTAATTGGGTTTTCTCCTTATGGTTTTCTTTTGAGCATCAAGTTCTGACTTTGTAATTGGTGTGAGTTTCGAATATTTGTCTGTTTGTTTTGCGACCATGGCAAGTTCCCAAAAAGCTTGTGACAATAGCAGATTTTTCCGCTCCGGTATGGATAGAACTTTACCAATCCTATAGGCAGTATCTGCGGTAAAGGCGCGTTCACCTCTTACTAAACGTGAAATAACATCGGCTGGTATACCCGTTCGTTTTGCCAAAAAATACATACTAATCCCGTTTTTTGTAAGAAACCGAGCTAAAAGAACCGATGGATGTACTGGATCACCGCATCCAGAATCTTGCCTTTGCTTATCTTTATTTTCACTCATGTACTATAGAGTAGGGAAAGTCGTTAAAAGAGCAAGTATTATATGCTTAGATAGCACATTTGCTCGATAAGCATTTATTTATTCTATTTAAGCGCACTAACACTAACGTGTAGTCATGTCCGAGTTGCTACGCAACTTGGCAAGCTAAATATCGGTTTTTCGTCAAATTGCAAGCATAAAATAAAAAAATGTTATAATCTGCTGCACTATGCAGAACTTACTAAGCATTTATGTGTTAGTAATACCGCATAAAGCCGTATAACCTTGGTTTCAAAATACAACAATGAATTATGGAAGCGCAGTATTTGTTTTTTTCTCAAAGTATTGATACCGTCTCGCGAAGAATTAATTAAATGGGAATAGGCAATGAACGTCGTTTATATCTTCATATCACGCAAGTGACATTGTAATGACCTCCATATTATTCCACCCTGTTTAGGGGCTTTAGGGAAAAGATTGCTTCGGTATGCTCATCGTATATGGCGCTAAAAGGACTGGTATTGGCATTCGTTCATACACAACCCAAAGTTTGATTATAAAATGGCGCCATCCGCGCATAGAGTGCGAGTTGGGATACATTGCTTGAAAGCAATTTTCTGCGTTTGCTAAGGTTTTATATCCGGTATTTACAAGATAGTTATATGCACTAAATTCCTCAAGAGTGCATTCACTTGTTAAAGTCGTAATAACTCATCTCTATGTTGTTGTATTCTGACTTAATTGACTGCAATGCTAGAGCATATTGATTATCTGCGACATTAGGATTGCCAAAAATAGCTTGCGAAAATTCATTCTCCGATGCAATTGCATTATCAAGGGAAACTATATATACTGCCGCGTTTTCCGAAACCGTACGCAATCGGCCAGTGTAATTTCTTATGGTTTTCCTCGTAAGTGTATATCGCAGGCTCTTTGTAAAAACTTGACGGAGCACTCCTCTGCCTATCGGTAATTTCTTTTATACACAGGGCTATTTGTATTCTTGGGAAAAAAATTCTGCCAAATTATTGCTCCTGTCGTATATTGAGCATTAGTTAGTAATTCTGAAACAGCAGATGTAAGGTTTATCTGTGGATTCCCATCTATAAGCAACATACACTTGCCCTTATCTAGCAGGTATATGGAAAAGGTTATAAATCAAAGTGCTTTTACCCCTGTCTTTGCCGCTAAAACTGTGATAGTCTTTCTCATACTTAGATTTCCAGATTAAATATTAGCCTGAACTTTTATTTCCAAAACCTTCCTTTAGCTTGCGATGCTCATACAAAGAAATTGCACTATTAGCAGTGGGATTCTAACTCTTCCATTTTTTCCATTTCGCTCGCATCTTCCCTTAATTGTATCTTTATGAAGTTTGCCACGTTAAGATGATTTGAAGCAAATTTCTTTAAGCAGGTACTCAGCACGGAAAAACTCTTTGTTTTTGAATATGTTTTAATAAATCTTTCGCAAAAAGCACAGAGCGAGGATTTAAAATCAAATTTTGAAGCGTCATATATTGAAAAGAAGTGATGCTCGCACGAATTAGACTCTCTATAGCCCAAGATGATAACAATAAACCTATTTCTGTGTGTTTTTGCAGGAAAGTATAGTGGGGTATGACGAATTTTCAGTAAAAAATTACACTTTTGTTTATGCTTGTCGCGATTAACAGGAACCATTATACGTTCCAACGGGATGTGAAATGTCTTTATTAATATGCGGGAAACCGATGCCGGAGGATACATACTGTTAGGTTTCTTTTGTTTCCAATTATAGGTACGACCTCGTATTTTTGCTTTAAACATGTTTAATGTTCCACACAAAGAGCCGCGGGTATGAATGTGTCCATTTGTTATTTCTGAGAAGATTAATCTATTACGCTTTATTATATGGGATGCAGGAGGCCTGCCTCTTCCGCAATATGGGAATCCATTATAACGATTTGGTTGTTTACAAATATTGACGGCTTCCTTATATTTAGGATCGTCTTTTGAAAGTGCATTGTAAACATTTTGGGCTTCGTTGCGTTTCTTTATCTCCAATTGTATGCGATATACAAGGCTTCTATTTAGATTATATTGTGGAAGTTGTTTTAATACGTACGCAATTGACGCGTTGCCTAAGCTTGCAATGCGCTCATAAATTTCGGGCATTTTCTTCAGATAATCCACAATTCAATCTTTTTAGTATATGATAGACGAGGAGCAGATTAAAGACTTTTTTCAGAAAAACTATGGCAAAGCTCTAAACGAGCACCAAATTGCGGTGATAAAAGCCATTATGGAGAATACTCAAGAACCCGATAAAGCTCACTGCATAAGGGTTGGAGCGAGTGCCGGAAGCGGAAAGACGACCTTGATAATATTTGCCTTTATTGCGCTAGTTAAGTTTTGCGGAGTAAATCCGCACGAAATAGTAATACTTACGTTAAATACCCGTGTAGCACAAGAGATAAACCGCAAATTGGACGAAATGTTACGTCAGATTAAAATTACTTCAAAAAAACCAAGAAAGCACGCATATACCTTTCATTCTTTTGCGATGGTCTACATGAAAAAATACGATATGGAGATAGACAAAATATTGCTTAAAGGAAGTAGTTGCTACTACAGGAATCTCGGATATAGGATTCAAAATTTGCTAGATAAAAACTTTCTAAGCGACGAGAGTTTTAGTCATGACATGTCGGAAGTAGACTTTTTAATCCCTGAAATAAGTAAATCCAGAGAAATAGAGAACGACACTGAAAATCGCGATCTGAAGAAAAAACTTGAAGAGTTGTCTATAGGACTCAACGGAAATACTCTTAGGGGAGATTTAAATAAGCGTATTTGTGAGAATTTTTTGAGGAAACACACTTTGCGTGGTGAACTACTCTTGGATATCCAAAATAAAAAAGAACTGGATTATAGTTTTTATAAGAGGATTTCAGATGTTGCAAATCGCCTATTTTTAATGGGAATACTATATGATTTTAAACTTTATCCAGATCGCGCAGTGATTTCTTTTTCAGAAGACGGATATTGCGATAACGATGATAAAATACGCCATATTGAGATCGTAAACGGAAACCAGAGCGACAAGATTTATGACGATTCCCTATTGATAAATTCAGACTACCTGAAAAAACTTGTAGAACCATTGACCCCTGAAAACTGGGAAAAAATTACGGAGGAGGTCTTCGCCAGTGATTTTCCGGGTATTATCTCGCAGTGCAGTTACGGCGTGTACAATGAAGATAAAAGATCTCTGTTTGATTGTGAAGATGGATTTATCTATCGCCCCACAGATGAAGTTACTGAGTTTATAGTAGAAATTTTAGAACGTCTTCGCAATGAAGGAATTCTTACTGGAAGAGAAAAGCAGCAGAGATTTGCCAATTACCTTAATGATATCGTTAATTTTAAATTAGACAAAGGAGTTTCCGCATTTTTCAGAATACTTAGAAAAGTTTTCCCTGAACTAATAAGCGATCAGTATACTACCTTTTCTAGAATATTGGAAGTGGCAGTCCGCAATAGCGATCCAATTAACACAGACAGATTGAAATCGCTTAAATACGTATTTGTTGACGAAGCGCAGGACTTAAACAATGTCTTTGTTGACATACTAAAGTGCATAAAAAAATATGTGCAAACCGCCGATTTCATATTTGTAGGAGATCCGGCCCAGGCTATAAACAGATTCATAGGTGCAAACTCTTCCCTATTTCTTTCAATAGAAGATAAAAACAAGCTGAACATGGAGAATGTACAAAGATTTGAGTTACCGCTAACTTATCGAATGGACGGGAATTTGGTGGATATCGCAAATAATTTTAAAAACAATAAAGAAAAAAGAAAACATATAAATGGATATAGTGGCGCTTCAACATTCGTCAAAAGTAACATGTCTCTGCTTGATTTGAAAATGCAAGCATTGTCTGACCGCATAGGCAAAGGTTTGATTGAAAAACATAAAATAGCCTACACCCCCACAGCAGATATTTGCGCTGCATTTTTTGAAGAACTTAGAAAAATCGTAAACAAAGAACTTAAAATAGATCCCAAACGAACATTTATCTTGTTAGCCCGAAAAAATGTTTTGGATCCCGGAGGCGATCTTGTTTCAATACGCCAACGCGTATTGCGCGATTTAAACGCGGGACAAGCCACAATGATACTAGATCCAAAGCAAATTAAAATATCTACAATACACAGATTCAAAGGCGGCGAAGCCGATTGCGCAATAATACTTGACGGCAGTGCGAGTAATTACCCGTATATTACAAATAAGAAAGTCCGAACGATTAAGGAGTTATTATTTAGAGACAAAGCTCATTACGATTATATTGATTCTATAAATCTTTTCTATGTAGCAATAACGCGTGCAAAACACTCTTTGCATATTATGTATATTGGCAAACCTTCAAAGTATCTATACCTAGCGGGCATAATTGACAAAAGAGAGTTTGATGAACCGGAACAATTTGAAAGCGAGTCTGATACAAGTCAGAATAGCGAAATTGCCAATCAAATCTCCACTCCATGTAACCCGCCCGATTTGGCGGTAAGAGAAGAATCTAATACAAATGATTCGATCGCGGATGATTCTGCTTGGGACTTTTAGAAATCTTTTGTTACTGCGAATTTTTTATAGATCTTCGCGATATTTTGCTATCGTACTTTTAGGCGACTTGTAATAGCGTTTACGCGTGTTGCAGAAAAATCTTATTGCGATTTTGGACTATGGTATAGATAGAGAACCTCGTTTTAGAGGTTTACATGTCTATATTTTAAGATATTAAAAAAATATTTGTGGTTTTACCTAAGTAATACGACTTTACCTATTTCAATATAAGAAAGATCTGCCATTTCACGCTATTTGCGTTTGTCCCGGTTCCAGAAAATATAGCTCGCTAGACGACAAGACTAAATACTAAAATTTTGACCTTGCCTGACTAAACTTCAAATATGAAGGCAAGCGGAACGACAATAGAGGAAAGAAGAACCAAAAATGGGAACATACGCTCATATCGCGTAAAATTTTTTGAACGAGGCAAGAGAAAATCCGTGACTTTCAGAACTAGAACCGACGCGGAATCATTCGTCAAAAGTATTCACACGGCACGCACGATTCCCAGCAGTGTTAATGTGAGCGCGATGGGGATTATACGTCAAATACAGTTCCAAGAACTCTGTGCCAATCTTGGTATTGAAATTGAAAAAGCCTACGATGAGGTGTGCGATATTCTAATAAAGAAATACACACATACAGCGGAAAGAAATCTTTCGCTTGGCGAGGCGGTGAGAAAGTTTTTAAAAGCGCGCAAAAAATCCAACTGCAGAGATAGTACTATGAATGAATACATTCACTACCTTGGCTGGTTAAAAAATAGCTTTGGAGATATATATCCTATTGGATCTATTACAGAAAAAAGCCTAAGAGAACTTATAAACTCAAAGGACAAAATTTCCGTACAGGAACATCTCCTAATGCGCTTAAAGACCTTTTTCAGATATTTGGTCAGAGAAGGATTCCTTACAATCAATCCAACGGTAAATATAACCGTAGAGAAGGTAAAAAAGGATGAAACTCCGCCGGAAATATTAAGTGTTGAGGAGGTGGAGAGAATATTTAGGGATCTTCCTCAAAAACCGGCAATTTTAGCCAGTTTCGCCTTGTTGGCGTTCGCAGGGATAAGGCCTGAGGAAATATGCCCTAAAAATTCCAAAGTAAGGTTAGCCTGGGAAAATGTTGACTTTTCGCGCCGCGAAATAACCATACCGGGTGCAACTTCTAAAATTCGTAAGCTCCGCGTAATTTCAGGAAAAATAGACAATATCTGGAAGTTTCTTGAACTAACACCTAAATCTCAGAGGAAGGGCTCCATATGTAATTTCAGTTACTCAACTATGCGACGCATCAGAAGAAAAGTTATGGGGAAGGCACCGCAGGATGTATTGCGCCACTGCTTTGGAAGCTATGGCTACCATTATTTGGATCCACGCATTGTAGTAGAGATTATGGGGCACGTCAGAGGATTTAAAACTTTTGAAAAATTCTATAAGGGTATAACAAATGAAACGGAAGCTAAAAAATATTTTTCTATAGAACCAAATAAAAATCCCCTATCCTAAACTAGGGGTATGACAAAATCAGAAGCGACCAAAACATTAATTGAATTATTGAAAGTTGCGGATATGCGCACTCTAGGAGAGGCATGCGCCAATAATCCCGCTTTTATAGAAGGTTTTTTCAATGCCCTACCTAAAGAGAAACGTCTTATTACAACAGATATTCTACCCGATGAATTGTGTGGCAAACAGGTCAGAATGCTTCTAGGGGGTATATCTGATAGAACTCTCAATCGCTATCGCAAAAAATACCCGGAAATGATTGCCAGAACTCCAAATTCTAAGAGTTACAAAAAAAGTGTAGTTTTTCAAATAGCCAGAAACAAGGGGTTGCTAGATTAGGCGTAGGAACAATTAGCAATAGGAAGGTTTATCTACATAATATTAGCCATTTGACGTTTTGCATGCTTTCTACAATGTATCATATATGTACGGCATAAAAAAGCAAATAGGCAAAACAATAAGTATAGGAGAAATTTTGAAACCTCATCAAAATCATATATAAGTGGCCTGTAAAAGTACGTATTAACTACAAATTGTTTACAGGATAATTTTATTTCCACTTAGCTATTCTGGAAAATTTTTTGATTCATATTTTTGGAGATTATAATTTGCAAGGTATTAAGGCATATTCTGATGCCTCAAAATGCTACCATATATACATGAATCATCAAATCGGAGGTGTTGTTAGTGCCCAATAACATACTTTAAATTACTCAAGCCAGTTACGCTTATAATTTTCCTAAAAGTTAATACAAAACGAACAATAAAGTCTGCCTGCATCTATACGCTTTTATTTGTAATCTAAGAAGGTTTAGTTATCAAATTGAAGATTTTAAAGAGAGAAAATACATCTGAAGGAAAACGCTTCTTCGGAGCTCAGAATTACCTAATAGTGATAGAGCATCTCAATACATATGGAGCCAAGATATCACAAAGAGGCATACCGAAATTCCAGCACATATGCTTCTATTGCTAAGGTCTAACGATCCACGAATAAAAATACCGTTAGGAAGCAAGCTTTATATAAATTGGGATGGGTTTAAACGCAGTATATGGGAGTTTCGCAATTGGATTTCAGAAGTCAATAACATTTATCACAAGAATATGACTAAAGAACAAGCATTAGAATTACGCATGGTTAATATACTTAAGAAAGCGCCAACACAAGCGTAGCAGAACCGCAATAATCGAAGGTCGCCTACTCTATGAGTAGTCTGCGCTGTCCCATACTGTAGATAGCAGCGCCGATAGTGATAAAAAACTGACAAAACTCAAAGATAAATATATGGGTAAAAGCAGAAAATTCGAAAATATGCCACAGATTACAAAAGTATCTCTTACAGGATTTAAGTCCTTTAAAAGCAGGACAGATATTACACTTAGCAACCTAAATGTAATAATAGGTGCGAATGGTTTAGGGAAAAGTAATCTGCTGTCATTCTTCCGGCTTTTAGGAAACGCCCTAACGCGCAATTTATAAGAGTATATAATGAGTTATGGCAGTAAGCACTTTTAATGGGAGAAAGTAGACAGAGCGTATTTAGTGTGAGATAGAAATTGCCACAAATAACGCAACGGATAAACATGAGATAGATTTGCCATTTCAAGCACTAGGAAGGTTGTTTATCAGCAGAAAATATATCGAATACTGTAAATCTGGGAAAGGAAAGCCTTTCTCATATGAAATTGAAAACAATGGGTATAAGTTAGGGTTGCTTGATTTAGGAGATAAACTAGGAAAGACTAATAAAGCATTACGTAGTACGGCAAATACTATAAAGTCAATTCTACAAAAAATACGGGCATTTCAATTTCACGACACAACAGATATAGCGAGAATAAGGGGTGGAATATTCCTAGCAGACTGCCAATACCTGAAGATGATGGCGGGAACATAGCTGCAGTACTCAATATGTTAAAAACTACGCATGAGTATTTGTCATATTACACTCGTATTGTGAGGTACCTTCAGAAAATACTTCCATATTTTGCAGATTTTGCAATAGACGGATATCCCGAGAAGCAAGATACAGTATACTTATTTTGGAAAAAGCAGGGGTCTGATTATAAATCAACGCCGAATCAACTTTCTGATGTAACAATCTGGTTTATAGCGTTGGCCACGCTGTTACTGGCAGCAAGGAAGATTCAGCCGGATGTTATTCTTATAGACGAGCCGGAATTGGGATTACATTCTATGTCCATACGAATACTATCAAATACGATAAATCAAGCTGCAGAGAATCTACAGATTTTAGTAGCGACCCAATCTCCGTTATTTTTAGATTTTTTCAATGCAAATGACGTATTGGTTTTTGAGGCGCCTGATGAAACCACAAGGGTAAAAAGGTTGAGTCAAAATGAGCTATTATCTTGGGTACAAGAATATACTCTATCGGAACTTTGGGAAAAAATATCATAGGAGGGCTGCCTTAATGAAATACATTCATGTGCTTGCCGAGGGGCAGACCGAAGTTGCCTCCGTAAAATAAGTTCCATGCGGCTATTTTATAAAATATGATCTACTGTTAGATTCCCGGGCTGTAGAGGCATCTTACCTTGTTATCATCATACGTGCTATATTCGGCATCTAAAGCACAAGGGGAGAGAATACCCCTTTTATTCTGAATAAGTGCTACGCGCTAAAATAACAAAATCAGGTCATATTAGCACTGTGTACTACCTACTGAGTTCAGAATAGAAATTTGTCTGCTGTGAGGCTAACCACGGGCGGTATGGTAGATAATTTAAAATAAAAATGCACACACCACTAAAAACGCGAGAAAATGCCCCTAGAAGCGATTGACGGGTAAAACCAATGGATTTATCCATAGAAGGCCTACGACGCGAAATTGCGGGCAAATTTCAATGATTTGGGGCATTGTAGTAATAAGGTCAAGTTATACACATCGTCATAAAAAGGAATAAATGCCCATAAAACAGCTTATCACTAAAAAATGATGGGGAAGCCCAGGTTGGGGATAAAAACGCGAAATAGAGGGCAAATTTCAACGATTTAGGGCGTTGTAGTATCCGGCAAGTATTTCCGCTGTAGAAAAGTGCTACGCACTCAAAAAACAAAAACTATGGTTCATACATTAAAACAACTAAATTTGATGCAATTAGAAGAACTGCGAGTTCAATGGCAACTTCCATATTCCATATTTTAAAAAAAATCTTCCGAACTACCAGGACATGGTAGATCAACGATATCCGTATTTAGGCAAATGATGGGAAGAATATTGACTGGTAATCAAAACTCTGAATGGAGGAATTCCGGAATTTGCCAACTAATAGGAAGCATAGAAAGCTATGGTTTCCATTCTATGAGGCTAAGCCAAATAGGTACGGGCGATTTAATCGGAATAGGTATTCAGGAGAGGGAAAAGACGCGACAAATCTTCCCCGCAGAAATACCTGTTGCGACGAATAATCATCTTCCGGATAAAGGCCTACTACTTTTGGAAGAGATGGATCAAGCATCAATAGGTATAAAGGTAATAGTACAAAAGATGATACTGGAGCATAAAATTGCCGGCGTACCTATGAAGGCAGGATGGAATTTAATTGTCGTAGGTAAAGATTTAGAAGACCTACTGGTTATGGAGTCACTACCTGTCCAGGTACAGGAGAAATTTAGACATAGACTCGCCATTTGTAATCTAGACTAAACACATAATTTTAAACTCAATCCGAGAGAAGAAATGGCACATAGTGCATATGCGTTATTGTAGAAATTTTAGGGAGAAAGAATAGAGCGCTACGCGCATCCAAAATAAACGATTAAATTTCAAGAAAAAAAAAGAATATACCATGAGAAATACATTAGCAAAAAAAATCAAGCTTGGGACTAAAACGTTAATAAGTGATCCTTGCTACGATAAGAATACTTGGTGCGCAGGAGAGGTTAACACATTGCCAGGCGATTATATCGTACAAGAGATTGCCGAAATGGGTAAGCATCCAACACTCAAGGGACTGTTCGTTGTACACTCCTCACAGTACGAAAAAATAGAGTATAGCGATTGCTACGAAGACAGTCTGATCGATGTAGGAGTTGATAGTGGAGAATGCGGCATCTACGATTCAGAAAAATATCCAGAGGATGGTATAGAGTTTAACGATTCAAATAGAGGAGAAAACTATGCTATATACCGTGCACCTGATGGAGATTGGGGAGTAACTGCCGGAAACTTTGGCGGAGATGGTTCATACAAGGCCTATCTTCACAGAAATGGAGATGAGAAAGTAGATGCAATATACTTAGATTTTACAATGGGTGGATATGGAGAATACGATGATGAGGAATACGATGAGGAGGAAGAAGATTTGGAAGAAGAATAACCTACGTTACAGTAGGTATGATGGACGAAAATATAATGATGATTAAACTTACGTTCTAAGTACAAAATAGCCTACACATTCCAGATAATTTTAACTAAGGGGTTGCTCTAAATGTAGCGCCCCTTTTTCTTTGTACCACTGAAATGGAGTTCAGCTATGAAATGCGTTCTACGAATTACACTTTTATACGTTTAGTGGAAACATTTTTTTCGGAATATATCTGCAGACTAAATGCCTGGGTACTGTTTAGAGATTTGTGATACGATAGCTCTGAAAAAAGTTGTCCCCAGATAATTGATTTGTTTAATGATCTTCCTCTGCAAAAATTACACAGCAAGGGAGTAAGATAGACATAAAGATTTCTTTCCTAAAAACTATTCTTTCTATACCTGTAATCATTGAAAGCCTTGAAGAGAATTTTAGAATCTCCTTCAGAGAAAACATCGCATAACTTTTTTAGTGCAGACGAAGATATTTTTAATTCCAAGGAGAGTAGAAAAAAAAGAAATATATGGCAGAGATAGAGCTATCACTTTCTTCATCTCCAACATTAGATGTTAATGCGCAAATGAAATACAGAAATGAGTAGCTTTATAGTGAGTGATAAGGTACAAATCTGCTATAAAGATTTAACTAAGATAATGCAACTTATACGGCAGCATTTATTGTAGTATCCAAGATTAAAAATTTTAGTGCGCATTGAGATTTTTATCTTAGAATCAGAGGTATTGATCCGGGGAGACATTGCTGCCTTTAAAAACCGTTTAGCTTGGATCAATTTTTAGGATAACGTTGCAGTAAATTTTGGAATGTCATGGCAGTTATTTTTATGTAAACCATAGGTAGCTATCATGCGGAAAAAAATTGACCATAAGATAAACAATAAACTCATAAATTTAAGGCGCAATACATGCGTGAAGCGCGTAGAATATTTCGCCAGAGATCATACGTATTTTAACTTTTCTTAAAAAAAATGCCTAAAGACTTGAGCGCTGAGGCGTCTATATATAGGAAACGCCATTTTTGGGCCAGATTTCCGACTTGACCGCTGAGGCGTCTATTATAGACGGCCCCTTTTTTCGTAAAAAATGGCTAGCTTTGAGAAAATCCATAAATTTTCATACTTTTTTTGGAGTTGAGCGCTGAGGCGTCTATATATAGGAAACCGCGTTTTTGGGCCAGAGTTGGAGCTGAGCGCTGAGGCGTCTATATATAGGAAACGGGGTTTTTGGGCCAAAAGAGATCCATCAAAATTTTAGTCAGAAATTTTTAAAATGCCTTCTGGAGTTGAGCGCTGAGGCGTCTATATATAGGAAACGCCATTTTTGGGCCAGATTTCCGACTTGACCGCTGAGGCGTCTATATATAGACGCTAGTTTTTAGGTGGTAAAAAACCCTCAAAATTCACTACTAAAAAAAATGAATAAATTTTCGGAGTTGAGCGCTGAGGCGTCTATATATAGGAAACGGGGTTTTTGGGCCAAAACCTGAATTTGTCCCACTTTTTCACGCAAGATAGACGCCCTAACGGGCGTCTCCTTGCCCCAACTCCGCTTACGCTTCGTGGGGAAGATTTGCTACGCAAATCAAAAGATGCGCTGCTACGCATCGCAAAGAATTCAACGTGCTACGCACGTTAGAATCTTAAACAGCTTTGTCGCAATATGCGAAGTTAAATCGCCATGTTTGATTACGCTTTTACGAATGGGGAGTCGGGGATATATGATGATTGATAGGATACAAATTGAGAAGTCTTTTGGTAAAGTATTTGGCTGCTAAACCCTTGGGATTTTATGAAACGGTGATGCCAAAAAGTCAGTCCATATATGCGGGGATTTGTGCAACAGATTTTGTCATGAGAGCACAAAAGTTTGTGAGCAGATGCGCAACATATTTTGGCAAAAAGGTTGGGGTTTAGGTGAAGATATGATATGCTTTTTACGAGCAAACCGATGGATAAATTGATGGCAATTATTTGCAAGCAGCGTGGGTATTTTTTACGGGAAAAGGTGTGGGTAATTGAAGCTAATTGCGCGCCATTTTGGAGTTAAAGGTTGAGGTATATGTTAGTGAATCGTCGTGCTCTTTTAAGGCAAAGTTGTGTAGAAAATATATGAAGAAAGCGACAGGTTTTGGATAGTGATTAGGCAATTGTTTGCGACCTTACAGGTCGGTTAATTGAGGTAATGATCGGTAAGATTTGCATAGGGGAAAAGCGCGGGTAAATTCTCCGAGATACAGGTGCATTTTGTGGAAGAACTGCGGAAGTTGTTTGATGGATTTGCAGATGCTTTATAGTGCAAGTGCCCATTTTCAAATGGGCAGTTTTTGCGTTTAAGTTATGCAGAAAATAGCAAGCCTTGGAAGCGAAATGCTATCCGCAACTATGGCAATCCATGGCAAATTATTTTGGGTATATGGGCTGGTACTTGATGGGTTACGGCGACTAATATGTGGATACTTTTAAAACGATAAGGGTAAGAGAATTTAGGCGGAGGTAGGATGTGTAAAGGTGTAGCTTTGGGGGGACTGTTTTAGTAAGAGGCAGGGGTATTTTCCCGTTAGTTTTTGTGGTTATTTACATGAATTGAATCCCCAGAGGTTGCGCTAGGATACGGGTGGAGAAAAGGGTAATAGCTAGAATATATTAAAGATATAAAATCGGCTATAAAAAGATTAAGGGAGGTTGAAAATTAAGCGTAGAAAACATATAGGCGCTTCGTCCGATAGCTTTCTTGATGACAATGCTATTTGTTCAAATGTTGAAGAACTTTTGAAAGCACACATGAGGGGTTGTGAGAAGATACGAGATGGATTAACCGAATCGTTAGGTTAAATTAGGGCGGAGCATACAGTTCCTAGAATAGAACTGTATGTGCACATCTAACGACAAGCCATTTAACTTTTCATCGGGAAGAAAAATCCATAGAGATTCCCTTCCAAAAACCGAATAGGGAAAGGGGTACAGATGCGCCAGTTGCGATACGTGAATGCGCTAAAGACGCATTCAAGTTCATAGACCTATTTGCAGGCATAGGCGGC
>ULSO01051274.1_pt1 | contig 16840 bp, 10 predicted proteins | sample 1956701 | NCBI WGS metagenome assembly ULSO01 (sample SAMEA4835708, study PRJEB28245) | human gut metagenome | biome: gut microbiome; material: fecal sample | place: Denmark | collected 2008 | reverse complement strand
GCGGCCCCTTATCAACCCTGGGGTTTTTTGACAGACTGAAATGCCGCAGCCCATTTGGACTGCGGCATTTCTCTTTATCATTACAGTGTGATCTCGTGCGCCATTTTATCGTCTTCCAGCTTTACCGTGCCCCGGCTTTTACCGCTCAGGTGCAGTATGTATACTGCTTCGCCGTATCTGTATTTCACGGTGTATTCCTCAAATGGCACCGTAGGCGCTATGCGCAGCGCATCCTTCTCCCTCCGTATGCCCAGCATATCCTCAAGGCATATCTTATACAGCCACGCTGCGGCCCCCGTATACCACGTCCAGCCCGCCCGTCCGGCATTGAGTCCGGAATACACGTCCCCCGCCACGGCATATGGCTCCCCCTTGTATTTTGCCGCCTGCGCCCGCGTGAGCGCGTGGTTTATGGGATTCAGCGCGTCGAACAGCGCGAGAGCCTTCTCTCCCATGCCCAGCTTGCAGCAGGCCTGCACTGCCCATACGGCGCCGTGTGTGTACTGCCCGCCGTTTTCTCTCACTCCGGGAACGTAATCTTCGATATACCCGGGGCGCTGCCAGCTTTGCCCTGTAAATGGCGGCGTGAGCAGCTTTATCATACCCTCCTGATCGTCGTAAAGCATGCTGAGCATTGAGTTCACCGCCTCGTCGGCATGTTCACCGCCGCATATTGCCGCCCAGGCCTGGGATATGCAGTCTATCTCGCAGGCAACGTTCCCCTTTGCGCCAAGCGGTTCGCCGCTGCCGTAATACGCCCGCCTGTACCACGCGCCGTCCCATCCCGCCTGCTCTACGCAGTGGCGGAGCTTTCTGGCCTTTTCTGCAAAGCGCTTACCGTCCGCTTTCCTGCGGCAAATTTCGGCTAAGCAGCACATTTTGTCCAGCACGTCCAGCAGGAACCAGCCCAGCCATACGCTTTCGCCGCCGTCGTGCCCCACCTCGTCCATGCCGTCGTTCCAGTCACCGCCGCCCATAAGGGGCAATCCATAGCTGCCGAAGCCTATGCTATCCACCGCCCTTACGCAGTGCTGATACAACGTCTCCGTGTATGATGAATCCGCAAAGTCATCGTATACGTCTCTGACCCCATCGGGTATCGCCTTGCCTTCAAGGTAGCTCACCTGCTCGGTGAGTATGCTTTGATCGCCCGTCAGGTGAACGTACTCCCACAATACATAGGGCAGGAACAGCCTGTCATCGGTTATGCGGGTGCGCACGCCCCGGCTCGGCCAATGCCACCAATGCAGCACGTCTCCTTCCCTAAACTGCTTTGAGGCGCAAAGCAGTATATGCCGCCTTGCCCGTTCGAGCTCAGTGTGCATCACGGCAAGCATATCCTGCAACTGATCCCTGAAGCCCACCGCGCCGCCGCACTGATAGTAGCCGCATTTAGCCAGCACCCTTGCGGCAAAGGCCTGATACAGCAGCCGCCCGTTCATCATGGCGTCCATGGCTGCGTCCGGGGTGTGTATCTCAACGCCATTGAGCCTTCGCTTCCACAGCGTCCTGACATTATCAAGGGCTGCGTCCGTGTCCTCATTCAAGCATTGCCGTATCTCGTCCTCGCCGCCTTCGCCCAGCGCAAACACCAGCCGTATCTCCTCACCGGGGGCAACGTTCACCTCGCTGCGCAGGGCGGATGCTCCGCTCCGGCTGCTATCGCCAGTCAGTGCATCGGCGTCCCAGCCCCGGCGGAATATCGCCTCCCGGTCTGAGCATTTTTCGGCCTCGCCGTTTATCAGGGCGATATACGCCGCGTCGCCGCCCTCCTTATCCAGCAGGTTCCTTGCGCATATTCCGGATTCCATCGGGTATGCGTGTATCCCATGCCTCCTCTGAACCGGCCCCAGCGCCCACTCCGCTCCGTACATTATACTCAGCTCCCGCCTTGAGCTGCCGGGATTGGCTATACTCAGCACCGAGTATTTTACGTTGAACCGCTCATGGACGAACACCGTAAGCTTGGTTTTAAGCCCGCAGTCTCCTGACAAAAACTCCGAATAACCGTAGCCGTGCCGTATTATGCGCCGCCCCTGCATAAGGCTCGCAAAGGGCGAAAACGTCTCGCCGCTTACCGTATCGGTTATCAGGATGAACTCCCCCTGCATATCCTCGGCGGGGGAATCGTACCACGGGGTGAGCTTATGCTCCCGGCTGTTTCCCCGCCAGGTATGCCCGCCGCCCCGTTCCGTAACTATGCAGCCGAAGGTATCGTTGGCTATCACGTTGCACCAGGGCATAGGCAGGCTTTGTCCCGCCTCAAGGGTGATGACGTACTCTCCGTTTTTATCAAAACCACCGAGGCCGTTATCGAAGCTCAGCTCCGGCCGCCCTATGTCTATGCAGCCATGCTTATAGCCGTTATAGCTTCGCATCTCCGCCTCCCTCCTGGCAGAGGGGGCAAACTGCCTGTTCAGGCTCACGTCCGCCCTTATTTCCACCATAGCGGCGCAGCACAGCGCCGCCTCCTCCCCCTCCTTCAGCTCAAAGCCGTTGATAAGGTGCGCCCTGCCGCAGCTTATCTCCTCTGCCATTATGGCCGCCATACGCTCCCGCAGCTCGTTCCGATATTCGTTCGGGTAGCGGCCCACCGCGATAATGTCCACGGGCAGCAGTCTTTTTGCCATGTATTTCGAAAACTCCATAAGGGAGCGCAGCAGCCTCAGCTCAGTAATGCGCTGTATTTCTACCAGCAGCACAGGTCTGTCGCCGGATATACCGTGCTTCCACAGTGTTTCCGTCCCCCCGGGCTCAACGGCGCCGTACTTTATGGGTATCTCCAGCAGCAGCCTTGCCGCGATCCTTTCAAAGAGCTCCGCCTTCCCGTATTCCGTAGCCGTCTCCCTCAGCAGCCCGTCAGTCTGCGCCTCGCTCATGGTGAAGCAATCGTTGAGCCGCCCCTGAAGCTCGCGGCAGTCCTCCAACGCCCGCTCCTCGCTCTCGGCATAACCCATGATAAACCACAGCTCCTGTCCCTCGCCGGGAGCTACCGTCACCTCGCTCCGCGCCCCGAAATACGGCAACACCGGACATTCGGCGTTTTCTGTTTGCAGCATTGGCTGCATCATGGCCTGCTCCGGTGTTTTCAGCCTCCCCAGCGCCTTTAACCTGTCCGCACAGTAATTCACCTGTCCCTTTGATATCAGCCTGCCGTACAGCCAGCCCGCAGCCTTTCCCCGCTTTTCAAACAGCAGCGCGCCGTCTCTCATGTGGGCATCCACCTTCAGCCTGTTGAAGGATGGGTGAGCCGTATCCGCCGCCTGCGAGCTCAGGCACACGTCAAAGAACGCCCCCAGTTCTATATGTTTTTCCTCTGTGCCGGTGTTTTTTACGGTGATGCGCCGCACCTCGCCGTTCTGCCCGACTGCCGCGCATATCTCCATCCGGCAGGATATGCCGTCGCGGGCATTATTGAATTCCGCCCTGTACGGGTAAAACACGGCTTCAGCGCCCCTTGCAGCATCCCATGCATCGCTTCCGTTCCGCACCACCAGCCGTACGCCATTCCGGCCGCGTATATGGTCAGGCCGCCAGCGCGTAAGCATTATATCGCCGCACTTTGAAAAGCCGTCTCCGTCTTCGGTCACGAACAGCGTATAGCTGCCATTGGTCAGCAGCTGGCATTCGGGTATACTGTACCTTTCGCGTATTATACGCGGCCGCGCCTCCTTTCGCGCGCCGTTCCTCTGCACCCTGCTTTCAGCCGAATGCAGCGGTTTTATGCGTATGCCCCTGGCCGGAGCGCGTTCCTCTGTAAGTATTTCAAACGCGCGCATTGCAGGGTATGACATAAAGTACTTCTCTATCGCCCCATCGCACAGCGCGTTTACTATGGCGCACATGCTCATGCCCTGATGGTGCGCCATAAAGCTTTGCACTACGGCATGGTCCTTTTTCTGATCCGGCCGGCCCTCGGTATAGTCCAGCGCCTCGTACATGCCGTATGGGCCCAATCCGCCCTCCCCTGTAAGCCGCCTTATGTTTTCGCATGCGCCCCTGGGATCAAAGGCCAGGGCGAGCATCGTCGAATACGGCGATATTACCCTGCTGCGCTCCCGGCAGCTCATAAGGCTGAGCCGCTGCAAGCCGAAGGCACGGTACTGATAGTACATGTTGCGGTCAAATGCATAGTAGCCTGATTCGGATATACCCCATACGCCGCCATAGCGCTGCCGTTTCTGCGCCTTTACGGCGTTCAGGCAGCTGTTATAAAGCAGCGTATCGGGTACCGCCCCAGTAAACAGCACCGGCATAAGGTACTCGAACATCGTGCCGCTCCAGGATACCAGAGTACCGCCCAGCACCGGCGCCATCTGACGCCCGAGCTTGAACCAGTGCTCCGGCTTTACGCTGCCGAGAGCCACCGCTATAAGGCTCGTCAGGCGCGCTTCCGAGGCAAGAAGGTCATACCACGAATTTGACAGCTCGCAGGCATCGCCATCGTATCCTATCCTGAAAAGCTTCCGCTCCGCATCGTAAAGCGCCGAAAAGTCCGTTTCCCTTGCCGCCCGTTCAAGGCGCGCCGCCGTATCCTCACGGTCGTATTTCTTAAGGGCCATTGAGCCTGTAATAAGACAGGCGCAGAAGTTGCCGCTGTCCACGGTAGAAACATACCGCGGACGCATCACCTCCAGCGTATCAGTTCTGTACCAGTTGTAGAGGTGCCCGTGCCACTTCTGCATTTTATCCACAGTATCCATTGTGCCGGACAGCCTCTTTTCCAGTTCATCAGCCGTAATAAGCCCCAGCTCCGCCGCGGACACCGCCGCCGCCATTGCCATGCCTATATTTGTGGGCGACGTATTTACTGCGGGGCGTTTTTCCGGCTCCTGCTGAAAGTTATCCGGAGGTATATATCCCCTGCCCTCTCCGGCAAATGTCTCAAAAAACGCCCAGGTCCTTTCCGCAATATCCTCAAGCAGTTCTCTTTCGTCAGGTCTTGGTTTCTCCTTGGGGAGCCTCCTGTCCAGCGCCCATATTGCCGCCGGCATAGCTAACCACAGCGCGGCAAAAAGCGCCGCGATGACCGGCGTTTTGCCCAGTATTGCACCCGCGGCCATGACTATGCCCATGACCGGGCATATGTACAGCGCGCCATAGTAGCCGTTTACTCCCTTTGGCCTTGAGCCGGTCTGAGCTGCGGTCTGCCATTCCAGCATATGCCTGTGGGACACCAGCATTCTGTAAAGCGTGCGCCTCTGGGCGTCCGCCGATCGCGCTGAGGCGTATGGCAGCGCCATTATGTCCAGGCCCGCCCGCGCGGCCGGCAGCAGCATATCAGCCGCCATTCCCAAAGGATCGGCATTGCGGGTAAACGCCGCCCGAAACGGCAGCGTGATAAGCTCCGTAAAGAAGCCGTCGCAGAGGGCGAAAAGAGCCAGCGCTATATGCCAGCCCCCGCCGGTATACGGCATTAGCAGCACCGCATACAGCACGCTGGCGGGCAGCATGCACCTTCTCAGGTTATCAAGTATCTTGCGCTTGGAAAGCCAGCTTAAAGGGTTATCCCGTTTCACCCCTTCCGCGTCCTTTACCCAGTCCTTCAAAAAGGGCAGCAGCTGCCAGTCGCCCCTGAGCCACCTGTGCTGCCGCTTCCACCAGGGTATGAACGCGTCCGGCTCGCTGTCGTATAGCGCGATATCACCTGCGTAACCGCAGCCGCAGAAACAGCCCTCCAGCATATCGTGGCTCAGCACGGTGTTTTCGGGTATCCACCGCATGGCGGTATCCATGAATGTCCGTATGCGAAATATTCCCTTGCCGCCGAAAGAACCGCGGCCGAACACGTCCTGATAGAATTCAGGCGCTGTAGGAAAATAGCCGTCCACACCGGTAGAGCCCGATATTATTCTCGCAAAAAAGCTCTTTGCTGCGCCCTTCGATGTAGATGCCATGCGCGGCGCTATCATTCCGTAGCCCCGGCGCACCGTTCCGCCGAATATCTCCGGAGCGTTCAGGGGGTGCTCCATGCAGCCTATCAGCTCTGCTGCGGCTCCGGGGGGAAGTATGGTATCACTGTCCAGCGTTATGCAGTATTCTATACCCTCCGGCAGTTCATTTGTAATAAGGCAGAAAGGCTCCTTGTCCCCTTCACATATAAGCTTGGCAAGGTCGCATATGGCTCCCCGCTTGCGCTCCCGGCCCATATATATGCCATCTGCCGGGGCAAAACTGCGTTGCCTGTGCAGGCAGTAAAACAGCGGTTCTCCATCCCCTGAAAGGTACTTTTTATTCAGCTGCGCCGTAAGCTCCCTTTCCATTCGCAAAAGCCCGCCCTCACCCCGTTCGCGCTCCTTTGGGCCGTCCTTAAAATCCCCCAGTACGGCGTAATAGCAGCCCTTGAGTCTGGTGGCGAGATAATGGTTCTCAATGTGCTCAAATACTGCCCTCAGGCCCTTTTCGTCTGTCACAAGCGCAGGTATCACTATAAGAGTCTTATTGCCGCCGGTAAGGTTCTTCTCCGCAATCCTGAGTATCACCCGGCGCGGGCTGAACCTCAGCCACAGCCTTACGCTTATGCCCGATGCCACCGTCCACGCGGGAATAATGGCCAGTATCAGCGGCGCTATGCCCGCCGTTGCTCCAAGCCATACGAGGAGCAGGGCAAGGGTTATATTGAAAATCTCGAATTTCCAGAGCTTTTTGTCCTCGCTGTTTTTCTTGAAGCGCAGGTCTGGCCTGAGTACGTTATAAAGCCGTTCCCTGCCCTCCATAAACAGATACCAACCCGCCTGACCCTCTTTTCCTTCTCCGCTCTGGGCAAGGCGCACTGCCTGCCGGGCTATAACCTGCTCCGCAGCCCCCAGCCGCATCGAAAGCCTTTCCACAGAGGCGCGGTAGTAGCTTCTGCTGCGTCCGTCCATTTTGCCGTATACCGGATCCCGTCTTAGCTCCCTGTCGGTAACGCTCAGGTCCTCAAAGGCTTTATTCCATTCCATACCGCCTATGCATCTGAGGCTCCTTATGACGTTATCCGCCCGCTGAGTGCTGCGCCGCCGCATCGCCGCCGCCTTGGCGCAAAGCCCGTCTATGCTCTTATCCTCCAGTTGCAGCTTTGCGTTTATCAGCTCCGCTATTCCTTCGTCGTGCTCCTTCATCATGCCATACAGGCATTCGCACAGCACCGGATCCTCTCCGAGACTCAGCCTGTCTATAATCGCCTCCCGCCGCGCCCGTTCCTTTATCCTCTCCAGCTGGGCAGCCGCGCTTTTTGCTGTTTCCATGGAATTCTCCGCCTCTAAGGCTCTTTCGCATTCCAGCGTAAGCAGCTTTACCAGCGCCGCATTGAGCATGTTGGGCAGCTCCGCCACCTCTGCCATCGTCAGCGGCGTTACGCTCTGATACGCCTCCATGAAGGCGTATACCGTGGCCTCGTCTATACGTCCGTCCCGTCTGCCGGCCATGCAGGCGGCTATATCGTATATCCGCGGGAGTCCCGCATGGCTGCCGTGCAGCAGCACCGGCAGGCGCCTGGGCCTTTCATCGCAGTCGTTCAATACTCGCTCAACTATATAAAAATCGCGGAACAATGCTTCGAGGGCGCCCCATTGCTCCTCTTTTTCCTGCATTTTTTTGTATATGGCAATAAGCGTCTTTCTATCGGCGGTGAGCTGAAGCGAGCTTCGCCTGTTTTTTCTGGCGGAAAGGCCCGCACGAAGCTTCGCCTCCTCGCTTAGCTCGGTCTGTGAAAAGCAGCTCTCGTTTAATTCGTTATATGTCCTGTTTGGCAGCATTGTAGCCTCCCTGTGTTTTGCATGGTCCTTTTAGTATTGGCAGGGGGCTTAAAAATTAACATACAAAAAGCCGGACAGCGCCGGCCGTTTATTCGTAGTTGTGCTTTTTTTGTTACTTTTTATCTTCCTCGCTAAGGGATACTCCGTCCCGCGCCATGCGGTCGAGAAGCATCTGGTTGCGCAGTTCAAGGAGCTTGTTCTCCTGCTCCATGTGCTCCAGCTCTTTAACTATTTCGTCGAGGAACTGGTCCACCTCGACTATATCGTAGCCCCAAAAGGCTCTGTTGAATTGCTTTTCTATTATATCGCTCTTCTTCATGCTACCTCTGAGTTTTGCAATTGCAGCCCTGTGCGGGGATAACCCCCGCACAGTCTGAAATGGGAGCCTTTATCAGATCACGTCAACGTCGGTACGGTCATCGTTGCCGATAACGTCATAGTTGGTGGGAGCTACGACGAATATACCGCGGGAGATCTTGTAGATAGTTCCATCGAGTGCATAGATAGCGCCCGCCATGAAGTCCAGTATGCGCTGTGCGCAGTCGATCTCAAGCTCTTCCATATTGACGATAACGGGTTTGCGGCTCTTAAGGTTGTCGATGATGTTCTGGGTATCCTCATAGCTTACGGGATGATACACCACCATCTTCATGGGCGCCGCCGTGGGAAGGCTTACCACGTTATTGCCGGCGGCGGTCTTTCTCCTGCCGCGGTTGCCGAGGCTGACTACGTTGTCCTCAGCCATAGACTGCTGCTCATCGTTGAAGTAATCTTCGTTGTACCCTTCATCGTCCACATCCTCGATGCCGATAAAGTCCATCAGTTTGTTAAGAATTCCTGCCATGTTGTCCTCCATTCAATTAAATAAAATAGATTGTTTAATTGGCGCTTGGAGAAAAACACTGTGATAATTGTCAGGCTCGGGGCTCTCTGTCTCTACGCCCTCGCCACAGCCGCCGGTCTTGCGCCGAATATGGCCGTTCCCACCCGTACCATGGTAGCGCCTTCCTTTATGGCCGATTTATAATCCCCGCTCATGCCCATTGAAAGCTCCCGCATATCCACGCCGGGAATACCCGCCGATGCGATATCCTCAAATAGCCTTCTCATAGAGGCAAAGTACCTTCGCGCCTCCTCCTCTCCCACAGCAGGGGGCACGCACATGAGTCCCTTCACCCTTATGCCGGGCAGCTCGGAAATTATCGAAATTAAGTCCTTCAGCTCGTCCGGAGCTATTCCGCCCTTCTGAGCCTCGCCGCCGATGTTCACCTCGGCAAGCACATCCTGGGTTATGCCCGCCTTTACGGCAAGGCGGCTTATCTCTTTGGCAAGCTCCAGCCTGTCCACAGACTGTATAAGGCTTGCATTGCCTATTACATATTTTACCTTATTGGTCTGCAATTGTCCAATCAAATGCGCGTCAAGGCCGTTTTCTTTGAAAAAATCCAGCTTGTCCCTGAACTCCTGCGCCCTGTTTTCGCCCACATGGCGCGCCCCCGCAGCCACCGCCTCGGCTATGCGCCCCGTATCTACAAATTTTGTAACGGTTATGAGTTTCACTTCGCCTTCGCCTCGCCCACACTGAGCGCAGGCTGCCGCGATGTTTTCCATCACCGTCAGGTAATTGTCCCTTATGCTCAAAATACGCCACCGTCCTTTCGGTCTTTGCCGCTTATACCGCTACTTTTTATACCTCATGCCTTCTACGAGGCCATCGCCCGTTATCAGCGCCTTGTCGCCGTTTACGGCTATCACCGTCACCGGCACATCGCCGGTGCTTGTGGTTATGTAGCTCTCGCCGTTTTTGGATTTTACCGCAGCGGCGTTCATCTCAAGGCCGGTAAGCTGGGCCGTCACCGTAGCTTTGATCACGCGAATGCTGAGCAGCTCGCCTATGTTTTCGGTAAACTCCAGCATATTGACTATGCCGCCGTCACACACCACAGGCTCCAGTGCGGTAGCCGTGTACATGATATCCTTCATGCCGTCAAATGTCACCGTATATGTCTGCCCCCCCATAAGGCTGGCTCCATCTGAGGGTGAGGTTATGAATGCGGCGTACCATTTGTTTGGATCCACCAGCCTGAACAGAAGGCTTTCGCTTGTGGCGGCGTTGACGCCGCTTTCGCCGTTGATTATCTTCTTTATGACGTCTGCGCTTACCACGTCCAGCTTTTCGCCGTTGAGCACCAGCTCATAGCCATCGAAATAAAAGCTCACGAGGCCGGTCATCTTGGCGTTCACGGTGCTGGTGTACTCGGCTATCTGGGCCAGCTTCGCCGTTTCCTCGGAATAGAGGGAATTCAGTTCAACATCCGCCTGTACGGAATTTTTCAGGTATACGGTACGCTGGTTCAGCAGCTCCTTCATGCTGCGCTCAAGCTCAAGCAGATCATCATCGCCGCCCTCTGAGACGTTGGAGACTATCTTGCTTTTAAGCTCGGCTATCTGACCGTTTACCGAGGTAAGCTCGGTGGACTCTATTCCGTCCAATATCGACAGCTGCTTTTCGTATATCTTCTGCTGTATTGTAACGAGGGACTGGGCAAGTTCACTGCTGTATCCCCATTTGTACACCGTCGCCACGGGCACCTCGGCATTTACGCTGGCGCCCTCGTCCACAAGGTGATCCACCATATCGAACTTGTCCACCGCTACGGTGCTCTCATTGCGTATTATTACGGTCTCCGGCATCAGCTTTGCCTCCATAGTGGCGTTTCTGAGCGTACCGCCCCCGCCGCTGGGTATTATCAGCACCAGAGCAACCACTATGCCCAGCAGCACCAGCATGGTAAGGTAAAACCTTCCGCTGAACCTTACTTTTCTTTTCCTCGCCATCTGCGCTCCTTTTATATACGGCTTACGCCGTCTCGAATATCCTCTTTACTTCGGTTTCCCTCTTGTTTACCCTGCCAACGAATGCTCCCGCCATTCTTTCTGTGTCCAGTACTCTTGGAATGATGTCTTGGACGCTTTCCATGGTAACGCCCTCAATGCGGCGAATAAGCTCCTCATCGGTGTATATCCTTCCTCTTAGCTCGCCGCGTCCCAAAGAGCTGCTGCGGGAAGCAGTGCTCTCAAGGCCTAAGAGATAATTGCCTTTCAGCTGCTGCTTGCTGCGGGCGAATTCTTCTTTGGTTATGCCGTCCTTCTTGACGGAATCTATCTCCCTGAGCATAAGCTCCACCACCTTGGCGGCCTGCTTTTCCCCGGTGCCGGCATAGAGGGTGAATTAGCCGGTATCGGAATAGCTCGTGGGGTATGAGTACACGGAATACGCCATTCCGTGCTCCTCGCGTATCTTCTGGAACAGCCTGGAGCTCATGCTTCCCCCAAGGGCGTTATTGAGCACCAGCAGCGCAAACTGCTCCTCGGTATCCCCTGGGAACCCGGGGAAGCCCAGGCATATATGCACCTGCTCTATGTCCTTTTCCACCGCCCTGAAGCGTTTTTCCTTTATGAGCTGGTTCTTTGGGGGTACGTAGCTGTCGCCCCGGCCCCGCCTGTCAAAGCGCTTATTCACCGCGGCTCGCAGCTCCTCCATCTTAAAGTTGCCCGCACAGGACACCACCATGTTCTGTGGTATGTACCGCTTGTCCATATATGAAAGTATATCGTCTCTCGTAAATGCCCGTACTGTGTCCTGTGTGCCCAGTATTGGCCTTGCAAGAGGGCTGTCCCCGTATATGACGGCGCTCAGCGTCTCGTGGGCAAGGTCCTCCGGATCATCCTCCAGCATGAGTATCTCCTCGCACACGACGCCCTTTTCCCTTTCGATATCCGCAGGATCAAGGCTTGGGCGGCAGGCTATGTCGCTTAGCATGTCCGCCGCAAGGTCGATGTTTTCACCCAGCACCTTAGCATAAAAGCAGGTGCATTCCTTGGCGGTGTACGCGTTTATGCTGCCGCCCACCGCGTCCATCTCCGCCGCTATGTCAGATGCGCTGCGGCTTTCTGTCCCCTTGAACACCATGTGCTCTATAAAGTGGGATATGCCGGATTCGGCGCCTGTTTCATACACCGAACCGGCCTGTATCCATACCGCCATGGATACCGAGCGGAATCCGGTCATCTCCTGAGCTATGAGTTTTACACCGTTTGGAAGCGTTTCTCTTACTATCACCTTTTGCCCTATTCCGATAGGCCCAGCACATCGCCTGTGCATGTAAGCCCAATTCCTTTCTCTTCTATCGCATTTATTATGCCGCCCAGCGCCTCCTTACAGGCCGCCGTAGGCCGAAGCAATATTATGCTTCCCTCAATAGGCTTTTCAGGCAGGCGGGAAAGTATGTCCGCAGCAGTGCCCTTGGCCGTCAGCAGGTCTATTGTAGAGGATACCGCTGTTAATTTCAGTTTTTTTGCTGCCAGCGTAGACGTTACGGTATTGCGCGAGCCTTCGTAGTATATCGCAGGCTCTGCGCCGCATATCTTCTTTACCGCCTCGTTGGCCCTCCTCACGTCTTTTACGGTCCAGCCTATTCTGCCATCCATGTCGGGATAATACCCCATGGAGGCTATCTCGTGGCCTTCTGCGGCCATGCGCATAAGCAGCGCGGGATTGTTTTCAGCCCATTCTCCGCTTACGGCAAACGTAGCCTTGACGCTTTTATCTTTTAGTATATCCAATATATCCGGTATGGCTGCCGCATTCCAGCTCACCGCGAACTGCAATGCAGCCCTTTCGCCGCTGCCACGATACTGAGGCGCCGAAACCGGCAGCACGCCGCCTGGCTGTGTAGCATGATACATCGCTATTATCAACGCCGCAAGGAAAATATTTGTCAACAATCCGCTTAAAAAGCTGAGTTTTCTGCGCATATGCCCCGTACCCCCATGTAGACAATCTATGAGGGTACAGGCAGTTTAAGAACATACGCCTTAAAAATCAACATGCGGGCGGAATAATATCCGCCCGCACACACAAGCTGTTTTATTATTTCTTCGCGTCGGGCAGGAGCTCCTTGCGGGTAAGGTCGATCTTGCCATCGGGCTTGATCGCTATGACTCGTACCAGTATCTCGTCTCCTATCTGAACCTCGTCCTCAACCTTCTCTACCCTGTGATTTGCCAGGCGGCTGATGTGCACCAGGCCCTTCTTACCAGGCTTGAGTTCTACCTGTGCGCCTATGGGCAGTATGTTCACTACCTTGCCGAGGAACACGCCGCCGACCTCTATATCGCGGCAGATATCGTCTATCATGCGCTTGGCGGCAGCTGCGGCTTCAGCATCGGGGGAGGCGATAAATACCCTGCCGTCGTCCTCAAGGTCGATCTTTACGCCGGTCGCTGCGATTATGCCGTTTATGGTCTTTCCGCCGGATCCGATTACCTCGCGTATCTTATCGGGGTGTATGCTGAACTGCATGATGCGAGGAGCATAGGGGGACAGGTCTGCCCTGGGCTCCTTGATGGTCTCTGCCATCTTGTCCAGTATGAACAGACGGCCCCTGCGTGCCTGCTCAAGGGCGCGGGTAAGTATCTGCTCATCTATGCCCTTGATTTTTATATCCATCTGAATGGCGGTGATACCCTCGCGGGTGCCGGCTACCTTAAAGTCCATATCGCCAAGGAAGTCCTCAAGACCCTGTATGTCGGTCAATACGGCGATATTGCCGGTAGAATCGTCCTTGATGAGACCCATCGCAACGCCTGCTACGGGCTTCTTTATGGGGACGCCAGCGTCCATAAGCGCAAGAGTGCTGGCGCAGATTGAGGCCTGTGAGGTGGAACCGTTGGAGCTTATTACCTCGGAGACCAGGCGCATGGCATAGGGGAATTCCTCCTCGGAGGGGAGCATGGGTACCAAAGCGCGCTCAGCCAGTGCGCCGTGGCCTATCTCACGCCTGCCGGGGCTGCCGACACGGCGTACTTCGCCCACGCTGTAGGGAGGCATGTTGTACTGATGCATGTAACGCTTGAAGGTGACATCATCAATGCCGTCCAACTCCTGTCCCTCGGAAAGGGGCGCAAGGGTGGCTATGGTCATTACCTGAGTCTGACCCCGGGTAAATACGCCGCTGCCGTGTACGCGGGGCAGGATGCCCACCTCGCTCCAGATGGGGCGGATCTCGTCCTGTGCGCGTCCGTCGGGGCGGATCTTGCGGTTGATTATCTTATCCCTTACGATTTCCTTAGTAAGGTTGTAGAGTATCATGTCTATATCGCCGGCGGAATCGGGATATTCCTCTGCGAAGTGCTCGATGACCTCCTGCTTTACCTGCTCGCTGCGCTCCTCGCGTACCTTGCGCTCAAAGGTGTCAAGCTGCCACTCCACCTTGTCTCTTGCGTACTCGCGTACCAGCTCAGTGAAGGCTTCGTCGGGATGATATATGTTGACTTCCATCTTGGGCTTGCCGCACTCCGCCGCTATGCCCTCGATAAAGGCCACTATCTTCTTTACTTCCTCGTGAGCCGTCAGTATGGCGTCAAGCATTTCCTTCTCGGAAAGCTCATTTGCGCCGGCCTCCACCATCATGACAGCGTCCTTGGTACCTGCAACTGTAAGGTTCAGCTTGCTCTTATGCCTCTCCTCCAGGGTGGGATTGATGATATACCTGCCGTCTACCATGCCGACCGCCACAGCGCCGGTAGGGCCTGCAAAGGGGGCTTCACTCATGGCCAGAGCCGCGGAAGAGCCTATCATGCCCAGTATCTCGGGCTGGACGTCGGGATCCATTGACAGTACGGTAGCTATTACCTGAATGTCGTTGTAAAAGCCCTTGGGAAACAGGGGACGGAGGGGACGGTCGATAAGGCGGCTGCACAGTATGGCCTTTTCGGAGGGACGGCCCTCGCGCTTTATGTAACCGCCGGGTATCTTGCCCACGGAGTACATCTTTTCTTCGAATTCGATGGACAGGGGAAGGAAATCTACGCCGTCCCGGGGCTGCTTGGCCACCGTTGCATTGACCATAACCACGGCATCGCCCATGCGGACGAATGCGCTCCCGCCTGCCTGCTCGCAGTATTTACCGGTTTCGATGGTAAGGGTCTTTCCGGCGAGCTCCATTGTGAATGTCTTGCCTTGCATGTTCATGCTCCTTTTCATACTCTCTTATTATAAACCAATTTATTATACATTATTTGCCGGCATATGGCAACAAGAAAAAGGCCCATCCTTTTAGGACGGGCCTTTAAAGTCGCCTGTTTTTATTTGCGCTTCTTACCCATTATGGCAGCGCCGGCGCCCGCGAGGGATATCAGCGCCATGCCTATTACGGACACATCGCCTGTCTTAGGTGTAGCCAGACAATTGTACCCGCCTACGCGGAAGGTAGTCCTGTAGTTCTGGCAGGGTACGCAGTTGCTGTAGCGGGTGCATACGTTGCCGCAGCCCCAGTGGCCGCAGGGGTTGTTGTAGTAGCAGGGGTCATAGTACCAGTCGGGACGGCAGCTGTAATCCGTCCTCGTGCCGGTATAAGTCCTGCCGTTGAATTCCACGGTCGCGGTATACCTCGTATAAACATAGCAATTACTGTATTCGTTTCTGGTAGTTACAGTAGCCGGAATAGTCTGGCTTTCGCCGCATCGCGTGCATTTGAATGTCGCGGTAGCGCTGCTCACGCCGCACCAGTTCCAAGTAGGATCACCCCAAGCATGAGTGCCCGGTGCCTTTACCGTGGCTACAGTTTCACGTCCGCAATGCTCGCACTTTAAAATCTGCAATCCATCTTTCAAACAGGTAACAGGAGTATTAAATGCGCCCTTAATGGAGTAATTATGGGCATTGGTATCAACTGGTATGTTTTCCTCTTTTGTATTATCGCATCCAGCCACTGTGCATTTATATATTTTTTTACCCATTTGTGAGCAAGTCGCAGGAATGATGGTATCCGGAGTTGTTGGCCATACATGAACATGCGTACCTTCCCCCTCTGCTCCCGTCGCTGGAATTACTTCGGTATATGTTGCATTACAATTCTTGCAGGTAAAGGTTTTTATGCCCGTCTCGGTTGCAGTTGGCTCTTTTGTTACAGTACCAGCATCGTATTCATGTCCAAGTGGATCGGCGTTTGTTTGTCTGGTAGCCATCCCGCAAATTGTGCAATACAATCTAATAGTTCCACTTTTGGTGCAGGTAGGCGCAATTACATTAGTGCCGTCTTCCTTCCAAATGTGTGTTGTGCATTCAAATCCGCATTTTACGCATTTGCCATCTTCCTTACTCCAATCATGATGACCAGCAGAACAATCGCCTGTGCCGACTGGCGATGCCGGTGCCTTTACAGGCTGCGATTTCAACTGGGCTTCATTGCTTTGCTGCTGTTCATTTTTCTCTATTAGAGTGTTATTCTCAGTAACCTTTTCCGTTTCCTGTTTCTCAACCTTTTCCGCAGTCTTATCCGGTTCACCTTCTCCTTCCGCCAGCGCAGGCACTGCGGCCAGCAGCATGGCCAGAGCCAACATAATGGCAAATAATCTTTTCTTCATAAAAAGCCCTCCCTCGCTTTTTGCTTTGCCAGCTTCTTTTCTAAGGATATTATACCCCTTTGCGTATGAATATACCAAAGCTAATCTGTGAATAAAATATAAATAATTCGGCAAATCGTGCCGTTCCCCGCAATGCGGCGCAAGATGCTGTGCCGAATAAGAAAAGAGCAACCTTAAAGGCTGCTCTTATGCTCGCTCAATTACTTGCGCAGGCCAAGCTCGGCGCATATCTTGCGGTAGCGCTCGATGTCGGTCTTTTTAAGGTAGTTCTGAAGGCCGCGGCGGCGGCCGACCATCTTGAGCAGGCCACGGCGGGAATGGTGGTCGTTCTTGTTCTCCTTGAGGTGCTCGTTCAGGTGGTTGATGCGCTCGGTCAGCAGAGCGATCTGCACCTCGGGGGAACCGGTGTCGCCCTCGTGGATCGCGTACTTGGCGATGATTTCAGCTTTGGTCATTTTTACTTCCTCCATATTTTTTATAAATCGCCGGAAACCGAGTATTGCGCTTGGAGATGCGGAAAACACAGCCCCCGGTTCAAGGTCTTTTTATTTTACCACAGCGTCAATGCGTTGTAAATAGCTTTTTCAGCCTATCCTGCCTATAAACCGCAGCTTTTTAATCCCCCTTAGGGGTTCCTCCGGCTCGATGCTGCCACCGGGCAAAACGCCGCATAC
>ULSO01030556.1_pt1 | contig 16878 bp, 6 predicted proteins | sample 1956701 | NCBI WGS metagenome assembly ULSO01 (sample SAMEA4835708, study PRJEB28245) | human gut metagenome | biome: gut microbiome; material: fecal sample | place: Denmark | collected 2008 | reverse complement strand
GAAAGATAAAATATTTCGTTAAGGTAGGTAGCGAAGGTAGTAGGTGAAAATTTTATACCCCAAAACCGCGCAGGTCCAGCCTTGTTTTTCCCCGCCTCAACTCAATAAATCACTGCCGCGGCACCCTGTTACCATACATTATATATATACGCCTTTCGCATAGCGGATATATAAAAGAAACATACCCGCAAAATCATATTTTTGATTCAACAGCGGCATATAGAGCCTTTTATATTTCCTTTAAAGCCGTTTAATCGAAAAATCAGCCTTATTTTTCTAAAACATAATGAATTTTTGTGCAACATTACCCACAAAAAATCAAACTATTGTTCTTGTAAATAAATAACGCGGCATTTTTAATCGGAAAATGTAATGAAAATGACGTTTTTCGACAGTTTCGATAAAAGTGTATCGGTTTTTACCTATAATTTTCCGCTTTTCTTTTGTGCATAACGCACAAAAATAATTAAAAATATTTAAACTTCTTGACAAGCCGCAAAGCAAAGGGGTATTCTTTACATGAGGGGATAGTTATACCCTCTTGCTTTGCATTGCCCGAGCAGAGCAATTATTCTGTCGCCAATGTGTTCCGTCAATTTGCGGGAGACGGGATGCTCAATATATGGTGAAATTTTTAAATGGAGGTGTAATTTTTGAAGAAAATGAAACGCTTGTTGGCAGTCATCCTTGCTTCGCTGCTCATCTTGTCCTCGGCAACCGCCGCGGCGAGCGCGTACAAGTACGATTCTTACAAGGATGGCAAGCTGACAAAGTACGACTTTACCGATTCTGCGGTTCTGACCACAGAGCAGTATGCGTCTATGTTGCTTGACTATGCCGATGAGGCGCTCGCCAAAGCGAACATCACGATGGATCTTTCGATTCTCGGTAAGCTTGATGCGACGTCTATAGACAATGCTCTTTCGAGCGTCTATAAGCTCATCAACAGCAACGGCGCTATCCTTTGGCTTGCCGGCGACCTGAACAGCGTCGATGTTAGCCATATAAAGGACGCACGTCGAAGCAACGGAACCGATGTAGCGGTTATCAACTCGCTCTTCCAGTTCCTTGCGGATAACAACCCGATCATCAAGAAGGTTGTTCTCGGCGGTATCGGTAAGCAGAGACGAGACGGCGGCGTCAGCCTTGGTGTTGCCAACTCGTTCGTCAAGGTCGATCTGAATATCGAAGTCATGCTCAGAGAGCTTCTCTGGGGTCTTGCGTATCCGAATACGGCATACAACAGCAACACGACTGTCGATACGATGCTTCAGACCATTATTCAGAATGCTCTCGCAGGCGTACCGATAATTCCCGAAAGCGTCAGGAATCTCGTTAACCTCAATTCGACAAAGTCAACCTATGACTTCATTGAGGATCTGCTTCAGGCGGCTTATAATGATATGGCTGTCCCGATGCTCAACGAGCAGGTTATTCCGTGGCTCGAGATGCAGATTCGCTGCGATGAGACGGGCACTCTTGCCGATCTGTTCAACACAGGTTATCAGGTTCAGACTTATACTGTCCCCGCGGGCAGCACTTTGGTCGGCGAACTTAATAACATCGCAGGACAGATTGTCAACGGACTTCTGAAGGGCTACACCGGCTGGGTAGACGGAGACAACTCCAAGCTCACCGACAACGTAGTCTCGGTTGCGAGATTTGTTCTCAAGAAGACCGGCGGTTACTTCTTCCCGGATTGGCAGAAGCATATCGCAACACCGGAAGAGATCGATGCTATGAGCAAGGAGGAGCTTATTGCTTACATTGCTCGCTCGGTCATTAACGGCTCAGTCGGCTATATGTACATCCCCGAGGATGTTACGACTGTTGTCGGAGTTACATGGGAGGCTGTCAAGCAGCTCATGGCTCAGTTCCTTCCCGAAAGAGATTACAGCAATTATCCCAAGACTATTGACGGTATTCTTGATATGCTTGCGGATTATGTTGCTTACAATGTCAACCCCGGTATCGACCTTAATGCGGGCAGCCTCAAAAAGGCGCTCAATTACGGTTCCGGATTCGAGAGCATGTTGACTACTGCCGTTAAGTGGCTTGCCGCTGACCCGCAGTTCTACACAGGTCTCCTTCCCGACACGACGGTTGATACCTCTAACGGATGGAAAGCACTCGATGATATCATCTTCAAGCTGTTAGACAAAACACTTCTTCCCGCAAAATTTGCTAACAGCGGCAGTGAGACCATCTTAAAGGATGTTGTTTATTCTGTCCTTAACGGATTGATCCTTAACCAGGATCTGACCTGCCTTACCGACCTCTTCGAGAGAAATCAGAACGGCGCATTCGCCAAGCAGACTGTCAAGAAGAGCATCGTAAGACTTGTCACAGACATCCTCAACGCGATTATCCCCGGAACGATTACGACGAAGTACTATGACTCGCTCGACGCCATAGTGAAGAACAATGAGCTTGCCAAGATCGTTGAGAACCTTATCAGCTCTCTTAACGGCAACAAGGGCAAACTCGTTCCGCCTATCGTCAATATCGTGGCCCAGGTAATGGGTCTGGCGGATAAATCCAAGTTCGGCCAGATGAAGTTTACCGGTCCGACCAGAGCAAAAGACGCTTACACCGTTACGATCTTCAACGGATCTAAGGGTATAAACAGAGGCTACACCGACAAGAACGGCAACTTCACTCAGGACGCTCTCTATAAGTATAGAATCGACAGCGTTTCGGCAACTGCCTATAATATGGCGGGCAACGGAACCAATGTTGGCGTCTCCGGAGTCAGCAAGGGCGATATAATCAACGGCGGATTCGCTAAGGATCTCACCGTGTCCAAGCCCGGTGCAACGGATACCACCGTCGTCCTCACGGTCGGCTACTTTATCCTCACCGAGAGCGGCGAATCGCTCACAGGTACTACTCCGCTTTACGCTTCGTACTATACTTACTTCTGCTCGGATACCGAGGACGACAGCAATCCTAAGGATGAGAAGCCTTCGAACAAAACCAGCTATAACAGGCATTATCTTATGTATCCGCGCGCCGGCTTTATCGGCTCGAGCGATTCTATCGATGCCATCAGCAAGGTATATGTCAGAGTCAGAAGAGAGAAGAACACCCTTAACGGCAAAGACTCTGTAGTTAGACAGAATGCCTCGACCTTTAAAAACGGCTCCGGAGCGTATTTCGCGGACGAAATGTTCGTTGTTGATACGCAGAACGAGGACATGACCTCAAGAGAGAACCTTTGGAAGGCCAAGCCCGGCATTACAAGAGCAGATGTCCCGGACGGCAAGTATGTCATTAAGTTCTCTGTGTTTGGTCAGCATACCCGCGGAAGCAGCGGTAATGACACCACTTGGGAATGGGATACTCCGGTCTTTGTCTACAACGACTATGATCTTCCCGCGAAGTACAGCCAGTATTCCGGCGAGCAGCGTCAGCGCGCTAACTACAGCGCGGATGCGGACGCAGAGTGGGCAGAGTATCAGGCAGCTCTTATACAGGCGGCCAACTACACTCTCAGACCCAAGCTCCTCGGCAACTTCAACAATGCCTCTTATATCGCAGCTTATCAGACGATCTCCACGAGATTGACCGCAGCTGCCGAGGCTCTTGATGCAAAGCTGGTTGCGGCTTCCGTTGATTCGCTCAAGACCGCCGTTGAGGCAGTCCAGGGCGCACCCAATCCGGAAGGCTCCGTCTACTGGGATCAGGGATATAACTTCTTCGGTTACGATGATTTTAATTCCGTCTCCTGGAACGGCTGGAAGGAAGCCAGAAACCGCGCGATGAATCTCTACAACTCGACCAAGGCTCCCGAGGAGCCGGTTGCTCCCGAGCATCCCGGCGAGGGCGCCAACGAGTGCCAGCTTGCTACTTATAATAAGAAGCATGCACAGTGGGAGAAGGATCACGCAGCTTGGGAGACCAAGATGGCTACATGGAAAGCACCCACTATATCCTCCGTCGATGTTGCTTATGCAGAGCAGCAGATAGCGCTTTGGGGTCCCAGACTCATAAAGCTTGACGCTGTTAAGACGCATCTCGACGCGGCTATAGCAATGTGCACCATCAACCCCGCCGATGCTTCCAAGTATGACGCGGAGAGATGGGAAGCATACTCGCAGGCATTTGCCTACGCGCAGAATGTTTCCACTTCGTTCAATGCCTCCACGACCATGCGCACGCAGGTCAGAGAAGCTATGAACAACCTTATCTACAACTGGAAGCGCCTTATTGCTAACCCCGTTGTTACCGTCACCTTCACCTTCACCGTGAATGGCGTGACTCACGCGGTTCTCACCGGCAACCAGGGCGATCCCGTTGATCTCAGCACGATTGCAGCGCCCGACGCACCTGTCGGAATGCACTTCGTCAGCTGGGGCAATGTACCCGCAACGTTTGACGCCGACGCTACCTTCGAGGCAGTGTTCGCAAACAACACGGATACAAAGTATACTGTAAATGTTTATAATATGGACACCACCGGCGCTTATCCGTCAGCTCCCGACAGCACCTATCAGGGTGCCGGCGAGACCGGTTCGACCGCCGACATAACCGCCGACGCAGTTCCCGCAGAGGGCTTCTCGCTCGATTCCGCGAAGAGCGTCCTTACCGGCACTATCGCCGCTGACGGTTCTCTTGTCCTCAGCATTTACTATTCGCGTAACCAGTACACCGTAACATATGCCAATACGGACCTCGCGCCCGATACATATTATTACGGAGATACTGTTGTTGCCCGCACTCCCGAAAAGGCCGGACATACGTTCCTCGGCTGGGAGGAGGAAGTTCCCGTCACCATGCCCGCGAACAATGTTGTTCTTACGGCTAAGTGGGATGAGCTTCCCGCAAACTACGACGAGTACAATATAGCTGTCGAAGCCGCCAACGCCAAGAAGGCAGAGGCCGACTACGACAAGAAGTACACTGCCGACACCAGGGCTGCCCTTGACACCGCACTTAATGAGGATGTCTCCGGCAAGAAGCTCAGCGAGCAGGGCGTTGTTGACGCTCAGACAGCGAAGATAAACGCCGCTGTTGCGGGTCTTAAACTCATGACCTACAACGCAGAGTTCTATGTCGACAATGAGCTTTATCGTACCGTCGCCACAGAGGTTGGCGCTCAGATCGTCGCCCCCGAAGCTCCCACCAAGGAAGGCTACACCTTCACAGGTTGGAACCCCGAAGTCGGAGTCATGGGTGTCGAGAATGTTAGATTTGACGCTAAGTTCTCCGCAGGCACCGTCGGCTACAAGGTTGAGACCTATGTCATGGGTCTTGACGGTAACTACGGCGACGCTGCTATCGAGGATAAGTCTGCTACTACCGGCGAGACTGTTTCCGTAACCCCCGAGACCCGCGAGGGCTTCACGGTTGCTGACAACAGTGTCCTTTCCGGCACAGTCCTTGCGGACGGCAGCCTTGTTCTTAAGGTCTACTACAGCCGTAACCAGTACAAGCTTTCTGTTGACGGCGCAGAGACAGACGTTTACTACGGCGCAGCTCTTAACGTTGCCGAGCCGGCAGCCAGAGAGGGCTACACCTTCGCAGGCTGGAATATGGATATTCCCGCCACCATGCCCGCAGAGAACCTGACCCTCGTTTCCCAGTGGAGCGAGAACGATGCCGACTACTCCGCTTACAACGCGGCAGTCGCAGCGGCTCAGGCCAAGCAGGGCGAAGAGAACTACGACAAGAAGTACACCGCCGAGACCAGAGATGCTCTCGCAAGTGCCCTTGCAGACGATGTCTCCGGCAAGAAGTACTCCGAGCAGGGCGTTGTTGACGCAGCCACCAAGGCTATCAACGATGCAGTCGCAGCTCTCGAGCTTATGACCTACACCGCTACCTTCTATGTTGACGGCGCTGTTCATGCAACCGTTCAGACGAAGGTCGGCGAGCAGATCGCTAAGCCCGAAGATCCCACCAAGACAGGCTATGTCTTCACAGGTTGGGATCCCGAAGTCGGAGTCATGGGCGTAGAGAATGTTTCCTTCAATGCTCAGTTCTCCGCAGGCGAAGTCTCCTACACGGTTGAGACCTATGTCATGGGTCTTGACGGCGAGTACGGCGCTGCCGAAACAAAGAACGTTCCCGCAACCACGGGTGCAGAGGTAACTCTTACTCCCGACGCCCGCGAGGGCTTCACGGTTGCAGGTGACAGCGTCCTTTCCGGCACAGTCGCGGCAGACAGCAGCCTTACCCTTAAGGTCTACTACAGCCGTAACCAGTATAAGCTTACTGTTGACGGCGCAGAGTCCGATGTTTACTTCGGCGCAGCTCTCGAGATAGCCGATCCGGCTCCCAGAGAGGGCTACACCTTTACCGGCTGGAGCCCCGCGGTTCCCGCCACCATGCCTGCAGAGGATCTGGCTCTCGTTTCCCAGTGGAGCGAGAACGGCGCTGACTACACCGCTTACAACGCGGCAGTCGCAGCAGCCCGTGCAAAGCAGGCCGAGTCCGACTACGCAGCAAGATACACTGCCGAGACCAGAGATGCTCTCGCAGCAGCCCTTGCAGACGATGTCTCCGGCAAGCTTTATTCCGAGCAGGGTGTTGTTGATGCGGCAACAACCGCTATCAATAACGCAGTCGCAGCTCTCGAGCTGATGACCTACAATGCGATATTCAACGTTGACGGCGTAGAGTATGCTAAGGTTCCGACTAAGGTCGGCGAGCAGATCGTCGCCCCCGCGGATCCCACCAAGGAAGGCTACACCTTCGCAGGTTGGAGACCCTCCGTCGGCGTTATGGGTACCGCAGACGCTACCTTCGAGGCAGTGTTCACAGCGGCAGGTGACACCGCTTATACCGTCAATACCTATGTAATGGGCACCGACGGCGTTTACGGCGAGCCTACCTCCGATACTCTCACCGGAACCACCGGCTCTACCGCAACATTCGTCCCCGAGACCCGCGAGGGCTTCACGGTTGACAATGAGCAGAGCGTCCTTTCCGGCGAGATCGCGGCAGACGGAAGCCTTGTCCTCAAGGTATTCTACAGCCGCAACCAGTACACCCTTACCGCTGAAGGCGTTGCGTATACCTTCTACTATGGCGCGGCTGTTTCCGTAGCAGACCCCGTCAAGGAGCACTACACCTTCGCAGGTTGGGATCCTGCGCTTCCCGAGACCATGCCCGCACACGATGTAACAGTCGTTGCTAAGTGGACAGAGGACGGCGCTGACTACACCGCTTACAACGCGGCAGTCGCAGCGGCTCAGGCCAAGCAGGGCGAAGAGAACTACGACAAGAAGTACACCGCCGAGACCAGAGATGCTCTTGCAGCAGTGCCCTCGCAGAGGATGTCTCCGGCAAGAAGTACTCCGAGCAGGGTGTTGTCGATGCAGCCACCAAGGCTATCAACGACGCAGTCGCAGGTCTCGAGCTTATGACCTACACCGCTACCTTCTATGTTGACGGCGCTGTTCATGCAACCGTTCAGGCGAAGGTCGGCGAGCAGATTGCTCTTCCCGAAGAGCCCGCCAAGGAAGGCTATGTCTTCACCGGTTGGGATCCCGAGGTTGGTGTTATGGGCCTTGAGGATGTTTCCTTCAACGCTCAGTTCACCGCAGGCGCAGTCTCCTACAAGGTCGAGACTTACGAAATGGATGTTAACGGCGCTTACGGCGCGGCAACGGTTAAGACTGTTCCCGCAACCACAGGCGAAGCCGTCTCTGTCACACCTGACGCCCGCGAGGGCTTCACGGTCGCCGCTGACAGCATCCTTTCCGGCATAGTCGCAGCTGACAGCAGCCTTGTTCTCAAGGTCTACTACAGCCGTAACCAGTATAAGCTTTCTGTTGACGGCGCAGAGTCCGATGTTTACTTCGGCGCAGCTCTTGAGATTGCCGATCCGGCTCCCAGAGAGGGCTACACCTTCACCGGCTGGAACGTCGAAGTTCCCGCCACCATGCCCGCAGAGAACCTGACCCTCGTTTCCCAGTGGAGCGAGAACGATGCCGACTACACCGCTTACAACGCGGCAGTCGCAGCGGCTCAGGCCAAGCAGGGAGAAGAGAACTACGACAAGAAGTACACCGCCGAGACCAGAGCTGCTCTTGCAGCAGTCCTCGCAGAGGATGTCTCCGGTAAGAAGTACTCCGAGCAGGGCGTTGTTGACGCAGCCACCCAGGCTATCAATGATGCAGTCGCAGCTCTCGAGCTTGAGACCTACACCGCTACCTTCTATGTAAACGGCGAAGTTCATGCAACCGTTACCGCGAAGGTCGGCGAGCAGATCGCAGCTCCCGCAGATCCGATTGTCGACGGTTACAGCTTCACCGGTTGGGATCCCGAGGTCGGAACTATGGGCATCGAGAATGTTAGCTTCAACGCTATCCTTGTTGCCAACGATTCGTCCATCATCTCCGTCACTCCTGAGTCCCCGAACTACGGCGGCATGCACCAGTATGCAATCAAGGTCAAGGGCGAGCCTCAGAAGATCAGAATAGTCGATGCATTCGGCAATACCCGCACGTTTGACAGAAACACCTCCATGACAAGCGATGCCAATGCTCTCGGTATTCTGAAGATAGAGAAGACTGACGACGGCGAAATCTGGACCATCAATGTCAACATTCCCGAGGGCAGATATGTTGCCTTCGCGAAGTTCGGCAAGGATTGGGAAGAGAACGGCCATAACTTCTCTGTCAGATTCGACGTTAAACCCGAAGAGCCGACTCCGGACGGCGTTCTTGAAGTAACCTACAACACCCCGAATTACGGCGGCAAGCAGGAGTACACCTTCAAGGTCTCCGGTAAGGCTGATAAGGTTCAGGTTGTCTGCGCAGACGGCGGAACGATAACTCTTACGAGATTTGATCCCAGAGTTACCGTCAAGTCCTATGACGCAGAGGGCATCGAGGTCTATTCGAACAGCACCAACCTCGCTTATGAGATTTGGACTGTCAATCTTGACATCCCCGCAGGCAGACACATTGCTAAGGCGAAGTATGGCAGATCTTGGACTGCCGGCACTGAGTTTGATGTAATTATCGACGCGAAGCCCGTATCGGCTGTCAGCGTTACCGAGGTTAAGACCTCTGCTGATTCCGTCGAAGTTACCGTCAACGGCACTGCCACTAAGATCAAGATCGCTGACGCTTCCGGCGCCACCAGAACCTATGACAGAGATCATGCCGATGTCTCCATCGCCCCCGACGGCGACGGCGAGATCTGGACAATCAATGCCAAGCTTCGTGCAGGCGAGTACACCGCAACCGCGAAGTACATCGCTAACGACAGACAGGTCTGGGATACCACCGACTTTGCTTTCACAGTCTAAGGCTGCGAACGAAAACTGAAAATCCTGCTTTAAACGGCAGGTAAGAAGGGGAGTCGCTCTCGGGCGGCTCCCCCGATTTTTTTGCCTTCAAAGTTCACTTGAACTATTTGATAAAATGTGATACAATGATTGCAGAACAAGTATAATTTTCAGGTTGGTGAACTTTTATGACTCAGAATATCTCAAAACATACCCTTCAGAGACTTCCGATGTATCTGAGCTATATCAAGGGACTTCCCGAGGATGCTCCGAAAAACATATCTGCCACGACCATCGCCGAAGCGCTCCAGCTCAATGATGTCCAGGTGCGTAAGGATCTAGCGAGCGTCAGCTCGTCCGGCAAGCCGAAGGTCGGCTACAATGTCAAGGATCTTATCGCGGAGCTTGAGGCTTTTCTCGGCTATAACGATATCGACAACGCCGTTATAGTCGGCGCAGGCAGCCTCGGCAAGGCTCTGCTCAATTACAGCGGCTTCAAGGCCTACGGCCTCAATATAATCGCAGCGTTCGATCTCTGCGAAGAACCCACCGAGTTCCAGGGCAAGACGGTCTTCCCTATAGCCCAGCTCGAGAGCTTCTGCCGCAAGGTGAACATACATATAGGCATAATCACCGTTCCCGCGTCGAGCGCGCAGGAGATATGCGACCTGCTCGTGAACAGCGGCATCCGCGCCATTTGGAACTTTGCTCCGGTGCATCTTGTTGTGCCCGACGGTATACTTGTCCAGAATGAGAACATGGCGTCGTCGCTCGCCCTGCTCTCAAACCACCTGCGTGAGCAGATGAAGAAGTAAAAAGCAAAAAAATCAATCGGCTGCCGAGGAAAACCTGACAGCCGATTTTCTTATATCCCGCAGAAGCCATGCGGTTGTGTTGAGAGCTTGAAAAAGAAATGTGCAAATTTGGAGTTGCAGAGTACACAACCGACCGATTATGGCTCCCCCTGTAGGGGAGCCGGCTCGGCGAAGCGAGACTGAGGGGGCATTGCACAGATTTACCCTTTTGCATAGACTGGTTTGTTTCTCGATGTCCCCCTTTGTAGGGTGCAGCGACTCGACGCACCGCTGCCGCCGCAGGCGGCACAGGGGGCAAGTCTCAAGCAGAGAGCGTATTACACGACACGGGCGAAATGAATGGATTTTCGGTGACGCTAACGCGTCAAAGGGTCGTCGAGTCGCCGACCCCTACAAAGCAAAGCTTTCCGCAATCCCCTTGTAGAGGCGAACTTAGTTCGCCTGCTGTAGTCACTGCATAAACCGCGGGCGGATATCATCCGCCCTCTGCATGATTCTGCTAATTTTAAATATAAAAATGTTTGACTGACGGCGGTTTTACCCCCACAACCCCTATCAATTACGCGCCGACTCCCAACTAAAAAATCCTACCCACAAAAACTGTGAGTAGGATTCAATGCTTTATAAATGCTTGTTTGTTACTTTATCGGGATGATAACGAAGCTGTACGAGAGCTCCTTGCGGCCGTCTATCGCGTATTTGGGGAGCACGTCCGGGCCGCAGCTGCCTGTGCCGGTGCCTCTGAGGAAGCCGTCGATGTCAATGACCGTCGTGTGCTCGGAGTGGAGGTCGTCGTAGTGCATCGAGCGCTGCATGAGTGCCTGAGTGAAGTGTCTTGCCGTGAAGCTGAGATCCCTGTCGGGGTTGCAAATCATCATTCCGACACCGTCCGCGTCCGTGATGCTGAGTCTGCGAACGCCCGTGCGAACGCCGTAATCCTGCGGCTTGATGTAGAACTCGTCCATGCCGTCGATCGTGGTGTTGTATACGCCGAATGTCGTATGCTCTCGGAAATCGCTCATGTTCTCGTAGGGGCCGTAGCCGAGATATTCTATGTTCTCGAAGCTCTCCGGCATCTCGAGCACGAGCCCGAAGCGCGGCAGAGCGGCGGCGGCTTTCTTCTGAGCCTTCGCGTTGAATACCGTCTCGACCTTTATGCAGCCTGCGGCGTCAACAGTGTACTCAATGCCGACCTTTGCAACAACGCCCTTTTTGGAGCGGAGATTGAAATCGACCGTGAACTTCGCGGTGCGCTTTGAACATGAGAAGTCGGTTGAACGCGGAATAACCGTTACGTCGTCATATCCTGCCTTCTTCCACTGCTCGATGATAACCCTGTCGTTGTCGAGCATCGCACGAAAAATGTTCGGGATGAAGCCCTTATGTGCGACGGGGGATTGGTTCATGAGCTCTTTTTCGCCGAGCTTGTATGACGCTATTTCGCCGGTTTTCAGGTCGAACTTCACAGACCCGCCGTAGAAATAGACCTTCACGGTGTCTCTGCCCTCTCTGCATTTAAACACGCTGCCTACGGGCAGAGGAACTTTCTTGTTCGTTTTCTTTATTACGACCTGCTCGCGTGCGATGAATTTATCGCCGTCGAGATATTCAAAGTTCATGCGGCAGTCGCATCCGTCGGGTATAGTGTCCTTGAAAGTGACTTTTTTGCTCTCGCAGGGCTCAATATCAAGCGAGAAGCGCTCTTTCTTGTCGCTTTCAATGCCGTCAACCGTCATAGAGCGGACAACTGTGATATATCCCGAGCTGCGGAAACGGTTGGTGTTCGTGAAAACAAAGCTTCCGTCGCGGTTGAGCTTCGCTCTGAGGGGACGGTAGACCGCCTGCATCTCGAGAGCGCCGCTTGAGGGCGTGCGGTCGGGATGAACAAGACCGTCGACGCAGAAGTTTCCGTCGTGTTTTTTCTCGCCGTGGTCGCCGCCGTAGGTGTATCTATAGGGCCCGTCGGCGTGATATACCGCGTGATCCGCCCATTCCCAGATGCAGCCGCCCATGAGGTTGTCGTATTTATAGAAGCTGTCCCAATATTCCTCCATCGCGCCCGGGCCTACGCCCATCGCGTGAACATATTCGCAGAGGAAATAGGGCTTTGTCTTGTACCATGCGCCCTTATGCGTGCCCTTGCCGACATTTTCAACCTGCTCGTGCGTCGGATACATATCGGAAACCACGTCGTAAGCCTTGCGCTTTGTATGTATGACTCCCTCGTAGTGGGTGGGTATTTCGGGGCACATTTCATGCAGATAGTCGTAGCAGACGTCCTGGCAGGCGTAGCCGCCCGCCTCGTTGCCCAGCGACCACATGGTGATGCACGGATGACTCCTGTCACGCATATACATTCTCTTGACCCTGTCAAGGTAGCGCGGAGCCCATTTGAGGTCGTGGCTGATTTTGTTCATGTCGTTGTGCGGAGCGAAGCACGCGCCGTGAGTCTCGATATCCGCCTCGTCGACTATGTAGAGACCGTATATGTCGGCGAGCGCTATTAAGTGCGGGTCGGGGGGATAGTGCGAGGTGCGCACGGCATTGCCGTTAAACTCTTTTATGAGAAGGACATCCTTTTCGTAGTCGTCGAAGGTCATAACATAGCCGGTTTTGCCGTTTGTGTCATGATGATTGACGCCCTTGAACTTGATAACCTGTCCGTTGAATGTAAAGGTGTTGCCCTTTATAGCCACTGTTTTGAAGCCCGTAAGGTTTCGCAGCGTCATGAGCTCCTCACCGTTTCTGTACAGTGATATATAAGCGTTGTAGACTGTCGGAACCTCCGCGTTCCACTCTGTGACATCGAGGTCGGTGAAGGTCATATATGTAAGGCGTTCTGCCTTTACAGTCTCGTCCGCAATAACCTTGCCGTCCTTCTCGAGCGAGAAACCGACCTCGCAGCCGTTGAGCTTGCCCTCGAGCGTAACTTCAACGTCCACAGTCCATTTTCCGTCCGCCTTGCGCGGGCGAATGAAGTAGTCGTTGACATATACCGCAGGAAGCCTGTAGAGAAGCACGTCGCGGAAAATTCCGTTTTCGCGGAACATATCCTGGCACTCAAGATACGTGCCGGTGCACCATTTGTGAACGACCGCAAGCAGCTCGTTTGTGCCCTCGTATATGAATTCCGAGATGTCGAACTCCGCTGTATTGTGCGCGCCCTCGCTGTAGCCGACGTACATTCCGTTGACATAGAGGTCAATGCACGGGACAACGCCGAGGAAGCTCAAAATATGAATGTCGTCGGAATTTGTGACCTCAAAGCTCTTGCGGTAGATTCCGGCGGACATATGCTCGGGCAGGTTCGGATTGGGCAGGTCGAATTCATAGGGGCAGTTGAGATATACCGGCGGCTCGTAGCCGGTACGCTGCCAGGTCGAGGGAACCTGTATTTTGTCAAACTCAACGCTCTGCGCATCCAAAACCTCGGGGATGAGCGAGATGTCGCTGTAATATTTGAAATCCCACTCGCCGGAGAGCACCTCGACAAGATCGGAATCGGTGCGCTCGTGTTTAATATCGACGGCGCTCAGCTTTTCCTTTTTTGAATACGGTATAAAATATGCTCGTGCCGCGCACTTGTTGTCCTCAATTACCTTGAAGTCGCGGTAATTTGTTGTATTCAGCTTATACTCCATTCCAAGAGTCCTCCTCAAAAAAGCACAATGATGCAAATTATAAGCATAGATATATTAGCATATTTTCCCTCAATCTTCAATCCACAGGCGAATTTGTTCATAATTTTTTTTAAATGTCCTACCAATTTTGACCATTTTGTGGTATTATAGTTCTGCTGACAGAAGATAATTTTTGTGAAAGGGCTGCGCAATGAGCAAACAGTATTCGGTACCTTTTGATAAAGTAAACATAACGGGCGGCTTCTGGAAAGACCGCATTGCTTTAAACGAGTCTGTGACGCTCGACAGCGTGCGCCGCAGGTTTGAGGACACGGGGAGATTTTCGGCTCTCGGCTGCAACTGGAAGCAGGGAGAGCCCGATCGCCCGCATTTTTTCTATGACTCCGATGCCGCGAAGTGGATGGAGGCTGCGGCATATGTGCTCTCAAAGCATAGTGACGCCGAACTCGAAAGCTATGTCGAGGAGCTGATTGACCGCATCGAGAGGAACATGACTCCCGACGGATATTTTAACGTCTGGTACACTGTGGTCGAGCCCGGCAAGCGCTTTACCGACCGCGATCATCACGAGCTCTACTGCGCGGGGCATCTCATCGAAGCGGCAGTAGCCTACTATGAGGCGACGGGCAAGCGTCGATTCCTCGACCTTATGCGCCGCTATGCCGAGCTTATCGAAACAGTTTTTTGCAGGGAGGATTCCGCGGCATTTACTACCCCGGGTCATCCCGAGATAGAGCTCGCTCTTGTGCGTCTGTACCGCTGTACGGGCGAAAAACGTTGGCTCGACCTCAGCCGCTTCTTTGTGGATAAGCGCGGCAACAACGAAAAGGACAGGGGACAGGCGAGCGGCTTTGCCTCCGAGGACTATCTTCAGGATATGATACCCCTGCGCGAGCAGACGCAGGCCACCGGACACAGCGTCAGAGCCTGTTATATCTACAGCGCCATGGCGGATATTGCCTATGAGTGCGGCGACAGAGAGCTGCTTGCCGCTGCGAACAGTATATTTAAGAATATAACGGAGCACCGTATGTATATCACGGGCGGCATCGGCTCGACCCGCGTCGGCGAGGCATTCACGGTTGACGGCGATTTGCCGAACGAGACCGCCTATGCAGAGACCTGCGCCGCCGTTTCCTTGGCGATGTTTGCACAACGTATGTCACTGACTGCAGTCGATTCCCGCTATGCCGATACGGTGGAGCGGGTCATATATAACGGCTTTCTCTCCGGCGTATCGCTCGACGGAAAGAGCTTCTTCTATGAAAATCCGCTCTCGATAGACCTTTCAAAGCGGAATATAAAATACTGGCGCGGCGAGGAAGTCCGCCTGCCCATAACGCAGCGCGTCGAGGTGTTCGACTGCTCCTGCTGCCCGCCGAATGTCGCCCGCTTTGTCGAGAGCATCGGAAAATATATATATTCGTATGACGGCGACACGGTCTATGTCCATCAGTTTATGCAGAGCGATACCGATATTGATATGAACGGCGGGACTGTGCATGTCTCTCAAATAACGGACTATCCGTCCGACGGCGGAGTGACCGTTTGCGTCGGCGGCGCACCCGTGAAGCTCGCTGTCAGAATACCTTCGTGGTGCCGCGATTTCTCTGTCGAAACGAAGCTCGCCGAAAATCTCGGTACGAGCGGCGGTTATATGCTTTTTGACTGCCGTGACGGCGCAAAAATAGAGCTTTATTTCGATATGTCCCCGGTTATCGTCTCCGCTGACCCCTCCGTGCACGAGGATTCCGGCAAGGTCGCCGTTATGCGCGGTCCGGTCATCTACTGCGCCGAGGGTGTGGACAACGGCGACATATTCTCGCTCTCCCTCTCCTCCGAGCTCAACGCCGAGCCCGTCGATTTGGGCTTCGGTATACCGGCTCTCGATGTTGACGGGACAAGAATCTCGGGCTCGGGTGCGCTCTATGCGCCCGCAGATGAGATGAAGCATGAGCCGACACGCATCAGACTCATTCCGTATTTCGCCTTTGCAAACCGCGGCGAGAGCGATATGCAGGTCTGGATGAGCATAAGATGATACATTAATAATAAAATAAATAAAGTTGTAAAGGAGAAATATTATGCAGCAGCTTGATATCAAGAGCTTCGATTCAACCCCGATACACTGCTACCTCTGGGACGATGTGGAAAGCCCCAAGGGTGTTGTGCAGATTTCGCACGGAATGTGCGAATATGCCGGCAGATATCACGAAGTGGCGCAGATGTTCAATGAGCACGGCTATATAGTCTTTGCCGACGATCACCGCGCCCACGGAAACACCGAGACCGACGAGAACCGCGGCAGACATCCGGGCGATATCGAGAGAAAGACTGTCAAGGATCTTGTGTTCTTCTATAATTGGCTCAAGGAGCGCTATCATCTTCCGCAGGTGCTCATGGGTCACAGCTACGGCAGCTTTTTGGCGCAGGATTTTCTCCAGCAGGGGACGGACGTCAAGGCCGTCGCGCTCTGCGGAACCGCCGATATGAACGGCGCGCAGGCTGCGCTCGCTCTGCTCTGGCCGCTTGAGCTGTTCGCCAAGGATTGGCGCCCGAAGTTCGTCAATCCCGTGAGCGATATGATTTTTGACGCGCGCTATAAGGGCGAAAAAGGTCCGAGCCAGTGGGTGACGAGCGACGTGGAGCGCCGACAGGTGTTCATTGATGACCCCATGGCGGGAATAGATATCAGCGTCAACTTCGATTGGAATATGATAAAGGCGTTCGGCAGGATATATAAAAAAGAAAATATCGCAAAGATCAGCCCCAATGTCCGCATCGGCATTTTCAGCGGCGATATGGATCCGATAGGAGGCACGAAGTCGTCAAAGGCGAAGAAGCTTCTTCGGCGCTATCGCAAGGCGGGACTCAACGCAGAGATACATATATATAAAGACGCCCGTCACGAGCTGCACAACGAGAAGTGCCGCGACGAATATTTCCGCGATATTGTCGGATTTTTTGACAGCGCAATAAGCGCGGCGGAGCCGGCAGCCGTCTGAGTTCGTTATATATCAAGGCCTGTGCGGGTCTTAATTCCGCGCAGGCTTTTTTGACCCTCCGCACGGTCAAATAAAATGAAGAAAATCTGAAAAAAATTGAATTTTACTGTTGACAAGTGCGGCCGGTTGTGTTATTATAGTCGAGCACTTGAGAGACGGGTCGGCGCGGTAGCGCG
>ULSO01006983.1_pt1 | contig 16878 bp, 15 predicted proteins | sample 1956701 | NCBI WGS metagenome assembly ULSO01 (sample SAMEA4835708, study PRJEB28245) | human gut metagenome | biome: gut microbiome; material: fecal sample | place: Denmark | collected 2008 | reverse complement strand
GTTAAAATTTTTACGCGCAGTGTCGCAATCGGCGCGAAACCGAACGTTAGCGGTGCGCTAAGGTTAAAATGTATTTTGCCGAATTGAAAAAACGCGATATAGCAAACGGACTGGGGGTGAGAGTCTCACTCTTCGTTTCGGGCTGCCGGCATCACTGCCCTGGCTGTTTCAACGAGATCGCGTGGGATTTCGATTACGGTAAGGAGTATACGCGGGAAACGGAAGACGAAATCATTGCCGCGCTCGAACCCTATTATGTGCAGGGACTGACGCTGCTGGGCGGCGAGCCGTTCGAACCGGAAAATCAGCCCGAACTCGTGAAACTGCTCCGCCGCGTCCGCAGCGATACGCATGCCGACGTGTGGTGCTATTCGGGCTTTACTTTCGAGGAACTGACGGGCGAGAGCCGCGCGCGCACCGACTGCACGGACGAGCTGCTGTCGCTTATAGACGTGCTCGTGGACGGCCGTTTCATTTTCGCGGAGAAGGACATCACGCTGCGCTTCCGAGGTTCGCGCAATCAGCGCCTGCTCGATCTGCCTGCGTCGCTGGCCGCGGGTCGTCCGGTTCCGTGGGACTCCGACGCGCACGTCTGAGCGCGCGGTAACAAAATACAATAAATAATTACTAGTCCGTGAAAAGCAAAACGCTTTTCGCGGACTTTTTTACGTGCAGTATGAAGACATGCTTCTGACGTGAAAACATTGTCCGTGCTGAAATTCGACAACAAATGTCCAGAACAGGACATTATACGTCTTGAAGCGGGGGGGGGTCGTGATATTATAGAAACGATATTACGGATATTCGATTGAAAGGAGGAGAAAAGAAGAGAAAACGTAAACGTCATAAACTTCCGTATTTTTACGGATCAGGCCCGCGCGGCGGGCCGCGAAACAAAAACCAAATATAATTCAGGAGGAAAAATGTTTAAAAGGAAATTGTGGCTGGGGCTGACGGCGGCGATTGCGTTTCTGCTCGTCATACTGATATGCGCGACCATGATAGCAATGGATAACGCGGCTATCATAAACAACGCTCTCAATATATCGACCAGCCGTATAGTCAATCCCGGGGATCCGGACTATCCGGACGACCGCGAAAGCAGCGAAATCGATTCCGAATATTTCAAAAGCGAATTCGGGGAACTGAATGAGGCAAATCAGAAAAAGCTCATCGAAGCCGCGTGGGAACAGAACGTGAACGAGATGAAGGAAGGCGCGGCGCTTCTCAAAAACGACGAGGTGGACGGCAAACCCGCGCTTCCGCTTGCGAAGACAGACAGCGTGTCCCTGTTCGGACATGCTTCGGTCGATCCTCTGTTCGCCGGAGTATCTGCCGGCAGCAGACCCAATGCGGGATATAACCCGACTCTGTTCGACGCGATGAAGGATGACGGATTTTCGGTGAACGAAGAACTTTACAATGTCCTTAAAAATACGGGCACGACGCGCGGCGAAAAAAGCTTTTGGGGAATATATACGTATGGCAGTGCGCTTGACTCTGAAGATCCCATTTCCGTATATACGGACGAAGTCAAAGCCACATGGGCGGACGATTACAACGACGCGGCAATCGTTATGTTTGCAAGACAGGGCGGCGAGCATGAAGATATGAACATGTACGATATGCATGCGTATACCGACCAGGAACGTGATTACGATTACAGAAATTCCACGCGTGACGGCCGGCAGAGTTCCATGGCGCTGATACCGCAGGAAAAAGATCTGCTCGGCATGCTCAAAGAGGAAAAGAGCGCGGGCAGACTGAAAAAAATCATAGTGCTTCTTAATACGTCCAGTCAGATGGAGGTCGACTGGCTCGACGAATACGACGTCGACGCGTGCATGTTCGTCGGAGCGCTCGGCGCGCAGGGAGCGCGCGGTGTTTCATCGATACTTTCGGGCGAAACCAATCCTTCGGGACATCTCGTTGACACTTATGCGGTTGATTCGCGTTCGGCTCCCGCCTGCGTGAACAGTTTCGAAAATACTCCCACATACACTAATTATGAGGAAATTGAGGAGTATACGCAGGAAAATACTCAGGATCAGTGGGTCAACAAGGGCAGCGGCGCATATCTGTCATTCCAAGCGGAAAGCATTTATATAGGCTATAAATATTACGAAACTCGTTATGAGGATTCCGTCTTCAGCAGAGGCAACGCTTCGAGCGCGAAAGGCGCTTCGCGCGGCGCCTCCGAGTGGTCATACGAAAACGAGGTCGTTTATCCTTTCGGTTACGGGCTGTCGTATACGACGTTCGATCAGCAGCTGGAGGGCGTAAGGTACGATCCGGACACCGATACGTATAAAGTCGAGGTTACGGTAACGAATACCGGAAAGGTTGCCGGCAAGAGCGTTGTGCAGGTGTATGCACAGACGCCTTACGGCGATTACGAAAAAGCGAATAAAGTGGAAAAATCCGCAGTCCAGCTCGTCGGTTTCGGCAAAACCGACATTCTGGATCCGGGTGAGCCGCAGACATTGACGGTAGACGTAGACAGATATCTTCTTGCATCCTACGATTATGTGGGAGCCAAGGGCTATATTCTCAGCGAAGGCACGTATTATCTTGCCATAGGAGATAACGCGCACGACGCGCTTAACAATATCATACGCGCGAAAGACGGAGATATCACCGGTCTTGTCGCGGTGGGCGGCGGCTCGGCTGCCGGCGACGCCGACAAGGTCTGGACATTCGAATCCGGTCTCGACACTCAGGCATACCGCCTGTCGTCGGAGGGCGTTGTCGTAACCAACAGATTTGACGACTGCGACTTGAATTATTGGGTGGAAGACGCAGGCACCTATCTTTCGCGCAGCGACTGGGACGCAACATATCCTACGGCGCCCACGACCGTCGAGGCTACGCGCGAGATGATGGACGTGCTGCGAGGAGAGTATTACGTCAAGCCTGAAGGCAGCCCGACTCTTGCCGAAGCTACGGCAGATTTCGGCAAAAGCGCCGAAATAAGTTTCGTTACGATGAAAGATATAGCGTGGGACGACGACATCGCGTGGACCGCATTCCTTAAACAAATGACGCTGGAAGATCTGCTCACGGTCGTCAATTGTCAGGGCGGACGCCAGCCGATCCAGTCCGTCAACCTGCCCGAAACGAAGGTCGGCGACGGCTGCGACGGTATAGGAGCGCGGCTGCCGTACGCTTACGAGGACACTACGGGCAAGTGGGGCAGCGGTCGTATCGAAGAGGGAAGAATGACCACGACGCGCTATGCCAGCAAAACGATTCTTACCGGTACGTTCAATCACGATCTTTACAAACGTCGCGGCGAATTGATGGGCGAAGAAGGTTTGTGGACGAACTGCACCGAGAACTGGGGCGTCGGCGCCAACCTTCACCGCACGCCGTTCAACGGCCGCGCGTTCGAGTACATGTCCGAGGACGCCAATATGAACTTCATGGCAGCCATTCCCGAAGTCATCGCGATGGAGAAAAAGGGCATGCTTGCGGGCGTGAAGCATTTTGCGGGCAACGATCAGGAATGGCAGAGAACGGGCGTATCCACGTTCTTCAACGAGCAGGCGTTCAGAGAGGGCGCGCTCAGAGGTTTTGAGGGCGCGATACGCGTTGCTAAGGCGACGTCGCTCATGCAGGCGTTCAATCGCATAGGTCTTCGTTTCGCCTCCTCGTGCCCGGCGTTGAATATCGACGTCTGCGACAACGAATGGGGCTTCGAAGGGCATAAGGAAACGGACGCGACGTCAAGTCAGGAGCACGGTTATCTGTCCCATTACGCGACCATGCTCGCTTCGGGAACGGATACTTTCTGTTATAATACGATTGCTTCCAAAATACTTCTCGCGCAGCTGCAGGAAACTGACGACGGCAATTTCGTGGAACAGTACGTTCTGCGCGCGGGCAAAAACTTCTTCTATGCGATGAGCAGAAGCAATGCCGTCAACGGCCTTACCAGCGACAGCATTATCCTGAAAGTCACGCCCTGGTGGCAGACTGCGCTGATCTCGCTTATAATCGTATTCTCGGTATTGTTTGTCGCGGGCGCCGCGCTTCTTACCGTAAGCAAAATTCGTACGGAAAAAAGGAGAGTGTAACATGAGTATTTCGGAAAAAATCGGGAGAAAATCCCTCGGATATTGGCTTATAGCCGCGTCGTCGGCGGTGGCGGTAATCAGTACGGTACTGTATCTCATATTCGGAATCAGCTCCCATACGTTTACCGCAGGAATATTCCTGTGTCTGTTGTTTGCCACACTGCTCGGAGCATCTCTGACGTTTTACGATAAATTCTTCGGAGATTACATCGTCATAGCGTCGGTGATACTGTTCACGTTCGGATTGGGACTCTTCGTTTCAGATTCCGTGTTCGACTTTGCCGACGCTATAACGCAGATACCGCTTTACGGGAATATGGATAACGCGCCCTTCCGTGTGGTTATCATAATATTCTCGGTTGTGGGAATTCTGCTTGCGGTTGCCGGCAGTTTCTTCCGCAGAGTAAAAGACGACCGTCTGTAAAATCGGCACGGTTTAACCGCTTCATATGCGACAAAACGGGTTCCGCAGGACTGCGGAACCCGTTTTGTTATTGTATTTTTATTCGAGAGCATATTTTTTTTCCAGCTCTTTTATGTCGTCGTATATATCGTCGAAGTCGTGGATTTTAAGTTTTTTGTGCACCTCGTCCACCTGCCACTGCTTATAGTTGAGCATCCTTGCCCACAGAGGATAAATCCGGAACCAGCGGCAGAAGTGCTTGATGACCGTGTCGTCGCGTATGGCGCGCTGTTCGTTGAAGCGGCGGGGAAGCACGAGCTTGCTTTCGGCAAGGTCGTTGAGCGCGGACTGGTCGGGCATGAACATGGTACGGCGGTTGACCTGCCTGCGGGTTTCGGCGAACAGTCCGGTTTTACGGATGCGGCGCAGGTTGATGAGCATGACGCCGGAGTTGCAGTAGTTTTCGTCTATCCAATACCGCCCCGCGGCGTCGAGCGACGCTCCGAATTCGTATGCGGAAATGTCAACGTCCCACAGTTCGGAAATGTCCCTCCGGCACATGGTGTCGGCGTCGAGATAGATTATTTTGTCCGGATCTCCGTCCGGCGTAATGAGGTCGAGGAAGAGGCGGAGCTGCGCGTACGGAGTATAAAAAGACCGCTGGTTTTTCCCGCCCGCGAAATATTCCTCGTAGTATCCGCGGCAGTCGATCTGCTCGACCTTGCTGCCCGGCGCCGCGGAGCCTACCGCTTCGCGGAAGATGGCGAGCCGTTCGTCGGACAGGCTGACCCAGCCCGGATCGCGCTCGGGCAGATCCATGGACAGTATGTGAAAGTATACCGGCTGCGACGAATGCTTTGCCACGGACAGCGCGCTCATGAGCAGCCCCCTGAATATTTTTCCGTTGACGTTGTAACAGATGTGTATCATTCTTTCCCCGCTCGCGGTCGGGATTACCGGCCGTGTTTTGCCATAATTGCGTCGAAATCGCCGTATATGTCGTCGAAGTCGTGAATCTTCAGCTTTTTATGTACTTTGTCGCGCTGCCACTGCTTGTAATTGTACACCCTCGGGATAAACAGATAGAATTTTATGCCCTTGCAGAAGTGCTTGATGACGGTGTCTTCCTTTATTGTGCGCTGTTCGTTGAACTTGTCCGGAAGTATGAGCTTGAACGTTGCAAGGTCGTGAAGGGCGGACTGATCGGGCATGGCCATCGTTTTGTCGTGAACGCGCTGCCTCGCTTTCGTCCACAGCCCGGTTTCCTTTACTTTTTTCAGGTTGATATACAATACTCCCGCATTGCAGTAGTTCTTGTTTATCCATTTTTTGCCCATGAAATCCAGCGCGGCGGCAAATTCGTAATCGTTAATATCCACGTCCCAAAGCTCTTTGATGTCCCTGCGGCACATGGTGTCCGTATCGATATATATTATCTTGTCCGGATTGCCTTTCAGTTCGATTACGTCGAGGAACAGGCGGAACAGATTGTACGGGGTGTAAATGGACATCCGGTTTCTTCCGTCCGCCAGATACTTCGCATATTCTCCGGCGCAGTCGATAAGCTCCGCGTCGTGCCGCTCGTCGTATGTTCTGATCGCGGCGTTCAGCAATTCCGCCTGTTGCGCGGTAACCGACGTCCATTCGGGTTTAAGATGACTTAAATCGGCGGACAGTATGTGAAACTGCACCGGTTCGCTCGAATGCTTTGCTATCGACATTGCCGAAAGCAGCAGTCCGTCGAAAATTTTAGAGTTCAGATTATAACAAACGTGTATCAAAATTGTTCCCCTTTATCGGTATTTTCGTTCTCTTCCGGAGCCGCGCTTTCTTCGCATATTCCGACAGCGTCGCTTTCGTTTGCGGCGTCGGTTTCCGGCATCGGAATTGCGTCGGTTTCGGTCGGGACATCCGCGTCTTCTTCGATTTCGGTTTCTGCCGGAGCCGGTTCTTCGGTTTCGGCAGGCATTTCGACGTAGGGAAGTTCTGGCTGCGCGCTTTCCGTCGCGGGGACGGGCTGTCCGTCGGCTTCTTCCGCGACTTCTATCGCTTCGCCGCGTCTGCGCGCCACGTTATACTGGATTTCGAATCCGAGATAGAACAGCAGACTGATGAGCATCGCGAGATAATAGGTCATGAGCCGCCACATGAGCATGCCGCCGTACGCCACCGAGCCGGGTTCCGTGCTCGTGCCTATTATGGACGAGAAAACCATGGCGAACGCCAGTTCGACGCCGCCGCTGGCGCCGGGGGTGGGGAGGAACACGCACATCGTCGTGGCGAACGCAGTGCCGCACATTACGAAAAACATCTGATCCCAGCCCACGTCTATGTGCAGCGCGCGGATAATGAAAAACGTTATCGCGTACTGCGCGGCGAAAGCGGCGAGTTTCGCAACCAGACAGCCGGTGAAGGTTATCGGCTTTTTCGCGAGATCCTTGAAAACTATCTGCACCTGCTCGAAATACGCGGCGAGCTTTTCTTCCTGAGGCTTTAAGAATTTGCCGATGAACTTGATCTTGCACAGCAGACGCACGCACCACATCAGAAAACGGCGCACCGTTTTGCTCGTCGCGATAACGACGGTGCAGAGCAGCACGGCGAAGTTTATGGAAAATCCGACGATTGCCACGACAGTCATCGCCGCATTGAGCGCAAAGCGCGTGAAGTAGAACAGCGCGCAGGCGGCGAAGATGTTGGACGCTATCATCATGACGAGGAAGTTCATGATAAGCAGGCTTGTGGATTCGGACACTTTTACGCCCGAGCGCGCGTAGGAATACGCCTGGAAAGGCTGGCCGCCCGTCGAGAATGGAGTGATGCCGTTGAAAAAGTGCTCCGTCATTCCGATGACGTACGTCTTGCCGAAAGAAATTTTGTTCTTGCGCGAGCGCGTCAGCATGCACAGCGACAGCGGACTGAGCGCCAGATAGAGCAGCAGCATTCCCAACGCCGCGAATACGTATCCGACGTGCGCCGTCGCCAACGTATCGAGGATTTCTCCTATGTTGTTCAGCGAGAGTATGAGTACGAGCACGAATACGGTCAGCGCTCCGTATACGATATACAGCGCTATTTTACCGCGCTTCTTCTTTTTTGCCTGTTCAGCCATGTGATTTCCTTTTCATTATATATAATATATAAACGGAGATATGAGTCTCCGGCAGAAAACGTCCGCCGGGACTGCCGTAATTAAGTATAACAGACGAGGAAACAAAAAGCAATATTTTCTTTCGCTCATAAGATTATAATCGGATTAGAATTTCTTATACTTTATTTTGCTTTCACCTTCTTATCATAATTTTCACCGTTTTATCACATTTGTAAAAAAGAGTTTACAAAAAGTTTACAAGTTGTTTACAATTTGAAACAACTTTGTTACAAGTTGATGTTAAAATAGGGGTACTTAAATGAAGGAGACAGAAGAAATGAAAACGAAAAAAATCGTGGCAGGCGTAGCAATCGCGCTTGCGGCAGCCCTTATGTTTACGGGCGCAATGTTCTTCACCGCATGCGGTGATGATACCGGAAACGGAATTACGAGAAGCGAACTCAGCGGTACGGTCAATGTTACCGGTTCGACTTCGATACAGCCCGTCATGGGCGCACTTGCAGACGCGTTCATGGAAATGTATCCCGATGTGACTATCAACATTTCAGGAACCGGTTCCGGCCAGGGCGTTACCGATACGCAGGCAGATAAAAACGACTTCGGTATGGCGTCCCGTGCGCTTGATGCTGAAGAAATTGCCGGCGGCGTGGTTAGCAAAAAGATCGCCGACGACGGTATAGCGCTCGTTGTCAATACGTCCAACACCTCGACCACCAACGTTACCGCAGACGAACTTTATGACCTCTATGTCAGCGACACGGCTATCGGTTCCGTTACGACGGCGGTAGGACGTGAGGACAGCTCCGGTACGAGATCCGCGTTCGACGAACTGGTAGCGGATTCCGACGGCAACGCTCTCGAGGAGGCAACCTACAGCAGCAACGTTGTCATACAGAACTCGACGGGCGCCGTAATGCAGACCGTGGCCTCAACGTCCAACGCAATAGGCTACATATCGCTCGGTTCGGTTGACGATACCGTCAAGGCAGTCAGCTTCGAAGGCGTTGAGCCTACCGTTGCAAACATCAAAAACGGTACTTATAAGCTCGCAAGACCGTTCAACCTCGTGCTTAAAGGTACGGATGTCGAGTCCGCAGTCGCAGACATGAGCGCTCCCGCGCAGGCATTCTACTACTTCATCATGAGCCCGGACGGACAGGAAATCATCGCAGAGGACGGCTGCATCTCGCTGTATCTGTAAGAGTGTCGGACTGAGAAATGGAAAAGTCATCGGATAAAACCCGAGACCCCCGCTCCGGCAAAAAAGATAAAAAGAAAACCGGTGTAAAGCGGAAGATTCTGAACGGAATGGCGGAAAAGTGGGTATTCTTTGCCTGCGCCGCCTTTTCCATAATAGCGGTTCTCGGGATAATAGTATTCATATTGATCGAAACGGTGCCCGCGTTCTCCGAAATAGGATTTTTCAATTTCCTGTTCGGAACGAAATGGGCGCCGTCTCAAGCGGATACGGAAGGCGCTTCGAACGTTTACGGCATTCTGCCGATGATCGTCGGCTCGTTGTGCGTAACGCTCGGCGCGCTTATCCTCGGCGGCATCCTCGGCGTATTCGCCGCGCTGTTCCTTGTATACTGGTGTCCCGAAAAACTCAAGAAACCGTTCGAACAGATCATAAATCTTTTCGCGGGCATTCCTTCGATTATATTCGGCTTTTTCGGAATGGCCATCATCGTTCCGGCAATTGCCGCAATCACGGGTACGGACACCGGCTACGGCATACTCGCATCCAGTCTGATTCTCATGCTCATGATACTGCCTACGGTGGCGAGCATGTCCAAGAACGCGCTCAAAAGCGTGCCCGAACCTTACTTTGAAGGCGCGCTCGCGCTCGGCGCGACCAAGGAGCAGGCGGTGTTCACGGTCATGCTTCCGGCGGCGCGCTCCGGCGTCATTTCCGGTCTCATCATGGGCACCGGCCGCGCGATAGGCGAGACGATGGCGGTCATACTTGTCGCCGGCAATGCCGCCGCTTTCCCGGAAGGGTTGATTTCGAATATCCGTACGCTTACGACGAACATCGCTCTCGAAATGAGCTACGCGACCGGACTTCACCGCAACGCGCTTGTCGCTACCGGATTTATACTGCTCATCTTCGTGCTGATCATAAACTTTTCGGTCGGTCTGGTCAAAAAAGATTTCAAGGGCAGCAATAAGGCGCGCAAAATGACGAGCGGAAAGAGTGCTGCGCCCGTATATCGGCAGAAAGGTCTTTTCAGCATCATCGGCAAATATGTAAGTTATGTTCTGTCCGCGCTTATAGTCGTATCGCTGCTCGGTATTCTCATATATGTGGTCGTGAACGGAATCGCCAATATTTCGCCGCAGTTCCTCTTCGGCAGGAGCAGTTATTCCAGCCCGTCGCTGGTTCCCGCGTTTGCGGCCACGGGCATGATAATACTGGTTGCTCTCGGTATAGCATTCCCGATAGGCACCGGCGCGGCAATTTTCCTGCACGAGTATTCCAAACCGGGCAGCAAGATAGTCAGGGCTATCAGACTGTTTACGGATACGCTCTCGGGCATTCCTTCCATAATATACGCGCTGTTCGGCAATATATTGTTCTGCAGCATGATGGGGCTGAGTTATTCGATACTCTCCGGTTCGCTTACAATGGCGATCATGATACTGCCGACAATAGTGCGGTCGGTCGAGGAAAGCCTTATCGCCGTGCCGGACTCACTGCGCGAGGCCAGCCTGGCATGCGGCGCGAGCAAGCTGTATACGTTGATTCACGTAGTGCTTCCTCAGGCGCTGCCCGGTATGCTGACGGCCGGGGTGCTGTCCATAGGCCGTATCGTGGGCGAGTCCGCCGCTCTCATATACACGGCAGGTACGTCGACCATGTTCCCGAATTCCGGATACATGAGTCCCTGCGCGACGTTCGCAGTCCTGATCTATTACTTCGTCGTGGAAGGCAGATATATGGGCGAGGCGTACGCAACCGCATTCGTACTCATAATACTCGTTGCCATCATCTATGTTGTGCTCGGACTCATCGAACACTTCTTCGGCGCCGACAAGCGGGAGAAAAAGTCTAAAAAATCCGAAAAGCTGAAGGTAAAAACGACATGACAGTCAAAGATAAAAAAGTCAAACCGGCCAAAAAAGACAAAAAGAATCAGGCCGAAAGTCAGTTCGATTTCACGCGCGACGTCGCCATAAACATCGATCACATGGATCTGTGGTATACCCAGTTCCATGCCATCAAGGACGTTTCGCTGGAAATAAAGAAGGGAGAGATAACTGCGTTCATAGGGCCTTCGGGCTGCGGCAAAAGCACGGTGCTCAAGTCACTCAACCGCATGAACGATCTCGTCCCGGGTTGCAGAATAACGGGCAAGATAGAGATAGGCGGTCAGGACATATACGCTCCCGGCGTCAATCTCCCCATGCTCCGCAAAAACGTCGGAATGGTCTTCCAGAAACCCAATCCGTTTCCGAAGAGCGTTTACGACAATATAGCGTACGCGCCGCGCATATTCGGCATCAGGGACAAAAAGACGCTCGACGGCATAGTCGAGAGCTCGCTCCGTAAAGCCGCTATGTGGGACGAACTGAAAGACAGACTCAACAAATCGGCGCTCGGCCTGTCCGGCGGACAGCAGCAGCGTCTGTGCATCGCCCGCGCCCTGGCGGCGGATCCGGCGATACTCCTCATGGACGAGCCCACGAGCGCGCTCGACCCCATTTCCACGGGTAAAATCGAGGAGCTGTGCGACGAACTGAAAAAGTCTGTCACCATAGTCATAGTCACTCACAACATGCAGCAGGCGGCGCGTATATCGGATAAGACGGCGTTCTTCCTGCTCGGCGAAGTCATCGAGTACGGCGAGACGCAGCAGATCTTCTCCGCGCCCGTCAAGGCGGAAACAGAAAGATACATCTCAGGGAGGTTCGGATGAGAACTCATTATATGCAGCAGCTCAGCGAGCTGGAGGATCTGCTCGGCAAAATGGGCGGGCTGATCATAAGCGGTTTCAAGGACGCGCGCGAGGCCATTGCTTCCCGCAGCGCCGAAAGCATCAGGGACGCGACAAAAGTCGAAGGCCGCACCGACGTCAAGCTGGACGAGATAGACAGGCTGTGCAGCCTGCTTCTGCTCACGCAGCAGCCCGTCGCTTCGGACATGCGCTTCATCGTCAGCGTCATGAACATCGTCGTCGATATGGAACGCATAGGCGACCAGGTGCGCGACATTGCGGAAACGGCCGGCAAGTGCAAATCGGAAATACACGTGCCGGAACTTGACGAAATGGCGGCGGACTGCGAATTCATGATTCGCGGCGCGCTCGAATCCTTCGTCGGCCGCGATCTGGACAGGGCGGAGAAGATCATCGCCCGCGACGACGCCGTCGACACCGCATTCGATAAACTCAAGCTCAAACTGTCCGACTGGGTTAAATCCGGATACGACGTTGAGGATCTGCTCAATCTGCTCATGATAGGCAAATATCTCGAACGTATCGGCGACCATGCGACCAATATCGCGGAATGGACGTCGTACGTTGTGACCGGCAACAAAAAGCCGGCGTAACCAAGCCCACACATACTCTATAATACGGAACGCGTCAGGTCAGGCTTATGCCGCTTGGCGCGTTCTGTTTTTGCTTAAATGAAAAAATCCGGAGCACTGCTCCGGATTTTTCGCATGACTTATGTTCAGGCGTTTTCGCCGTCGGTATCGTCGCCTTTGCTTTCGGGGGCGATTTCGGCCGTCTCTTCTTCGCGCTTATGCGTCTCGGCCGAAGGAGCGTCCTCGTTCGCAGCGATCGGCGCGGCGTTTTCCGCTTCCGCTTCCGCCGCGGGATTATCTGGCTCCGCGGCCTGTGCCGGCTCTTCCGCCTGCGCTTCGGCGTCCGCGTTCACGTACACGGGATCGACGTTGTCGTCGCGTATGACGGGCCGCTTGCCGAGAGCGGACGCTGCGACGTCGGGGATATACACCGACTTGAAACCGACGACCTTGATGTTTATCTTATGGAAGGACAGGTCGAGCTCGCGCTCGCATACGTCGGTGATGAGTTTTTGCAGGAAAGCGCCCGTCTCTTCCACTCGCCGGCCGTCGGAGTATGCGACCACGACGGTGATCTGCACTCCGAACTCGGTGAGGAAGAGGTGCAGACGGCGGAACTTTATGCCGTCGAGCACGCTTATGTTCTTTTTGATGAGCGAGCGCACCACGGCGGGCGTGACCTTGATGTTGCCTCCGTCGCCCTGGGCGACCTGCACTTCGCGCACGGTGACGCGGTCGCCGAACTGCAGCGCGATCGCCGCCGCGGTCACGAGCAGATAGCAGCCGCCGAACACGAACAGCAGCGCCTTGACGAGCCCGTTGTCGAAATCCTCCGCGCTCAGTCCGCCGAACGCCGTGCAGATGAGCAGGATTATGAACGTGAGCCCGAATATGCCGCTTATTATCGCGGTTATTTTGGACAGATACTTTTTCATGATAATAACCTCCGAAAGGATATTTTCCGCAATCGCGGATTTTATACCGCGTGCGTCAGACCGTACGTTTATTATATACCGTAATCGGTAAAAATGTCAATATCTTACGACGCGGGAGCTTCGGAGCGCAGAATTTCGCGCAGTTTGTTCAAGAAACATTCGGACGGCTTGGAAAACACCGCGTATTTTTTCCATACGATGTCGAGGTGGGTTTCTATGGCGGGCGAGATGGGGCGGAAGCACAGGTCGCTGTCGCCCGTGGTGTTGACGAGCCGCGCCAGCGTGACCGCATAGCCCACGCCTTCGCGTACGAGCACCGACGCGTTGTATACGAGATTGACTTTCGCCCTGACGTTCAGGTCGGAAATCTCTCCGAACCACTGCTTGATCACGCCGTGCTTTTCCATGGACTGCTGCGAGCATATCAGCGGCTGCCCGCTTAAGTCCTCGGGCGCGACGGTGTCCTTTTCCGCAAGCGGGCTGTCCTTTCTCATGAGCACGCCCCAGCTGTCCGCGAGCGGCAGCCGCATGGAATTATATTCTGACAGATCGGCGTAGTCCACGAGTATGCCGAAATCCAGGAGTCCTTTGTCCAGCTTTTCGGTGACGTCGTTGGCGTCGCCGCTGAAAAAATCGAACTTGATGCGCGGGTGCTCGAGCATGACCTCTTTCGCCGCTTTGGCGACGGTGCGCACGGCATAGCTTTCTCCGCTGCCTATATGCACGTCGCCGCAGATGTCGCCTTCCGGCGCGGAGATTTCGGCTTCCGTTTTTTCGTACAGATCCATCATTTCCTCGGCGCGCTTTTTCAGCAGCATGCCCGTTTCCGTCAGCGTTATTTTACGGCTGCCCCGCACGAACAGCGGGCGGCCTATTTCCTTTTCCAGGTTCTGCATCTGCTTGGACAGGCTGGGCTGCGCTATGTACAGGTATTCAGCGGCTTTGGTGATGCTCTGCTCCTGCGCGACGGCAAGGAAGTATCTCAGCTCTCTCAGTTCCATGTTTTTTCCTCCGGAACTATTATATCACGAAACACATATAGCCGTCAACTATGCGTAGCTATTCTATATAGGTATTTGACATAACCGCGGCGCGGCTATATAATATCGGTAACGGAGGCCGGATATGAAAGCGGACGAAACTGTAATATGCAATCTGTGCGACGCGGGGTGCGGTGATGAGCTGGTGTCCCGCTTCGGAGCGCTGGGCGAGGCGGGCGACACCGCCGCGCAGCTCCGACTGCTCGAAGAATACAGGAGGGGACTGCTCGGAGAGCTGCACTGCGCGCGGGATAAACTGCGCTGTCTGGACTATCTCATTTACCGCATCCGCGGCGGGCGCTGCCCGGACGGGTGCGACGGAAAATACGGAAAATACTGACTATGGAAATAATCGAAGACAAAACTTTTGACTCCGAGCGGGCGCTGTACGGCAGCCGCGGCGTGACGGTGCGGCGGTGCGGGTTCGACGGCCCTGCCGACGGCGAAAGCGCGTTCAAGGAGAGCGCGGACATCGTCGCCGAGGACTGCTTTTTCAATCTGCGCTACCCGTTCTGGCACGACCGCAACGTCGCCGTGTGCCGCTCGGACATGACTGAAAACTGCCGCGCCGCGCTGTGGTATTCGGAAGACATTACGATAGAGGACACGAAAATGCACGGCATAAAGGCGCTGCGCGAGTGCCGTAACGTCCGGCTGGAAAGGTGCGACATAATATCGCCCGAGTTCGGCTGGTCGACGGACGGCGCCGTACTGCGCGACTGTTCGGCGGAGAGCGAGTACTTTTTCCTGCGCGCCGAGAATCTCGATGTGCGCGGCCTTCGCTTCCGCGGCAAGTATTCTTTTCAGTATATAAAGAACGCCGTTTTCGAAAACTGCTCGTTCGAAACCAAGGACGCGTTCTGGCACTGCCGCAACGTGACCGTCCGCAACTGCGACGTGCGCGGGGAATACCTCGCCTGGTACTCGGACGGTCTGACGCTCGAAAACTGCCGCATCTCCGGCACGCAGCCGTTCTGCTACTGCCGCAATCTGAAACTCATAAACTGCGAACTCACCGACGCCGATCTGCGGTCAATACTCATGGAACCGTTACAATTTGCGGAATATACGGAACCGAAAACCTTCGTAAAGCGTTATAATAATCATATCGTTTTACGGAGGTTTTTTGATGACTACAAAAGAATGGCTGAATTTCTGGCTGGATGAACGTATGCGCCTGCGTGTGAAACCGCATACGCAAAGTATTTACCGCGGTGTGATCGACAACCACATAATGCCGGAACTGGGCGGACTCGAACTCGACGCCGTCACGCCGGATGTATTGCAGATATTCATGAGCGGCAAACTGCTGCGCGGCAATCTGCGCACGGGGGCGCCGCTGTCCGCCCGCAGCGTAAATATGATATTCGCCGTCGTGCGGAACGCTTTCGGGTGCGCGGTACGTTTCGGACATATCAGGTCCAACCCGTGCGACCTCGTGGTGCGCGCCAGGGAATGCAGCAAACCGGTGTCGGTTCTGTCCGCACGCGAACAAAGGCTTGTCGAAACCTGCGCCATGAAACGCGGCGGCGCTTATATAGGAATAGTCATAGCATTGCATACCGGACTTCGCATCGGAGAATTGCTGTCGCTGCTGTGGAAAGACGTGGATCTGCGTGCGCGGATCATCAATGTGAATAAAACCGTGTGCCGGTTCAGATTGAACGGCGTATACGTCGAGCATACCGATCTGCCCAAATCGGCGTCGTCCGTCCGCCGCATACCGGTGTCGTCGGCGCTCGCCTCGGTTCTCGGAAAACTCCGGGACTCTTCGGGTTCCGAATATGTCGTGAGCGACGGAAAAGGTCCGCTTACGGTCCGGGCATATCAGCACCGGTTCGAACGATTTCTTGCCGGCATAGGCGTCAGACATATTGGATTTCACTCTTTGCGTCATACTTTTGCGACCCGCGGTATAGAATGCGGCGTGGACGTCAAAACTATAAGCGAACTGCTCGGTCACAAAAATACACACGTGACGATGAACAAATATCTGCACAGCATGGCGGAAACAAAACGCCGTGCGGTTAAACTCATCGACCGCACTTTTTATCCGCCCGATATCTGAAAAGCGGCGCTTAATAATATATTAAGCGCCGCTTTCGACATAATTCAACATCCGATTTATTCAATATATTTTATCATAGCGTTTTTTTTAAGTCAAGATATTGCTTACACTATTTTATCTTTCCCGAATATACCACATACCGGTCACATATCTTTCACAATTAATCCGAAAAAAACACTTAACGCGTCGTCACGCATCACCGTGGCGGCGCTTAATATATTATTAAGCGCCGCCGCGGAGGAACAATGGCGGTAGAACTGTTTGAGCACAATCGAACGGCCTGCGAGGCTGCGTTTGCCATGCTGCAGCGCGAAGGACGCGCCGCCGTTATCCATCCGACGGGTACCGGGAAATCGTTCATAGGATTTGCCCTTGCAGAAAAATATGCCGGCGGAAGCGTGCTCTGGCTGTCGCCGAGCGAGTATATATTCCGTACGCAGCTCGAAGCGGTGCGCTCGGCTTGCGGAAGCGCTCCGGGCAATATTACGTTCCGTACATACGCCCGTCTGATGCATTCTACCGATGCGGAAATGCGTAATCTCGCCCCCGATCTGATCGTTCTCGACGAATTTCACCGCGCGGGCGCGGCAGAATGGGGCAGGAGCGTGAAACGGCTCATCGCGATGTTTCCGGCGGTGCCGTTCGTCGGACTGTCGGCAACAAGCATACGTTATCTCGATTCCCGTCGAGATATGGCGGAAGAACTGTTCGGC
>ULSO01027653.1_pt1 | contig 16916 bp, 3 predicted proteins | sample 1956701 | NCBI WGS metagenome assembly ULSO01 (sample SAMEA4835708, study PRJEB28245) | human gut metagenome | biome: gut microbiome; material: fecal sample | place: Denmark | collected 2008 | reverse complement strand
CCGATTCCTCCAAGGGTACGGACGTCGACACATACTCCGGCCTGCAATGGAATATTACCGGAGCCGACAGCGGCAATTATATAATCACGAACGACGCGCCGCTTTCGTTTGCAATCACTCCCGCGCCCCTTACCGTGACGTGGTCGTATACCGATAGTCTTGTATATAACGGTTCGGCTCAGGCTCCCGGATACAAAGTAGAAGGCTGGAAGGGCGGCGACGGCGCGATGATAGGGGACGAACAGAGCGGATACGGCGCGAACTATACGCTGACGCTTACCGGACAGGCAACGGACGCCGGGGACGATTATACCGCGACGCTGACTCTCACGACCACGGGCACGATGAACTACTACTTTGTGAACGGTAATGCCGGAGATGACGGCACGGTATCGATCTCGACGCAGTATTCCATAAGCCCTTATACCATAAGTTTAAGCAATTTGATTGACAATGACAATCGTTTGTATGAAGCGAAAAGCAACGGCGATCCGATAACGCTTACGTTCACCGTAGATAACTTTTTCGGAACGCCGATAGGTGAAATATTCTCCGTTTCAGGTAACGGAACGCAGAGCAGCGCAAATTCCGATCTTACCGAGCCGTATACCATCACGCTGACTTTGCTTGACGCCAATAACTATGTATGGGGCGGCGGATATAATACAACCGGAACGTATGTGGGAAGCGATACGATATCCGGCAACGTTGCAACCGTAGTGTATTGGATAACCGCGCTGCAATACGAATTTTCGATATCGTTTGAAGGCGGCAATAATTGGACGTATGGCGATACGGCGCATACGATCGTGCTTAACATTGAAGAAGGAGTATCTGTCGATCAGAAAACTGCCGACTATGTTTATTATAAGACCGAGGACGGAGTGCAGACGGGCGATCCCATGTACGCAATGCCTACGGACGCAGGCACGTATCTGGTACGAGTAACTCTGCCGACCGACGGTACGTATTATACCGCCGTCGACACCGCAACGTTCGAGATAACGAAGCGTGTCGTATCGGTAACGATAGACGTTGAGTCCGAATACGTTTACGGATCCGGTGATGATAATAATTTCACAGGCGCTTCGATCGGAACGATAAATAACAATTACAATAACGAACTGAGCGCAGCTGATTTCATTCTCGAATACAGAGTGGAAAGCGCTGCCGAAGGCAGCCGCGATATTCCGACGGCTTCCGGGTCATATATCGTCACGGCGTTTTTTGCCGAGTCGCAGAACAATTATGAATTGTCGTATGAATTGTCGGCGTCGACTGCGTCGTTTAAGATAATTCCGAAAGAAATTACCATAACGATTGGCGGTTCGTCCGTTTCCTACGGCGAAGCATTGCCGCCGTATACTCTGGAAGGCAATGTGACCGTGCCCGAAAACTCCTTCGAATACGATGACGGCATAGCTTCGATCGGTCTTCCCACGGCTTTTGTTTCCGACTACACGCAGGGCGCCGATAAGGGCACGTATCATATTTATCTCGATGGACACAAGAATGATAGTGATATTGCGGTGATCGAACTCGCAAATTATACCGTGACGGTCGAGCGCGGCGTACTCACCGTCGGCGCGCGCGGGATAACGGTGTCGTTCGATGTCCCGACAGGAGCGGTATACGACGGCAATGAACATGAAATCTCTGGCGTTGAGTTTAAGAACCTGTATAACAATGTGGCTCCCGGCGTCGTAATAACGTACTCAGGCGGTTATAATAATGACACGTCGCCCGAAAATGCCGGTGAATATACCTATACGATAAGCATAACGAACGAGAATTATGTCCTTACCGGCATAACCGACGGCGCGCTCTCCGACAACGGCATTGTCACCGGTACGTTTGAAATAGATAGAAGAGAAGTTACCGTCGATTGGTCCGATCAGGAACGGTTTGAATATAACGGCAATGATCAGAAAACGTCCGTGACCGCCGTTTATAAGAACGCAGCCGGCATAGACGTATCACTGTCCGTCAGCGTAACAGGCGACGAATTCAAGGATTATAAAGAAGACGCTTATACGTTTACCGCTTCTTTGTCGACTGATCTGGAGAAAAACAATTATTATTTCCTTGTGGACGGCTCGCGCGTTACCGAGGTCAGCAAGGGATTTTATATCGATCCCGCCGACTATACACTGAAAATCGACAACGATTCCGTTACTTACGGGGAAGAGTATACCGGTTACGGAAACAGTATTTCGGAACTGATAGGCGACGACACGCTGGAAAGTATAGGCTTCTTCGCTGAATATGAATACGGCAGTGACTATGCCCTCGGCGACGGCGTCAATACCTATAATTTATATCTGACGAAAGACGGAGCAGCTCTCGAAGACGGCGCAACGTTTATTGTCGGCAATTATTAATTTACGCTCTCTTATGGCGTACTCACCGTCGAGGCTCGTGAAATAACGGTATCGTATACCGTACCGTCCGATGTCGAATACAGCGGAAGCGCATATGAAATAAGCGATATCGAATTCAGCGGACTTTATTCCGATGTCAATCCGGACGAATACGTGACATATACGGCTCTGTCGCAAAACGCTCTCGTTGACGGCAAAGCCGTAGATCAGGGTACGTACGGATTCGGGATAATCGTAAGTAATACCAATTATAAACTTACAGGCACGTATTCGGGTACGTTTGTTATAAAGCCGAAGTCGGTAGCCGTACAATGGACGAATAGTGCTACGTATACGTATACCGGATCGCCTCAGGCGGGAACCGTATCCGCGTCGTATACGAACGTGGAAAGTTCGACTGTAGCTCTGGATATAGAGTTTACCGTTGGTGAAGCCGAACGGGAATTCCTCGCCGCAGACACTTATACGGTCACTGCCGGATTTGTCCCGGGAGATAACGAAAAGGGCAACTACGAATTATCCGGCAGCGAAATCACACTCGTTATAAATCAGTTTACGATAACCTCCGTGACGTGGTACAGGAACGGCACAAGTATATCCGACGGTACCGAAATCGTCTATGACGGTTATGATCAGCGGAGCGATATCACGGTCGGATTTACGGGCCCCGACTCCGATCACAGTCTTACTTTCGAAATCACGGCAGGAGGTGCCGCGGCGGCATTCGAAGATGTGGCCGACTATATGTTTACCGCGCTGATCGGCGAATATTCCGGAAATTATAAGTTTGCCGACGATATAGACGCCGATATTGTGCTTAAAATCGTGGAAGCTGAGCTTACGGAAGTTACTCTCCCCGTGAGTTGGACTTTCACATACGACGGAGCGCCTCATTCCGTCGTTGAGAATCAGACGGTGTCTGCCGTCGGAGTCGGCGAGGACGGCGATGCGGCATGGACATATTCGTTTACCGATGGCGGAGAGTATTCTGCCGAATTGACAGTCAAAGACGTTCCGTCCGGCGGAGTTTATACCGTATACTACAAAGCCGAGCTTGCAAATCATAAGACGGAAACTGGTTCTTTCACCGTTACGGTGAAGGCTCGTTCTCTGACGCTTTATGCTACCGCAACCACGCAGTACGGCACCGCGCTTCCGACCGGCGACGATAACTTCATCTATACGGGCGAGGCGACGGAAGGCAAGGTGCTGGTGAGCGCGGAAGCGGGCGACATTAATTCCGGATTCGCTCCCGACGAAGGTTTTGACAACCTTACAAAAAGCAACATAACATATACGAGCACTTATGACGCAAGCGAATATGACGGTATAGGCTCTATGTATACGATAACGCTTACCGGCGGCTTTACTTCGTCTAATTACGATATTTTCTATGAATCCGGCGTCGTGACGGTAACGCCCCGCGAAGTAACCGTAACTCTCGTTCAGTCCACCGGCCACACTTACGGCAATTCTGCCGTAGATCTGTCCGATGACGATGAAATATCGGATATAGCTGTTTTATACGAGACCGTCGAAAATGGTTTCGGTCATACGCTTACGGATATAGTGTATTATTTCAGTGTCAGCGACAGCGGCGAAATTCTTGAACTCACTACGTCCGGCAGAGATTTGAATAATGTCGGCGAGTATGATATCGTTTTGGTTGAAGGTGCATATAACGAAAATTATAGCATTAGCTTACAGGCGGGCGCGGGAAAGTATGTTATAGAGCAACGACCTATCGGAATATCGTTTACAAATACTTCCGTTACGTACAACGGCACGGAACAGTCAATAACTGTGGCGATAAATGACGCAGATATCGTTTCAGCGGAAAATCTGACGTTTACCGTGAAATATACGGGCCGGAATACCGGAACCTCGTTCACTCTTACGAGCGATAACGGCGGCGAAAGTTGGGAGGGGACGAGTCCTGTCAACGCCGACACGTATGTTGTGACAGTCGAAGTAACCAGCACCGGAAGCAATTATCTTGCGACAAACGGATCTGCCGAATTTACGATCGCCCGGAGATCTATTACGATCAATATAGGTGATCAGAGTTCCGAATATGACGGAAATATACCTTCCGCGCAGTCTGTTTTTGGCGAGAACTGGACAATTGTGACCGGCAAGTTTGTTAACGGCGATGAGCAGCATATATCGCTGTACATTGAGGATGCGGCTAAAAATGCCGACGAGTATCGGATTTGGTTCGATTTCGGCAACGAAGACGGCGTAGAAGACAACTATGACATCAGTGCTGTCGCCGGAACTTATACTATCGAAAAAGTCGACCTTACAATCACTGCCGACAGCAAAACTCTTACTTACGGCGATCCGGTTCCCGAGTATTCGTTGACATATGACGGGCTTGTCGACGACATCGGCGATGTGGATTTCAGTGTGACTCCTTCCGCGACAAGCGACTATAATCTGTCTTCGCTCGATACCCGTAAGGTAGGAACATATCAGATCGTATTTACCGCGGAGGAGATCACTTCCACAAACTATAATATAACGCTTGTCGAAGGAACCCTGACTGTTGAAACGCGTGCGATAACGATCGACGCGGATGATCGGAGGCTGACGTACGGAGATATAAGCGAAGATTATCTTGACTCCGAATACGAGTTATCGGACAGCCGCAACGATTGGGATACTACGAAAGGCAATATCTTGGACGGCGATGATCTCGGAATAATTCTCAGTGTGGACGGCAGCGATGCCGGATATGCGGTCGGGACATATTCCATAAAATATACCGCAGGCAATGCCGAAGTCGCCGAAAACTATGATATAACGTACGAAGAAGCGACTTTGAAAATCGAAAAGAAAACCCTGACCGTAACTGCGGACGGTTTCGAAATTCAGTACGGCACGGTTCTTACGTCCGATCGTTATAGTTATACGCTTTCCGGATTCGTTTACAGAGAAAATGCCGACAATGCCGGGATAAGCGGCAGCGTGACGTTTACTAACAGCGGTTACGATGTGACGTCCGATGCGGGAAGCATATTCACGATTACTCCGGACGGTGATTTGAATTCCGGTAATTACGACTTTGAGTACGTCGCGGCGTCCGGTAATATTACCGTTATTAAGCGCGAAATAACATTATCGTTTAACGAACCTGAGTATATGCTCGACGGGGTCGTATATTCCGAAATCTACGGAATGTATGACAGCGAAATAACCGCCGCTTCGGCATATGTGAATGCCGCAATTAACGGCACGGGCGGACTCGTTAATGACGATACGGCAAGCGACTACGACGATGGATCCGCAGTGAGATTGGTTTACCGCTATTACGGCACGGCTTACGACGATACTTCGTTTGACGGCGAAACGCTGCCGGATAAGGCCGGCTCTTATACGGTTTCGGTAACAATCGAAAGCAAAAACTATACCTTGTCGGAACCGGCGGAAAAAACTTACCGTATACTTAAAATGCGTCTTACTACGCCCGAATGGGATCCTTCAGCCGTAAGCGCGGAGGAGGCGGACTCCGTTTCTCCGACATTATCTTACGGCACTCTGACCGGATACGGGGATAAGACTTACGACAATACGTCCGCCGCGTATGCGATTTACTCGTCAGTTGGCGGCGACGGCGCGTACAACGTATCCCATGACGAGAGTCTGCGGGTCATAACAATGTCCGCGACTGCTACGGGCAGTTACTGGGTGATTTTAAGTCTTGTGGACTCGGATAACTTCGTATGGTCCACCGCTACCGGTTCGGATACGCCACAGGTAACCATAAGCTGGACGATTTCACAGTATACCGATAACGAAATTGAAATAACCGGGGCGGCAACTTCCGGCGGCATTCAATTTACCGTAGAGTCGGTTGAAGGCAAATATTGGTTTGTGACCGATGATCCCGATTATGTCCGTTACTTTACCGACAGCGCCGTCGATTTGATAGTGTCTGCTCATTCGACATACGGCAGTGATACGATTTATTTCGAATACTATTATGCCGGCGGTGAGCGTCTCGGCAGCGCTCCAGTCGATGCCGGAACGTATTATGTTATTGCCGTAGTCGAAGGAACGGGTATTTATGTAGGCGCAAGATCTGCTCCCGTATACTTTACTATAAGCAAAGCGTTGGTGGAGAAACCCGATGCGCCTTCGTACGATGACTTCGTTTATAGCGGATACGAGCTGACTTATGAAATCGCGGAAAGCGAATATTATAGCGAATATTATACGGTGACCGGCAATACCGGCACCGGCGCGGGAACGTATTACGCCACGGTTACGCTTGTCGACGCGAATAACTACGAGTGGGCGGTCGACGGCGTGTCGACCGGCTCTTCCGCCGCGCTCCCGTATGAATGGAAGATCGCGAAAAAAGTGCTTATCGCTCCTTCCGATCCTGAGTCCGGAACTTATAATCACGGCAGCGCCGTATCTTCGTCGCTTACCGGTGTCAGCTACGATTACGATACCATGCGGATAACCGGCGTGTCGGCTACGGGCTCGAATGTAGGCTCCATATCCGTTTCGGGCGGGGAGTATCTGATAACCGCGGTCAATGCCGATACCTACACCATAACCGTCAAGCTCCGCGATTCCGGCAATTACGAATGGGCAGACGCGGAAGGGGATACGATTACTCTGACGTGGATTGTGAACAAATATGTCGTCACCGCGCCTTCGGCGGGAGATCCGACGTCGATCTCGTATGACGGTTCGCAGCATTCGTATCTCGACTATTATCCCGCTTTTGCCGACAGCGAAGACAGCGCGTATTACTATCTTGACGGCAACCTTTACGCGACCGATGCCGGTTCGTACGCGTTCACTGCGGCGCTCCGCGATTCCGCAAACTACGAATGGAAGTCCGGCTCGGTAACCGAGTTCGTCTGGCAGATAGCAAGGGCTGCGGATAACGAGATCACCGGTCTGTCGGATTCTTACGAATGGACGTTCGGCGACGACCCGGAAGGACTTGTCGCGGAAGCGAAGTACGGCAGCGTGACGTTCGAATATTACGATGCCGAGGGCGTCAAGATCGACGAGTTCACTGATCGCACGGCTGCCGGGACATATACGGTGAAAGCGGTCGTTACGGGCACGGATAATTACGACGGCTGCGAGTTCGAAATTACGGTCGTCATTGCGCAGCGCACCGTCAGCGTGACATGGAGCGTCGACGGCAGCCTGGTATATGACGGCAGCGATCTTTCCGGCAGCGTGACGGCAGGCTATTACGATATCGACGGCGTATTCCGGACGCTCGGCTTTGACATAAACGATGATTTCATCGACGCGGGAAGTTATCTCTTCACCGTATCGCAGCTGACCGAAGGCAACTATGTCCTCGACGAAGAAACTCGCTCGCGTACGTTCGAGATTGCGCCCCTGTCCGTTACCGTGAAGGTTACTGTGAGCGCTGACAGCATGCCTTACGGCGGCGAAGTGCCCGAAGCCGGTTGGACTTACGGCGACGGCGGCAAGTTCGCCGATCGCGACAACATAAACGTCACGATCTCTCAGCCGGTGACGCGGCTCAGCGGCACGGGCACGTATACCGTAACCGCTTCGGCAAGCGGAACGCTCGGCAATTACGATATCACGTACGAGAACGCGACGATAGAAGTCACGGCGCGCAGAATCACCGTGACGGCGTTGCCTGCGGGTAGTACGTACGGCGATAACCTGGTCAATCTCACGTCTGCGTATTACGAGGTCGAAAGCGGGGAAGCCGACGGTCTCGAAATCGTCAACGGCGACGTAAACGTCGTGACGCTGTACGTCGAGGGCGCAAACGGAAGCAGAACCGATGCGGGAACTTATGACATAAAATATCTGCTCAACAACGCGAACTACGAAGTCGTCGGTTTTGTTTCGGCAGTATATACCGTATCCGCGAGAGAGGTGTCCGTAGTATGGAGTACGCCGACGTCGGACGCGATGACGTATAACGGCGTGAATAAATTCATCCACGTTTCCGCATACTATGTCGATATAGACGGGGAGGAAATTCCGCTCGAAGTTACGCCGACCGATATGACCGACGCGGGAACTTACAGTCTTACGGCTTCGTTTGCGGAGGCGGATCCGAACTATACGCTGACGGGCGCGACCGAAACTTATACGGTGTTGGCGAAACGCATATACGTGACTATAATCAACAACTCGCACGTATACGGCGACGTGGAAACCGCGACGGCTTCGTCCGACGGAATCATTGAAAACGACGCCGATTCGACCGGTCTGCTGCTTGTCTATACGGGCACGGCGTATAACGGAACGGTTTACGACGGCACGATCGGGGACGGCTGGACGCTCGGCGTCGAATATACAGTCAACGAATACGGCAACGTGGTGCCGCTGTATGCCGGCGAATATACGATTACCGTATACGCGGTGAGTATGGACGACATGGCTTCGGACGGCAACTATATCATCGCTTCGGGCGCGACCGGATCGTTCTATGTGGCAAAAGCCGTGGTTTCCTCTCCGGCCGCGGGCGACGACGGCGTGTCGCTTTCCGCAGTGTATGACGGAACGACGCTGACGGCTACGATACCCGAATCCGAATTGTACCGCGTTTCCGAGAACGAAGGCGGCGTTTCGGTCGGAATATACAGGGTTGTGCTTACGCTTACCGACAGCGACAATTACATGTGGGAAGGCGTGACGGCGTCAGACATCACTCTGGGATTCTCCGTTACCAAAGCGGCGAATTCCGTGTCCGACGTTGAGATAACCTCGGAATTCGAATACGGCGCTTCGCCCGATCCTTCGGCCTCGTCCGTATTCGGCACGGTCGTTTACAGATATTACGTTAAATCAGGCGATACTTATACCGAAATAGCAGAGCCGACGGCGGCGGGCACATATTACGTCCGCGCCGAGGTCGCAGGTACTTCGGACTTTGACGGCTGCGTATCCGACTACGCCGAGTTTACGATAACCAAAAAATCCGTGGCGAAACCCGTCATAACTTCCGGCGCCGAATACAACGGCGAAACGCAGACGGTAACCGTCAGCGGATTCGATCCGTCGGTTATGACGGTCACCGGTGCCGGAGCGGTATATACCATCGAAAACGGCGTGCTGACGATTACTGCTACGGAATCCGGCACATATTCGTTCGGCATAGCTCTGCGCGACAGCGATAATTACGAATGGGCGGACGGTACGACCGATACGGTGACGCTCGATTGGACCATAGAACAGGGCGAACAGAATCTCGTCTGGCTCATTGCTGTGCTCGGCACCGTGGTGTTTGCGGAATTGCTTGCCGCAATAATTCGCGGTGTAAGCGGCAGAAAGAAGAACGGAAACGGCAGCGACGGCGGTAACGGCGGCGACGATTCCGGCAATGACGGCGATGTGGGTGGAAACGGAAACGGTCCCGAAGAAAGCGGCGAAGGCGGAGGTGGCACCGCCGTCGCCGCCGAGGACCGCGGCAACGAAGCGTTTGCGTTCCTTCCCATGATATGCGCGTCCACATTCGTACCCGCCGGGCAGATGGCTGCTATAATTGCGCTTGCGTCCGCCGCCGTCGTAATGGGCGTCATAGACGTCGTGGTGTTCGTCAGGAAGAGAAAAAAGAAGCGGCAGGATGAGGAAGCCGCACCCGAGGAAACGCGGACGGAAGAGCCGTCGGAGGCCGCGTATGCGGAAGAACCCGCTCCGGATATCTCTGCGGAAGAGCCTGCCGCGCCCGAAATAGCGGCTGCGGAAATACGTGCCGAAACGCCCGCGGAAGAAGAACCCGCGTGTCCGGAGCCTGAGGCGGAAACGCCGCAGGAAGAACTTCAGCTCGATGAACTCCCGCATGAAACGCTCCAGCCGGAGGTCGCCGCGGAAACGGCGGTTCAGCCGCCCGAAGAGGAGGACGCCGAGCAGGATGACGACGACAACGATTTCGAAAACGACTCCGACGTAGAGATAATAGAGTGCGTGGAGGTTCTGCCTGACGAGCCTGCGGAAAACGAAACGGCCGACGTCGCCGCGGTTGCCGTACCTGTCCGCAGAAAGATCGTCGTTCGCTATAAATTCAGTTTCAGGGCAAAGCTGATACAGGCTCCGCGCGAGTTGCAGGCGCGCTTCGGAGAATTCGCGGACGAAGCGAGGGCGTACAAAAAAGTAAAGTTTACCGTAAGCTGGAAGCAGGTGCGCATATATTCGGGAAGAAACACGCTTGCGCTTGTGCTCTTCAAGGGGCGCAAAATCTGTGTCGCCTTCGCGTTGGATCCTGCCGAATACGCGGAATCGAAATACGGCGGCATAGACGTCTCTTCCGTAAAACGGTTCGCGAAAACGCCGTATCTTCTCAAACTTACCAGCGCGCGAAAGACACGTTATGCGAAAGAGCTGTTCGCCGCAGTCGCGGCAAAATACGGTCTCGAAAAAGGCAGCGTCACAAAAACCGATTTTTATCTGCCGTTCCGCACGACCGAAGAGCTCATTAAAGTCAATCTCGTCAAACTGCTTTCCAGCGGCGATATAACCGGTGATGCGGAGGTTGTAAAAGCGGATATAGCCGATCTTATACGCGATAAGATTACGCTTGCCGAAGCCGGCATTTCGCTGAGCGATGAGGTCGCCGCCGAATATATGGAAACAGCCGACGATATGGCCGCGGTACGCAAACCCGTTTCACGCGGCCGCAGAGCCATAATAAATATCGATACGCTCGCGCAGAATTTCGCCGCGGAAGACGTCGTTACTCTCGACGCGCTGAAAGAAAAGAAACTCGTGCCTTCGGGCGCCGGATCACTGAAAGTTCTTGCCCGCGGACTGCTTGACAAACCGCTGACCGTCGAGGCCGACGATTTCTCGATAGACGCCGTGAAAATGATACTTCTGACCGGCGGAAGACCGGTAAAAATCTGATAACCGCGCATATCGTCGCGCCGCCGTTTCATCGGCCGCCCTCGCCGATCCCGAGGATGCCGCAGGTCTGCTTACCCGTACATACAACGGTTATTATTGATCGCACGCATGATATTGTGAGGCATATCGAACGAAAAATGCAACACTCCCCGAAGCCCTTGCGGACTCCGGGGAGTGTTTTAAGTGTAAGTGTGTAACCGGTTTATTATATTCTTGCGACTCCGGTGCGGCGCGCCGCTTCCTTGACCGCGTTCGCGACCGCGTCTTTGACTGCGGGGTTGAACGAGTCGGGGATGATGTAGTCGGGACGGAGCTCGCTCTCGGGTATGACGCCCGCGATCGCTTCCGCTGCCGCGATCTTCATCTCATCGTTGATGTCGCTCGCGCGCACGTCGAGCGCTCCGCGGAAGATGCCGGGGAATGCGAGCACGTTGTTGATCTGGTTGGGGAAGTCGCTGCGGCCGGTGCCCATGATTTTGACGCCAGCTGCAAGCGCTTCGTCGGGCATGATCTCGGGAACGGGGTTTGCCATGGCGAATACGATGGGATCGGGGTTCATGGTCTTGACCATTTCCTTGGTCAGGCTGCCGGGAGCCGACACGCCGATGAATACGTCCGCGCCCTTGATGACTTCCGAAAGGGGACCGGCTTTCTTCTCGAGGTTGGAGATCTTGGCCATTTCCTTCTTGATGTCGTTGAGACCTTCGCGGCCTTCGTATATAGCGCCCTTGCGGTCGCACAGTATGACCTTTTTGAGGCCCTTGCTCATGAGCAGCTTGGTGATTGCGATACCTGCCGCGCCCGAACCGTTGACGACGACGGAGAGGTCGTCCAGCTTCTTGCCGACAAGCTTGAGCGCGTTGAGCATAGCCGCCAGGGTGACGACTGCGGTGCCGTGCTGGTCATCGTGGAAGACGGGTATGTCGCATACTTCCTTGAGCTTCTTCTCGATCTCGAAGCATCTCGGAGCGGAGATATCCTCGAGGTTGATGCCGCCGAAGCTGCCTGCGAGCAGCTGCACGGTTTTAACGATGTCGTCCACTTCCTTGGAGCGGATGCAGAGAGGGAAGGCGTCCACGTCGCCGAACGTCTTGAACAGCGCGCATTTGCCTTCCATGACGGGCATGCCCGCTTCGGGACCGATGTCGCCGAGACCGAGCACCGCGGTGCCGTCGGTCACGACCGCGACAAGGTTGCCCCTGCGCGTATATTTATACGAAAGATCCACGTTTTCGGAGATCTTGAGGCAAGGCTCGGCAACGCCGGGCGTGTACGCTACCGCAAGTTCGTCGCGGTTGGTGATAGGCGCTCTGGTGATGACTTCGATCTTGCCCTGCCACTCCTCGTGCTTTTTGAGGGCGAATTCTTTCTTGTCCATGATTTGTATCTCCCGGAAAAATTATATTTTGAGGTTGTCGAGGAAGCTGCGTATCTGCTTTGCGGAATACTGCAGTTTTTCCATTTCGTCGTCGGTGAAATCGTAGAGCAGGTGCTGCGAAACGCCTTCGCGTCCGAGTACGGAGGGCACGCTGATGCAGACGTCGCTGATTCCGTAATAGTCGTCGAGCAGGCTCGTGACGTTGAATATGCTGTTTCTTCCCTTGAGCACGGTAGCGCACAGCTCGCCGACGATAGCCGCGATCGCGTAGTTGGTAACGCCTTTGCGCTGGATGACCTGCGCGCCGGACGTGACGACGTCCTTGACGAGCGCGTCTTTGTCCACTTCTATGCCGCGCTTAGCGCAGTACGAATCGAAGCGCATGCCCGAAACGTGAGCCGAGCTCCATACCGCGAACTGGCTTTCGCCGTGCTCGCCCGCCATGAAGCCGTGGATGTTTCTGATGTCCGCGCCCACTTTGGTGGAAAGCAGATAGCGGAAACGCGCGCTGTCGAGCACGGTACCGGTACCGAACACGCGGCCGCGGGGAAGTCCGCTCTCTTTCTGCATGACGTATGTAATGACGTCGACGGGGTTGGAGACGACCATGATGACGCCGCCGTTATAGTGCTTCATGATGTTGGAGATGACGTCTCTCGCGATGCCGATGTTCTTTGCGGCAAGGTCGAGTCTGGTCTCTCCGGGCTTGCGGCCGAGGCCCGCCGTGATGAGGATGATGTCGCTGTCCTTGATGTCCTCGTAAGAACCGCTGTAAATGTTCATCGGACCCATGGTCACGAGACCGTGGCTGATGTCCATTGCCTCGCCTTCCGCTTTGACGGTGTTGACGTCGATGATGACGAGTTCGGAAACGAGTTTCTGCGTGGCGATGGAGAATGCGCAGCTTGCGCCGACTGCTCCCGCGCCGATGATGCTGATTTTCGAAGGTTTCTTTTCCATACTTTCTTACGTTCTTCTCCTTGCAAATTTTATTTTCCGGTGGTATTATAGCACATTCGAAAAGCATTGTAAAAGAGTTTCGGCGCCCTGCGAAAAAAATTTTTGCAAACTTCTTATTGCTTTTTTGCTTTTCTGCTTTTTGTCTCGCGGACCGCCGTTTCCGCACCGTTTTACGGCGTTTTCCGCCGCCGAGCGGCTGCGCCGCTTATCTTCCGCATTGTCGTAAATTGTCGTTTTGTGACGAATTTTTCACAAAAAATCTTATCCGTTTTTATAATTGCGGACACGTAAGCTGTCCGCAATTATTTGTTATAATGCGGGCGAACGGTTGTTCGAGGCGCCAGGACTTCCGTTCGTAAATACAAACAAAAAGGAGAAAAAACAATGAAAAAGACAGTATTAAGCGCGGCAATCGGCGACGGCAGACCCGATTACAGGCAGAGTTACGTAAGCGGCAGGGCGGGAAACGCCGGTTCGTACCGGGTGAATACGCGTACCGGCAGACCTGATTTCGCGAAAAATCTGTTTTCGCCCGGCGGCGAGCGCATGCCGATGTCCGTAGGCCTGTCGTTCTGGCAGTATGCCGAAAGCGGGAACTACTCGACCGGACTGCCCTCGGGCTGGAAGTTCGGTTTCCAGCAGTACGTATACGCCTCCGGCAGCGATTATCATTATATCGACGGAGATTACAGACTGCACGTGTTCAGACCGCTCGGCGACGGCAGATATTACGACTCCGAGCATACCGGCTTGGTGTTCGACCCTTCGTCGGGATCGATGACGGACGGCCGCTGCCTGACGATGACGTTTTCGGACGGCAGACTGACGCAGATTTCGGAAAAGACCGCACCCGACGGCTCGGCCGACACACTCACGGTATCGTATGCCGCGAATTCCGTAACCGTTACCGACGCAGCGGGCAGAAGCGCGACGGTTGCATTCGGCACGAATATAACCGTCACACGGCCTGACGGCGGCACGTATACGCTGACCGTAACCGGCGGAAGACTGACGAAGATATCCGAACCGGGCGTCGGCGAGCATACTTACTCATACGACTCGTCGGGTCGCCTGATTTCGGCTTCCGCGGCGGGAGGCGATACCGTCGAGTTCGCATACGGCGCGGACGGCAAGGTTCAGTCCGTGACGGAAAAACTCGGCTCGGCGGCGCTGAAAAAATATGCCTTCGATTACGTTCCGTACGCCACGCATGTGGATGAAACGAAATATCCTTCCGGCTCGTCCGTGACCCGGAGCATGGCGTATACGTATGCCGACAACGGCGACGCACTCGGCTCGTACGAGCTCTCCGACGACGAGTTTTCCGCAGTCCGGTTCCGTTCATCCGACGATTACGAGCGATATGTAATGTATGTGAATCGGGAAGAAAGCAAAAAGGGCTGGTTTTCCGATTACGAAGGCGGCGGAGAGACGATGACGGCGGAAGGCGGCCTGGCGTACGTTATGGAGCAGTACAATTCGCTGCCTTCCATAACCGAAGGCGAGGATTATATATACTCTTTCCGCGTCGTGCCCGACGAAGCGCAGAGCACGGCCGACGCGGCCGACGTCGTACTCGGTTTCATAAACGATTACTATGCCGATCCCGCAACGACCGTCGTGCGCAGAATATACAGATCGGGCGGCGCGCAGACCGTTGTCGTGAAAATGCCGGCGGCGGATCGCTCGGCGGGCAGAACAATGCTGCTCATTCGTCCGGGCGCGGGAATAAAGTTCGAATTGTCGCATTCGTGCATAAGCAAAAACCCCAAACGCAGCGATATCGACTGCGTGAATTTCGGCGCTTCCGGAGCTTCCTCATACGACGAATATACCGGCGGCGTGAAAACTACGTGGTACGAAGCCGGCGACTGCCGGGTGGGCAATGATACCGAGGCTGTCGGAATGTGCGGCAGCGACTGGCTTGCCACGCTGGAAAACCGCGATCTCGCAGGCTCCGGCACGTTCATACTGTGGCACGGCGACCGCAGCGGCGCGAAACTCGTCACGTCCGGCACAAGCATTACAGCGGTGCTTGGCAATGCGACGGCGTCGAAAACGCTTGCGGAAATTAAGTACGCGACATTGTGCGAGCGCGGGACGCGCAGGATATTCGAGTACGGCTCGGCGCCGGGCGGTTACTTCCGCGGCAGAACCTCCAACACCGTCTTCAAAAACAATACGAACAAAAAGTGCGAGTATTATTACGACGCCGCATACCGCGAGGTGCGCACTGTCGACAGCCGCGGCGCGGTGACCGAATACGCTTATGACTCTTACGGCAACGTCACGCAGACTAAGACGACCGCGGACGGAAAGTCCGTAGTCCGCGACTGCGCATACGGCGCTCACGACGGCTCGCCCACGGGCGGCAGGTATCTCATAAGCGAAACCGAATATCTGCTTGGCAGCGCCAAAACCCGCAAATACCGTTACAACCAGAATACGGGCGATATGATTAAAAGTATATCGACTGCGGAGCGCGACACGGACTACGAGTATTATACCGACGGCAGCGTCAAAAAAATCTCGTCGTCAGAGGGCGGTACGCAGAACGCCAACGAATTCGTTTACGAAAACGGCAGACTGAAAAGCATAACGCACAACGGTTTTGCTTACGACTTCGCATACAATTCATACGGCGACGTCTCTTCGGTCAAGGTCGGAAGCAAAAAGCTGCTTGATAAAACGTATACGCATTCTCCGACTGCGGATACGTCGACCGCAAAATATTCGGATACGGCATACGTCGAAAAAAAATACGACGCATACGGCAGGCATACCGAAACGACAGTAGAAGACATGGATTATTACAACATCGTTACGCAGAAGAATATTTACGGCGCGGTAACTGACGACGTTTCAGACGTAAGCAGTCCGAATGCGGCAAATTTGACGATAAACGCGGACAGTAAATTGCGCAAGCGTATTGACAACGATTACGCTACGGTGTATAATTACAATAGCGGCGGTCAGGTCACGAAAGCCGAGCGTACGGACGGCATAACTGTTACGTACGGCTACGATGCCGACGGCAGACAGACGAGCGAATATGCGAAGCTGCCCGGAAATTACGAACTGCATTATTCGTACGGTTATACCGACGGAGACGCTATAAACCCGGACAGAATAAACGGCGGTTCCGTGACCTTCAATAACGGTCTGTACCTTGAAAATACGGAAACGCATGACAAATTCGGCAGGGTAACATCGCGCGAGCGGAATTTCTCGCTTCCGGGCTACGAGGACATACTCGGCTATGTGAACGAAAAAGACACATACGAGTATGCCGCGGGCGGCGCCGGCGGTACGACGGAATACATATCCAAAGT
>ULSO01079809.1_pt1 | contig 16967 bp, 13 predicted proteins | sample 1956701 | NCBI WGS metagenome assembly ULSO01 (sample SAMEA4835708, study PRJEB28245) | human gut metagenome | biome: gut microbiome; material: fecal sample | place: Denmark | collected 2008 | reverse complement strand
GCCTCCGCAAAATGAAAACGAAGAAACAGAAGACGTCGATGAAGGCGAAGGAATAAATTTTGATGATGAATCCTCAGACGATATGGATAATGATGCAACATATTATTATTTGCATTTTTTTGGTGCAGAAACAACAACTGATCAGACGCCAGACACATATTATTCGTCAACTGGTGGAGGAACGCAATATTTTTATGCTAATGACAAGACGCCTGGCACAGTCACAATGACATACAGCGGAACAACAATCAGCAATCAATCTTTTTCTGGGAATTATTATAGAGTTACGAGAACCACAAGTAGCACTATTTCCATAACCTTTAAGGTAACAAGTATAACAACTGGATACACTTTTGCTGGATGGTGGGCTGGCGATTATAATCCAGATGGTGCAGATGGTGGGGAAGAGAATTGGAGCAGAGTTTCAACATCAACCACTTATACGAGAAGTTATTCTGGCTCAATATCAACTAGATATGAAAACTTTGTTGGGGCACTTTTTATTCAAAATAGAGAAAATTATTTCTTTCATTTTTATGGGGCAGAAACGACAACTGATCAATCACCAGATACATATTATTCGTCAACTGGTGGTGGGACACTATATTTTTATGAAAATGACAAAAGTGCAGGAACTGTTGTAGCGAATTATGTTACATCGAATTATGGTGTAACAACGATCAGTAATCAATCATTCTCAGGAGCATATAAAGTTATGGGATATGAAACTAGTATCACTGTTACTTTTAGTGTTACAAATGTTCCAACTGGACATGTTTTTGCTGGATGGTGGTCTGGAAATTATAACCCAGATGGTGCAGATGGCGGAGAAGAATATTGGTATCGAGCCACAACAGGGACAACATATACAGAAACTTTTTATGGCAATACGACAGATAGATATCCAGATTATGTTGGAGCATTATTTATTTTAAACGCATATTCAATTAGGGTATATGCAATGACAGGAATATCAGACATAACAGCACCAGCAACATCGTGGTATTCAAACAGCACAGGAAGATATAAGGAAGTGACAGTGACATATGGCACATCGTACACAATTGCAGTGACAGTTCAATCTAATTACACATTCAACAGATGGACAAAAACGAATAGTAGTTCAGGAACAGCAGTAAGCACAAGTGCCACTTATTCTTTTACAGTTGGGACATCAAACACATTCTATGCTTGGGCAGAGATTAACACATACACATTGACAATTCGGTATTATGGAGGGACGACACGGCAAAGTAATACGACAAATTTAAACATAACAGCATCGAGTTGCACTGTTTCAAGCAGTAGTATTGCTTCGGGTGGTAGTGCAACGGTTAAGCATACATATTCAACAAGTTCGTATAGTGTTGTATTGAAATTGTCCAACAGTGCGACATATGATTATTATCTAAGGACAGGGAGCAACCCAACAACAAGCACATATACCAAACTATACACAACATCAAGTGATTCATATACATACACATGGAAACCTGACTCAAATGACACATTGAGCATATATGTTAAACAACGGTATACAATAACATACAATAAAAACGGTGGAACTGGAACGTTGCCGTCAACGACATACAAGATACACGGAACAAGTGTAACTCTTGGGACAAACAATTTGACAAAGACAAGTTATACTTACAATGGATGGAATACGAATACAACTGGAACAGGGACACATTACAATTCAGGTGGAAGTTACTCAACAAATGCAAGTGACACCTTGTATGCAGACTGGACACCAAAGACTTCAACAATTAAGGTTCAAATCAAGACATCAACAAATGGTTCTTCGTATAGCAATTCTGCAACAGGTGGAACAGTGTCTGTTAGGTATTACTATGACAGCAACAACTCACCAGTGCAGTCGTCATCTGTGAGTGTGACTAGTGCCTCAGCCACGACAATTGCAACAAATGCTTTAATAAGTAGGGCGGTGACCTTCACACCGACAGCGAAGAGTGGATATGTGTATGTAGGGATATCAACAAGCACCAGTGCACCAAACTCAACGGCAACGACTTTCACACCGTCGTCATCAGGAGCGACATACACAATCAATGTGTTCTTTAAGGTGTTGTCAACAAATCAATTGAAATATGATAGCACAGATAAGTATTGGTATTTTGAGCATGGAGAGTATCCACAGAGTTATGTAGGGACAAGCATGAATAACACACTCAATAGTGCAAGTCCAACAAAGAGTGGAGAAATCAAGTATAATGACGGAACAACAAATCAAAAGATTGAAGTTTACACATACAACAGCAAGAGATATGCCAGACTTCAAGCGACAAGCACACAGACACTCAAGATGAGTGACGGAACAAGTTACACTTTCAACAGTGGAACATATTATTGGTTTGAAGTGGAGCCAATCAGGTGGAGAGTGAGTGACTATGGAGTGTCAAGCACAACATATCCAAGTGGCTGGAGCACATACGGGACATACAAGACCAATTTCACAGTTGTGAGTGACAGAATACTGACAATTGGAGCGGTTGAAACAAGTGATGTGAATGAAGGTTGGGCATTTAAAGATAGTGAAATGTATAGCAACATATCAGGCTTGAATAAGACAGCCTCAACGACCAATTTTTCAGCAAGCATCACCAACAAACAAGGTTCTACGAATTACACATATTACAAGTTTGGAAGTGCAGTGCAACAAGACAAAGTTGTCAGTGTTTCAGTGACAGAGGATGGAGTGAGAGTGGCATCAATAGAAGAGATAAAGACCTATTTGAATGATTACTCAGCCAAGGCTAGTGACATGGTATGCTTCTTGCTTGGATGTGGAACAGATGATGAAGTGAACTATTGGACAAGAAACCTAGGGACGAGTTTAAGCAACGGACAGATTATCACAAGTGCTGGATCACCAAAATCAGTATGGCTTGACAATGTTCAAGGAGTCCGACTTGCTCTGACCATGGGAAATGGAAGCAGAATTTGAAATAAAAAAAGAAGATTTAAAAGTCTTCTTTTTTTGTTAATGTTTTCCACTTTGTTCAAAAGATAATGAAAGAATTGAAAAATTAGGAAATACGTTTAAATTTTAAAAAATTGGGTCATCATATGTGTCAGGTTTTTCAATCCCAAGAAGTTTGAGCACGGTTGGTGCAATTGATGTCAAAGATTTTCCTTTTTTGAGTTTTGCATTTTTGTTCTTTTCACTTACCAAAATGACAGGCACTGGATTTGTTGTGTGCTTTGTCAGTTTGTTCCCGTTTTTATCAATCATTTCTTCGGCATTTCCATGGTCTGCAGTGATGATGCATTCTCCACCTGCCATCAAGGTTGCCAAGGCAACAGCATAGGCTTGTTTGTCAACACATTCAATTGCCTCTTTCGCACTCTTGAAGTTTCCAGTGTGACCAATCATATCTGGGTTGGAATAGTTCACCAAGACAAAGTCATATTTGTTGCTTGCAATTGCGTCCAAAACTTCTGTGGTGATTTCATTTGCACGCATTTTTGGATAGGCTGAAAAGTCTGGAACATTTATGCTGTCAATAAGTTTTCTGTCTTCACCTTTGTATGGCTCTTCAATCCCTCCATTGAAGAAAAAGGTTACGTGTGCATATTTTGTTGTTTCGGCGATGTGAAATTGTGTTTTTCCATTCTTTGAAAGTATGCTCGCCAGATTATCTTCAACAACAATTGGGGGATACATTGTATTTAGGTTTTTCAATTTGTCGGAATATTCAGTCATGGCAGTGTAAAGGAAATTTTTAATTTTTTTTGTTTCAAATTCTGAAAAGTTATCATCTGTCATTGCAAATGTGATTTCTCTGGCTCTGTCCGAGCGATAGTTATAGAAAATGAAACTATCATTGTCCTTTATTGTGGCATTTGGGTCTATGATTGTAGGTTCAAAATATTCGTCATTAATGCCGTTTGAATAACTTTCTTTGACTGCTGTTTCTGGAGAATCAGCCTTTGTGCCGACACCATTATAAAGCATGTCATACGCTCTTTTAACGCGGTCATATCTTTGCTCTCTGTCCATTGCATAAATTCTGCCGACGATTGTGGCAATTTTGGCATTTGTTCCAGCGATATTTTCTTCTGTCTGTTGAATGAATTTGATTCCGTCTTGAACGCCAGTATCTCTTCCATCCAATATGGCATGAATATAGATGTTTTTGATATCAAAATTTTTTGCCATGTCCAAAATTGCAAATAGGTGTTCTATGCTTGAATGAACTCCACCATTTGACAAAAGTCCCATAATGTGCAGGTTGCTCTTGTTTTTCTCGGCATGTGTCAGTGCTTTGATTAAGGCTGGATTTTTGTAGAATTTTCCGTTTTCAATCTCGCTGTCAATGAGTTTTAGGTCCTGCAAAATGACGCGTCCACTTCCAAGTGTCAAATGTCCAACTTCGCTGTTTCCCATAACGCCTTTTGGAAGCCCGACATATTCTCCACTTGCTTGAATAAGGGTGTGAGGATACATCTTTTTCAGTTTGTCAAGATATGGCGTTCCTTGACTTTTTATTGCATTTCCAAACTTTTGTCTTTTTTCTCCAAAACCATCCAATATAACTAATGTGACCATATTTTCTTTAATTTCTCCTTACATTAAGGATACTATTTTTGCCTTTTAAAGTCAAACAATTTGTCAGTTAAATCTTGTCCTCAAAGTGCTCATCAAAGAGATTGTTTTGGTCAGGATGATGTGCCTCGGTGCCATATCTATGCTCATTGTCATTTTCAAATTCTTGCGCATCTTCATATTCCTTTGAATTTCTGTAATTTTCTATGTCATGTCTGTTGTTGCCTGCATATTTATTATTAATCTGTTCTTCTCCTGCTTCGACATTTTGATAGGCGGGTGCGTTTGTTTTTTCTTGTTTTTTCATATCTTCACTCCTTTTTTTCTTTTTTTCATAAACTTTGAAAGTTCCCTTGTTTATGATTACTCTGAGAGTGAGATAAATTGCACCAATGCCAAACAAAATGTATATCATTCGAGAAAAGATGCTTGCTTGATAGCCAAAAAGACCGGCTATGAAGTCATATTGCAAAAGACCAATCAAAAGCCAGTTTACGCAACCTAAAATTGTCAGCACAAAGGCTATGAAGGTTAACATATCTCACTCCTTTGTCTTATTATTTGATAAAAATCAAAAAAAACTCACAAAGTAAAAATTTTTGAGAAAAATTTATATAATTATATGTGTATAAAAACTTTCCATATTGAATATATTATTAGGAAAATTGAAAAATTAGTTGACTTTTAAGCAATTTTTGCATATAATATTGTGGTCAAAAGTCAAAAGATTAGATTTCAATTAATGGACCTATTGGGTCGATTTTTTTAATTTGCTTTTTCCAACAATTGATTTTGTTGGTTAAACGTAACAAAAGTGATGCATTTTGCTTTAAAAGGAGACAAAATTATGGAAAAACATTATTTAACACCAGAAGGAAAAGCACAACTTGAAGAAAAGTTGAATTATTTTAAAACTGTAAAAAGACCAGAAGTTGTAAAGCGTATTGGTGTCGCAAGAGAATTTGGCGACCTTTCTGAAAATTCTGAATATGATGCAGCAAAAGACGAACAAGCACAAATTGAAGCTGAAATCGCAGAAATGGAAAGCATTTTGCTTAATGCTGAAGTCATTGACAAGAAAAAAATCAACAATGATGTTGTCAGTGTTGGTTGCAAAGTTAAACTTTATGACATGGACTTTGATGAAGATGTTGAATACAGAATCACTGGCTCTTCAGAAAGTGATCCTAGAAATGGCGTAATCAGCAATGTTTCTCCAGTTGGAAAGGCTCTTATTGGACACAAAAAAGGAGAAACTGTTGTTGTTAAAACTCCTGGTGGGGACACAAGCTATAAAATCGTTTCTATTGAAGTTTAATTAAGTTCGAAGCAAAAACCTGTGCAATAATTTGATAATAATGTTAAAGTTATCAAAAATCATTTTGCATTTTTGATGGTTTTTGTTATACTATCATTGTAAAATGAATGGCAAAAAAGAATTTTGCTGTTCGCCAGTTGCTTGTTTTAGAAGGATTTTTTATGATGTTTGTTAATTCAATAAAACTTTTTGGTTCGAATTGGGTCAAAGTTCTCAAATTCCTTTTGTATTATGTTGTGATTTGGGGGCTTTGTTTTGCCTTGTTTTTGCCAGTGTTTTTTGAATTTAAAGATTTGGTCATTTCAAATTTTCAATCTGCAGACATGTTCAGTTCCTTCTCTGGCGTTTTTCAGGGGGCATTAGGGACAAATTTGCACAACATTATGCAAACATCATATTTAACCTTGATTGATGTTTTTAAAGCAAATCTTGGGCTTGCAATTTATGGACTTATCGTTGTTTTTGTTTTCTTACCATTTTTTATCAATGTTGGGAAATACGCCTTGAATGAAATGTTGTATTCTTATATGACAAGCAAAGCAAAGGTAGGATTTTTTAGTGCTTTGGTAAAGAGCCTTAAAAAATCTGTTCCTTTCGCACTTTGCAAAACATTTTACAACATTTTGTTCTTTGCAATCACACTTGCAATTGTCTATGGAATTGGACTTGTGGAGAATGTTTTCTTCATTTCATATTTCTTGCCACTTGTCATTTTCATTGTTTTGGTTTTGTTGTTTACATTAAATCAAATCACTGTGCTTGGATGGGCTCCAGCTTCAATCGTTTTTGATTGCAATGTTTTCTCTGCATACAGAAAGGGCGTAAAAGCGGTTAAAAGACACTTTTGGTCAATTCTCGGAACAACAATAATCTACTTCTTCTTGTTCTGGGCTTTGGCTATGATTTTTGGTGTTTATTCTTTGATTGTTCTTGTTCCAATCATCTCAGCATTGCTTTGCGTATATAACATGGTTGTGTTCTTCTCAAGCCAAGGCATGAGATTCTATGTCAACGAAAACAAAATTTTGACACCTAAGAAACTTGAAGAAGTTGACAACATAAACAAAACTGCTTACATTTTGTAATTTTTCAAGCCATATTGGTTTGTTACATAAAACTAAAGACAATGACTTGATGAAATTGAATGAGTTTTCATTTGGTTTTGATTTGAAAACAAATATTTTTTGTTTGACTTATTTTATCATTGATAACGCTTTTTGCGTTTTTAAATATATTAAAAGGAGAAAAGATGAATAACAAATTGAAAATCACCTTCCTAGGCGGTGTGGGTGAAATTGGAAAAAATATGACCGCTTTTGAATACAACAACGAAATTATTGTTGTTGATGCTGGATTGACTTTTCCCGGTGATGATTTGCCAGGAATTGATGTTGTCATTCCTGACATCACTTATCTTGTAAACAACAAAGAAAAAATCAAAGCCATCATTTTGACACACGGACACGAGGACCACATTGGTGCACTGCCATTTGTTTTGTCAGAAATCAAAGCACCAATCTATGGAACAAGACTTACTCTTGCTCTTGTTGAAAACAAAATGAAGGAACACCCAAAGGTAAATTACAAAGCCATCACAGTTAAGCCAAGAAATGTGCTTAAAATCGGTGCTTTCTCAGTTGAATTTATCAAAGTTTCTCACTCTATTGCAGGTTCTCTTGCTTTGTGCATCACAACTCCTGCAGGGAATGTCATTCACACTGGGGACTTCAAAATTGATTTTGAACCTATTGATGGTGTCATGACGGATCTTCAAAGATTTGGCGAACTTGGCAAGAAAGGTGTCAACTTGTTGATGTGTGAAAGCACCAATGTGTGCAGACCAGGGTATTCTATGAGTGAAAAAAGTGTCGGAAGAGCACTTGAAGAAATTTTTAAAACACACACAGAAAACAGAATTTTTGTTGCAACTTTTGCTTCAAACATTCACAGACTTCAACAGATTTTGCAATTGGCTGAAAAGTATGGCAGAAAGGTTGCGTTTACTGGAAGAAGCATGATCAACATTATTGATGTTGGAATGAAAATTGGTGAAATCAACTTCAACAGAGATATTTTGATTGATATCGACAAAATTGATAAATGTGCAGACAAGGAATTGTTGATTGTCACAACTGGAAGCCAGGGAGAACCTCTTTCTGCTTTGACAAGAATGGCTGCTGGAGATTTCAAACAAATCAAAATTGGTGAGAACGATTTGATTGTCTTCTCTTCTTCTCCAATTCCTGGAAATGAAAAGAGTGTTTATAATGTCATTAATTCTCTTTTCCAAAAGGGTGCTGATGTCATTTATGATGAACTTGAACAGGTGCATGCTTCTGGTCACGCTTGCCAAGAAGAAATCAAGACAATCCATGCTCTTGTCAAACCAAAATTCTTCATTCCAATTCACGGAGAATATAGACACTTGAAGATGCATAAACAAATTGCAATGCAACTTGGAATGGAAGAGAGAAACATCATTCTTCCATCACTTGGTGCGCAAATTGAAATGACACCAAATTCAATCAAAAAGGTTGGATTTACAACTGCTGGACAACGTCTTATTGATGGATATGGTGTTGGTGATATGGACAGCAATGTTTTGCGTGAAAGAAAACAACTTTCAGAAGATGGAATTTGTGTTGTTGTTATGACCATTAACAATGTTTCTGGTGATGTTGTTGGTGACCCATTCATCATCACTCGTGGTGTTGTTTATCAAGACGAAGCAGAAGCGTTTGTTCAAGATACAAAGACAATGATTGTTGCTTCTTTGAAAGAACAGGATTTGCGTGGTTGCGACCCTGCAGTCATCAAGAACACAATCAGAAGAAATCTTTCAAATTTCATTTTCAAGAGAACAAAGCGTAGACCTATGATTTTGACAATCGTTTTGCTTGATTAATAGGCTGAAAAATGAAAGATAAGACAGAATTTTTGGGTTATGAGGAACATGGTTATAATCCAATAATCAGACAAAAAACATTGGAACTTTTGAAAGATTTGCTTATTAAACACAATCCAAAACACATCTTGGAAATTGGAACATTCATAGGTTATTCAACAGCGATCATGTTGGAAACCTGCCAAGATGCTTTTGTTACGACAGTTGAAAAAGATGAGAAAAACGCTGCTTTTGCTATTCAAAATTTGAGAGACTTAGGATTTGACGGACGCTTTCAAGTTGTCAATGAAGATGCCATTGAGTTTTTGCAAAAGACAGACAAAACTTATGATTTTATTTTTCTTGATGGACCAAAGGGGCAGTATATCAAATATCTTCCAATCATAAAGAAACTTTTGAAGGTTGGCGGAGTTTTGGTTGCTGATGATGTGTTGTTTTATGGACTAGTAAATTCTTTGGGAACAATAAAACACAAACACAGATCAATTGTGAATAATTTGAGAAAATTTCTTGACACACTCAAAAATGATGGCGATTTCAGAACAGTTGTCTATGAATTTGAGGACGGTGTCAGTGTCAGTGAAAAAATTAAATGAATTGCATCTTTTGGGGTGCAATTTTTTCTATTATCGGAAGTTTTGTCTGAAAGTGACGTTTGGCATTTGCAAGCAAAACTGATGGTTATTTAAACATGAAGAACAAAATATTAATTTCGCTAGCATGGTGGCGAATATTTTGAACTTTTTTTCAAAATTGACTTCCAATATTTATATTTTGGTTTGTTTTATGTTTTATTTGTTTTTTTTTGTATATTTTGGTAGAATAATATCATGGATTTTGAAATTAAGATAATTGAATTTTTGCAGTCAGGAAGAAGTCCTTTTTTTGATGTGTCATTTCAACTTATTTCGGCAATTGGAAGCACAATGGGAGTTATTGCCGCGTGTCTTTTGTTTTTGTTATTCAAAAGAAAACTTTGTTTTTGGTATCTCTTTTCCTATGGGTTTGTGTATTTGACTGTCAGCATAATGAAAAACAGCATTCAAAGAATGAGACCTTTCAATGTGACAGACACAATTGAAAACATTGGTGATGTGGTGACTGGATACAGTTTTCCAAGTGGACATGCCGCTTGTGCAACAGCAATTGCTATTTTTGTTGGATACTTTTTGTTCCAATATTTCAAAAGCAAAGGGACGAGAGTTGGAATTGTGTTGTCATGTTGTCTGTATGTCGGTCTTGTTTGTTTGTCGAGAATGTATCTTGGAAAGCATTTTTTGACTGATGTTCTTGCAGGAGTTGCTGTCTCTGCGGTGATTTGTGCACTTGGACTGACTTTGATGTATTTTGTTAACAAGAAAAAGAAGGTGAAAACAAATGAAATTACAAATGGATCTAACTAATTTAAATCAAACCAAAGAACTTGCGGGGGCTTTTGCAAAGGTTTTGAAGCCACCAATGGTGGTTTTGCTTAAGGGAGACTTGGGCAGTGGGAAAACTACTTTCGTCAAAGAAGTGGTGTCTGCTTTGGGGTGTGATGATTTGGTCACAAGTCCGACATTTACACTTTTAAACACATACAATGCGAAGTTTCCTGTTTATCATTTTGATATGTACAGACTTGCTTCAGCAGAAGAGGCTATGAATGTTGGTTTTGAAGAATATTTTGACAAAGGCAGATTGGATGGTGTTTGCTTTGTGGAATGGCCTGAAAATGTTGATGGATTGATTAAAGATGTTGACTATGTCATTGAAATTGAAAAGAAATCTGAAAATCGAAGAAGTGTAACAATTAAGGAGGGAAAACATGCTGGCAATTAATACAGCATTTATGACGGCAAATTTGGCACTTGAAACGCCAGATGGCAGAACAATTTATAGGGAACTTGATGCACACAGCAAACATTCAGAGAATGTGCTTAAAACAATTGATGAGATGTGCCAAGAAGGTGGAATTGATGTTTTGAATGTGGAAACAGTTGCTGTGGTTGTTGGACCAGGTTCATTTACCGGACTTAGAATCGGAACAGCCATTGCCAAAGCACTTGGTTGTGTGAACAAAAAGCTGAAATTTATTGGGTTGTCATCCTTGGAACTTATGGCAAATATTGTGTCAGAAAACAAACTTTGTTCAGAAAATTTTGTTTGTGTCCTGAATGCACTATCAGATTTATATTTTGTTGCATATTTTGATAAAACAGGAATAATATTACAAGAAGAGAGAATGATAGATAAGCAAGAATATTTAGGCATTAAACAACCAATTTTTGGGCTTAAAGGTGATTTGCAAGACGATCGTATTAACCAAATTGAAATCACGAGTGAAGATTTGCTCGCATTCGCAAAGAAGCAAGAAAAACTTGGGAAATTTGTGGCTTTAGATGAATTGTTGCCAGTGTATTTAAGGCTCTCTCAAGCGGAAGATAATTTGCTTAAAAAAAGTAAAAAAGATTAATCAAATTAGTTGACAAACATTCTTATTGCATGTAGAATACATACCGATAAATAAGAAAGGAGATTTTATGAAAAAACCTGTTTATATTAGATGTCCTAGATGTGAACTCAATTACATTGAGAAAAAAGATAAACTCTGCAGTGTATGCAAGGCAGAACTCTCTGCAAATAAGGAAGATTTCATTGGAGATCTTGATTTGGAACTTTGCCCAATTTGCAAGACTAACTACATTCAACCAGATGAAATCATGTGTGCAACTTGCCTTAAAGAACATCAAGCTGAAGGCGAAGATGTTTCAAACGATTGGGAAGATTATCTCAACCATGACGAAGATGAGGTTGTTTATGATGACGAAGAAACAGGCGACATGGCTTCTGTGACAGATTTGGACGATGAAATCATAGATGATGATCTTGACACTGGAATTGGCTTTGACGACAGACTTGATGACGGTTCTCTTGATGATTTGGATGATGAATTGGACGACGAGTTTGACGATGATGACCTTGATTTCGACGATGAAGATTCAGATGACGAAGATGACGAGGAAGAGGACGAAGATTCTGACGATGATGAAGATGATTTTTAATAATCATCTTTTTTTATCGACAAAACAAAAATATAAATAAAACAAAAAAAGGAGAGAACATTTAATTCTCTCCTTTTTCATTTTTTATTATTTTTTCTTAGTTCCTTTTTTCTTGTCGTCCTCAGAAACTTTTTCTGTTGATTGTTTTTCTGCCTTTTCTTTTTCTTTGTTAATTTTCTTGGAAACTTTTGCAAGTTCTTTTTGCTTCATTTCTTCCTTGGCAGCAACTTTTCTTTCAAGGCTGAGCAAGTATTCAGGGGTGCTAAGATTTTCAATTTGTTTGTTGAGTGAGTCAATCTTTTCAACAATTACGGTTCTCTTTTGAGCGAACACTTTGAATTCCTTATCTGTTTCTTTTGAAACTTGACCTTTGTCTTTCTCTCTCAAATTCAAAACTTTTTGTTTATGAAGTTGTTCGAGATTGTCGAGTTCTTTTTGGAATTTGTCAATTGTTGATTTAACTTCGAGGATTTCTTCATCTCTTTGTTTTCTAGCTTTAAGCTTGATTGCATCAACATTCAGGCTGGATTTTCTGTCATAAGTTTCTTTTTTCTTTCTTTCAACTTTCTTGATCTTAACTTTTCTTAAGATACTTCCAACAACTGCAATGATAATTGCGATGCCTGTTATAAGTGATGGAATTATAAGCCAGTTGAAGTTGTTATTGTTTGTTGTTGTTTCTTCGTCATCTGTTGTGTCGTCTGATGTGTCATCATCAGTTCCATCGTCTGTAGAATCAGCATTTGAAATGAAAACTCGGTCTTCATTGATGTCATAGTTTTTGCCATCAATTGTGTCTGAAGCGGTTGTGTAAGCTGTTTCATCAGATTCTTCAAATGCAATGTCATAAATTGCCATTGAGCCAGAAGTTTCCATTGTGTCACAAACAAGGGCGATGTACAATTTTCCAGATGCATCTTCTGTTGGGTGGAAATACATTGTGTATGTTTCGTAACCATCATTTGAAACAAGTTCTGTCATGTAATCAAAACCAGTAAGACCAAAAGTTACGCCGTAAGAATAGTCTTTTTTCTTGTCAAGTTCCACTCCATCGTTGTTGTAGTTGAAGTTTGTTTTGAGTTTGAATGAAAGGACATAATAAGATTCAGCTGTCATGTCAAGATTGAAGTTTGATTGGATCACATAAGAGCCAACACCTTGACTTTGAATGAAGAAGACATTTTTGCTTTCTTCATCTTCAGTTTCTTTTTCGATGTAGAAAGGACTGTTTTCTGTGAACTTGTCACTTTTGATGATTCCACCATTGATTGCACTTCCGTCAGAACTTGAAACAGAACCTGAGTATGCTGGGGTGGTGGTTGAAGAAAGGTCGTCAGTGATGTCGTTTGTTGGAATGTTGAGATAGAAGTTTGTCATGTCAACGATTCCGAAGATGTCACCATTTCCTTCTGCAGTGTTAACTTTGTTGTCATATTCAGATGATTCAATGGTTGAAAGTTCAAAATTGTCAAAGTAAGCAAATCCTTCAACTTTTTCATCTGAAGTTCCGAAATCAATCACGATGTAAACATTGCTTGCACCAGCGAAAGATTTGAGATAGATTGAATAATCTTGCCATTTTCCGTTTGTAGAAAGTGTTTCAGATTCAAACAATTTGAAGCCATCTTCGCCATACAATGAAACCTTGATTGTTGAGTTTTGTGAAGATGTGTTGTAGGTTTTGTATTTGAAGTTGAGTTTGTAAGTTCCATTTGCATCAACTGAAATATTTTCAGAAGTAAGTTTTTGCCATGATTTATGAATGTTTGCAAGCATCATGATGTTGTCAGGTTCAGTTTTTGAATTTCTGCTGTTGCCTGGGTTTGCATATGTTGCCCAGTAGTATGGGTTGTCAATATCTTCAACTCCGCTTGCTTTAAGTTCGTTATATTTTGCTATATAGTTTTTGTATTGAGAATCTTCTGTGCTGATGACACCATCAAACAAAAGTCCGTCTCCACCTTCAGTTGTCCAATTTTGAGCTGTGAGTGGGTAGTTGTAGTTGTCGATTGTAACAAGATTGAAGTTTCCGTTTGGAACAGTGAGTGTTCCAGAAGAAGAGTTCAATGCAACTTTGTTGGTTGCAGCATCATATTCTTCTGTTGTTGCTTTTTCAATTGTGATGTCGTCAAACACAACACAACCTGTTGCGGCTTCATCACTCTTTCCAAGTCCCAAAGAAACATTGATTGAAGAGTTGTATAATGCTCCACCTTTGACATAGAATTCAATGACACCATAGTCGTTCACAAAATCGTTGTCGCCATTTGTTGTCACTGCACTGCTTGCTGTTTGGGCAGTCAAAGTGTATTGGTCTTCTGTGAGGTTGTAGGCGGTGAGTACATTGTCGTTTTCTTCAACAAACATATAGACATTACCGCTCGAGAGTTCTGAAATTTTGTAGTACGCTTTGATTTTGTAGATCTCATTTGCATTGATGCTTACGTCATTTGATTTAACATTGACATATTCATTCTTTGCCCAAAGACCCAAAAGGTAGTTGTTTGCAGAAAGTGTGACTTTTTCGTCATCAATTTCAACTTCGCAAGAAAGGTTTGAACCAACAAAGTCATAACCGGTTATGCTTTTGAAATATTCTGGGCTTTTTGAGTCAAACACTTGAGCATTTCCGCTTCCAGATTTTTTCCAATTTTTCAAAGAAGAGATATCTTCGTTGTAAATTCCTGCTTCAAAGTCAAAGTTGTTTGTTGGATATTCAATGATTTCTTTGCTTCTCAAATCAACCAAGTTCACACAATCAAACACTTCTGTTGTGACTTGACCTTTGCTGTCTGTGATTTCTTGAGTGTAACTTTTGCCAAAGTATGATTGGTATGTTTTCCAGAAAGTGTTTTCGCTGTATTGATAAACATGAACATCATCAAAGAATGCAACGCCACTGCTTTCGTGACCAGATTCATTTGTTCCAAGCCACAAATCAAGGGTGACACTTTGCTCAGCGTTTCCTGTTGCAACGAAGAAGTAGAAAGTTACCCATTCTTTTGATGAAACTTGAACATATTCTGCTTTGACAGGGTCGTCATTTTCATCGACAAGTCCTGACAAATACATAGAACCAAAAACATAGTCATTCAAAGAGTCATATTCTGTTTTTGTTGTGTAGTAAGTTGTTCCTTCTGCAACAGTGTAGTTTGAGTTTTCTTCGTTGTATGCGATATTGCAAGTGAAGTAGGTTGCACCATTGTTGACATTGATTTGTTCGTCGTCTTCTGTTCCAGTTTTCTCTATGTCATTGACGGAAACATAGATTGGTGTTCCTTCGTGCATAAATCCGATGTATTCTTCATCTTCATAGAAAGGTTGAACATCATTAAGAGCTGTGGCAAGTTGTCCAACTTCAGACAAAGTCTTGTGAAGGTAATATGTTTTGCTCTTGTATGTGAAAGAGATATATTCGTCAAAACCTTTGTTTTCAAAAACAGTTTTTCCAATTGATGTTTCTGCCTCGATTTCACCAAATTCCACATAAGTTGTGTATGAGTTGTAGTTTGTGTCATTTTTGAAAGAAACTTGGAATGAGTAGAAAGAATTTGCTTCCAAAGAAATTGAACTTGATTTATAGCCCTGTCTTGCAGTGCTGTAGTTTGTGGAATCACTTGTCTTTGAGTTGATCATCAAAATATACTTATCAGTTGCCTTTGCAAGTGGGTTGTTTGAAAGGTGATAAGTCCCAGTCATATAGTTTTGGAAAGTGTTTCCAGTGTTGATGATTCCAGCAGTTGTTTTTCTGTCATTCATTTGACCTGTCCAGCCAGAAAGTGAGGTGCTGATAGAATATGTCGAACTGCTCGAATTGAAATTGTTGTTTGTCACACTGACTTCTTTCATATAGCCAGAATAATAATTTGCTGATGTGCTTGAAGTGCTGTCATCTGCCTTTGCGACATTTGCGTCATTTAGTGTGTAAACAAGTCCGGATGCGGACAAAGGAAGAATTAACGCAAAGATAAACATAATGATTTTGCTTTTGATTGTTCTTAATTTTTTCATACCTAATCCTTTACTATAAGTTTAACTCACATATTATAATACATTTAAGATAAATAATCAAATATTTTTTTTAAAATTATCAACAATAATAGCATGAAAAATACAAGTTTGGCAAAAAAAGAAGAAAAACAAGAGAAATTGTCAGTAAAGAAGAAGTTGTTGTTGTGCATATGTGGGGCAATAATTGGGTTTATCAATGGATTTTTTGGCGGTGGTGGGGGCATGGTTTGTGTTCCCTTACTTGAAAAGGTGCTTCATTTGCCAAATAAATATTCACATGCGACAACAATCGTGATAATACTTCCAATTTCTTTCGTGAGTGCGGTGATTTATTTTTTGAGTGGAAATTTGGAAACAATTTCTTTCCTAACTGTTGGAACGGGGGTTGTGCTTGGTGGCATTGTTGGTTCTTTCGCGTTGAAATTTTTGCCAGCAAAAATCATCAGAATAATTTTCGTCTTCATTATGCTCGCTGGGGGAATAAGACTTTTGTTCTGACTTTTCATTCTTCTTCAGGACAAATTAATTTCAAAAGATACGTTATCAAATCCATTAGGCGCAGTCTTATTGTTTCATAGATTTCAATTTCCAGGTCAAGCAATTTTCCACGTTGCTCCATGTTTAACATTGTTGATAATGCTTGAATTGTTTCACCATAATCTTTTGAATAAACAGTATCTCCATTATGATTTACATATGCTTGATATAATATTTCAGCAATTTTTTCCATATATTACTCCTTTTGATGTAATCATACAACACTGAAAAAGATTTGTTTTTCATTATGACAAATTGCCATAAACTCATTTAAAACATCTCTCAAATGAAAATATTTTGTTAGTTTTTATTGTGGTAAGATTTTTTCTGACTTTGCTTGATTCAAATGTCAAAGAATAAAAATAAACTAAATTTTCACAATATGTAATATGATTTATTTTTTCTATATTTTGGCAGGATTTGTTTCTGGAATTTTTGGTGGTCTTGGAATGGGCGGTGGGACTTTGCTTATTCCAATTCTTTCAATTTTTTTGGATTTTGATCAAAAACTTGCTCAGGGAATCAATTTATTGAGTTTTTTGGTCATGGCAATTTTTTCCATCTACATACATTATCGAAACG
>ULSO01057645.1_pt1 | contig 17057 bp, 13 predicted proteins | sample 1956701 | NCBI WGS metagenome assembly ULSO01 (sample SAMEA4835708, study PRJEB28245) | human gut metagenome | biome: gut microbiome; material: fecal sample | place: Denmark | collected 2008 | reverse complement strand
TATAAATTATTTGCATTTTTCTAAAAAAATAATGTAAAATAAAAATTTACTAATAATTCAATCTAAAATTTGAAAACTATAATTACATTAAGAGATTTAAACTCTTATTTTCGGCAACAAAAAAACTTGAAATAGTATTTATTTACTATCTCAAGACTACGCTTACTAAATGGCAAAACTAACCTATTGTGATGCACTTGCGACCCCTATTTTGCACACCCCTAACAACGACAACTGCACACCCTATCCTTTTTAACAATATTGATTGACCATTGTACTGCTATTATAAAAGTAGACACAAGTTCCAAATCCCTCAGGTACAAAGTTAGAAAAGTCCACTTTTTGCTCGATTAGGATTACAGGATCATTGCATCTTTGCTTAATCTCAGTAATTAAGTCCATGATGTAATTAACGTACTCATCGCTTGCTTCTTTTAGGTCTTCGCTAAACTCAAAGTCTTGTGGCATTTTTTCATCGGTCTTGATTCCAAGTAGCTCACATAATCTAATCTCATTTAGCAAGTGAACCATAGTTCCTTCACGACTATAAATTGTCTCAATATCTTCAAAATTAGCTGAGATTGAAGGGGATTTTGTACAATTTAGCCAAATATGAGCACTTGAAGCAGATAGCTTAGCGTGTGTTTCGCTTGCCATATTTAAAGCCCCTCTGCTTCCTTTAATAGTTCTTCATAGTCATCAGGATTAACCTCTGACAATTTGTTAGAACCATGCTTTTTAAGTAAAGCCTTAACGTCACTAGTCTTACCTGCTCTAGACTTTTCAATTAGTACTTTCCTAACATCCTCTAGCGTAAGTTTGACAGTCTTAGCTTCTGCCTTACCTAACACTTCTTCTGACGCTGCTTTTTCTTCATCATTTAATAGGCTTTTAGCTTCTTTAGCCTTCTCAATGATTTCAGTTAAAAGAGCATCAATCTTTTGAATTTTTTTTCTTCATCGTCATTTTTCCTTTCTGCAAGGAAGCTCCCACTTTGAAGGACGATGATTTTAGAAAGTAAAGACAGTAAGTTTACGAACTCTTGAATAGGATTCATGTTTGGTTCGTTCTTATTTTCTTCTTTCACTTTTAATCACCGCCTTTCTTGTGGGTTTGCTTGACCCTTACACTTACAAAAGGAAGCAAACTTTTATCTTTGGAACCTTGAAGAGAAAATTATTTCAAAAGGTATTTAGCTAAAAAGTAATAATCATCTTCGCTTATTTCTTCCTTAGCCTTAGCAAGAGTAGTCTTTATAGTTTTTTCGATAGCTTTATGACTAACTCCGTAAATATCTCCTATCTTTTGATAGGTTAAGCCTTCTTTAAAATAGAGCTTAATCTTTTTAAACTGCTCTTCTGATGAAACGCTTTTTATTACATTCCACAGTAATTTATTAGCTTCATTAAAAAGAGATAGTTCTTTAGGATCGAGACTACTATCATCAGCAGGCTCAAACTTAGTTTCAGCTTTCATAGCATCAAGTGATGCTGGCTTACCGCTTTTAGAAAATGGGCATTTTTCGCAGTCTTCCATGCAGCGCTTATAACCAACGCTATTTTTAGCAGGTATAAGGCATCGCTTTTCCAACTGTTCTTTTTTCCATTCTCGCCATATAGGTCTTTTGTAGAGAAGATAATCGTGGCGGTCAACATAAATAGTTTTAAGGACCTTGCCATTATTATCTTTAAGCTCAATGTAGTAGTTTCTCTCGTCAGTCTGAGTTTTAAGTTCGACTTCTGATAGATCACTACAATGATATTTTTCATCTTCATTTAGCTCTTCTGCCTCATCAGCAAAAGAGTCAATTTCTTTCTTTATTAAATCGTTATAATTATCGTTATTCACTGTGTAGCTCCTTGTTTGAAAGGCGCTGCCACAGTGCAGCCATTACTATGAAGTCCTAACTGAACTGTGGCGTTGCCAAGGTCAGCTACACTTCACTCGCTTAGTGATAGCTTTTAACTCCGTTGCCACACGAGTGAACAAGAAGGAAAGTTCCCGGGTTTCCAGTCTTGTGAGGCAACGGATAAATATGGTTTTTGTTTCTGCAGTTATTAGGCTTATACCTAGTCTAAAATTAAGAACTATTCTTCATTTTCACGATCGATTTCCTCTCGCATGTATAAGTCCCAACTGTTTATAGTTAGATTACCTTCTGCATCATATGCGTCAGGCTTAAGTGCATCAGGTCCACCATCAGGATATGGATAGCATTTTGAAAGCATATGAGTTCCTCCTTTCATAATTTCACTTTTCGCTAAAGCTACGTTATTTTGGAGGTAATTGAATGAGCGAAACCCAGTGATCAATCGGGTCAATCAATTCCCTCTGAAGCTATTAAAACATGTAACTTTTTTAAAGTAACCAAACTCAACTTGTCAGTAGTTGTCAGAGAGTTGTCAGGCAATAAACAATAAAAAAACTCCAATAATCTGGAGTTAAATTACGAAATATTGTAAGTGATTAACTTTGGTGTTATAATTCGAAATATAGAAAAAATATGAAGAATAAATTGATAATGGAGGATTGCCCATGACCTTTTCCTACAACAAATTATGGAAACAGCTTATTGATAAAAACATGTTAAAAAAGGACCTGATTGAAAAGGCCAATATTAGCCCTACTACCATAGCTTCTATGTCAAAGGGCAAACCTGTTAGTTTAGAAACATTAGGAAAGATATGTGAGCTGCTTGAATGCAATATTGGAGACATTGTTGAAGTCATCATTAATGAAAAGAAATAAAGGGGTGTTATCTTGAAAAGACTTTGCTTAGGAACGTTATTAAAAATTTTAAGAGAAACTCATAAGCCATCCATTAAGCAATGGTATTTATTTATGATGCTTTTAAAATCAGCCAAAAATGAAAATAGGTTTGAGAATGCTGATTTTCAAGGCGCTTTAATGTCCGGAAGGATAAACCTTATTGACTACGAAGATATAATTTCATGCAATAAAAACGACTTAATCAAATATTTAAAAAGCTACATTGAACCATGCTTTAGTCTAGATAACCAAAAACTCATTATTATTGCTATCCGTGAGGTGTTAAAAGAGGATGATTCAATTGACTTGTTAGATCAAATCGGCTTTGAAGATGAAGGATATACAAAGCAGGATATTTTATCTTCTCAAATTTTTCCTTTTGCTGCATTTCTCGCTAACATCTATTATTTTTGCACTATAAATCGTCAAAATAATATCTATAAAACAGAAATTAAAGAAATCACACCTGACTATATAGAATCATTAAGGCCATTGATTAAAGATATTCAGCTTGAATCTAGACCTGTGCATATTTACTCAAAAGTGGCCCCCACTCTTGAAACAAAAGATTTCAACGCAGTATTTACCGAAGTTAAAACTCAACCTATTTCCATTCCTAATAATAATCATATAAAGTTTTTTTGCTTGGATGTATCATCATCGAAAATTGATTATTCAAAGTTAAAGAAGTTTATAGAAAAGAATATTAGTAAGTATCTTTTTTCAAGGGCATACAGAAATAATTATCAAAGAAGATCGGATTTAGGAGACATTACCATTACTGCATATAAAGCATATAAAAAACGTGTCAAAGAGGATCCAACAACTAATCATTTTAATGAAATAATGCTCTACTCCTTTTTAGAGTGCATTTTAGGAGCACCAAAAATCTTTTCAAAAATGGAACTTCAGGATAAAAGCGGAGTTTATGAAAGCAAAACTTCAGGAATCCATATATTGACCATGAAGAAAAACAACTATCCTTTTAATCAACTTGTACTAGGTGCTACTGACACTATCAACACCTTAACTGATGCTGTAGATAAAGCCTTCGATCAAGTAAAACTTATAAACGAGGTTATTGATGATGAACTGAAATTTGTTGATGACACTATCTTAAATGAAGAGTTTGATCAGGAAACGAACAAGTCACTTGAGGAAATTATCCTACCTAGCAAAGATAGTGGGTTAAGCAAGCCTGAAAATGCCTTCGGACTATTTTTAGGTTACACCCCAGAAGTAGATTCGAATGTTATAAACGAAGAATTTAAAGCAAATTTACTAACCAAATTACAAGAAGATATAATTGATATTGAACCTTATATAACAAGCAAAATTAAGTCATTAGGATTGCAAAACCACTCTTTTTATATCTACGTTTTGCCATTCAATGATGCCCTTATAGATTCAAAAGAAATAATAAAAGAGACGATGGAGGTGTGATGATGAAGCCTAGACGCGCTACTCTTGGTGAATCTATTTTCAATAAAATAGAAACAAACGAATACCTCCAAGAACTTTATAAAACCATACTTTATAACTACTCTATGACACTTTTAGGCCATGAACAAAGAAAGAAACCTCTGAGAAAAGATCATGCTTTACGCTTCGCCGACGTATTATCTAAATCATATGGTCATAAAAACTCAGAAAGACATAGAGCATGGGCTCAAGAAATAGTCGCTTTACTTAATTCAATCTATCCTGATGATGCAAAAATTAAAGCCTATGCATCTTCTGTTCTAACTAGTATAGGAAATTACAGAGGTCTCCAGCTTATCAAAACAAAGTACAAAACCACTTCTTTTCTTGATGAACTTTATACATGTTTTGATATGGATTATTTAGCTATTCCCTATCAAGAAAACAAATACTTCTTTCATTCACAAAAAGAGATATTTGATCACTTGGAAGATCCAGCATTCAGCTATTCTGGACCCACTTCGGCTGGAAAATCTCTGATGATGAGGATGTTCATAAAATCAAAGATACATGATCTAAATAAAATGAACTTTGCTATATTAGTTCCTACAAAAGCTTTAATTAGTGAAATATCAACTGAACTTATAAATAAAGATTTAAAAGAAGATTTGAAAACTTATAGTTATAAAGTTGTTACTTCTGGAAACTCATTGTTTTTAAAACAAAACGACTTGAATTATATCTTGGTAATGACTCCAGAAAGACTTCTTTATACCCTAATAACTTATCCGAGTTTAATCGTAGACTACGTTTTCATAGATGAGGCACACAAAATAAATGACTATGATGGACGAAGCACTTTCTACTTTAAAGTCACCGATATGTTGGTTCAACGAAACAATAATACTCGTATCATTCTTGCTTCACCTAATATTCCTAGTCCAGACGATCTTCTAAGAGTGCTCCCTTTGGAGAAACTTAAAAATTCATACCATTTAAAAACTTCTTTCACTCCTGTCAGCCAAATGAAATATGTCTTAAACACAATTAGAAAGGAGTTTTTGGTTGTTAATGAAAGAACTCCGGATAAGAATGCTTATGAAAAAATCTTTGACCTTGACCCTAGTGATACAACTATTGATTTTATAAAAAAGATAATAAGCAAAGATCCAAATAAATCAAATATCGTTTATTGCTCAGGTAGATCGAAAGCAGTCGGTTTAGCTAGAGAATTTGCCAAGTTTTTAAACTCACTGCATGATGACAAACTTGATAAACTCGCACAAGAAATTAGAGATGATATTCACTCTGATTATTATCTTGCTGATTTAATTGAAAAAGGAGTAGCTTATCACGTTGGATATTTACCTCTACATATTCGCTTTAAAATCGAAGAACTTTATCGAAAAAAAATAATTAAAACGATTTTTTGCACTCCTACTCTTATAGAAGGCGTCAACCTTCCTGCAGATAATCTTATTGTAGTAAGTTGCAGATTAGGCAAAAAAGGGAACATGAATCAAATAGAATTTAAAAACTTAATAGGACGCGCTGGAAGGATTGAATATAACCTTTATGGAAATATTTTTATCATTAGGGACAAAAAGGTTTCTGATAAAACTTTAGATAAATTATTATCTCGCGAAATTGACGAACCTAAAAATGCTCTTTTGGATAATATGCCAATTCAATATAAAGAATATATTGTTAATAAGCTGCTTCAAGGATCAACTCAATTTATGATACGAGAAGGTCAAGAAGACGAAGAATACGATATGATGAGAAAAACGGGCCTTATTTTGCTAAGAGATATCTTAAATGATAGAAATAGTGTTATAAAGCAATCTTTCTCTTCTTTGCTTGATAATGATAAGATTTCAACTATAAAACAATTATTTAATTCCGAGCAAAGAAAGGCAAAGCCAGACGATGATATTAATGTTTCTATTGATCAAACGGAAAGTTTAATAGATGCAATAAATGGAGGATTAAAATATCCAACTCTAAGCGATAAAAACCGTGTCGATTACTACGATTTAAAAAAATTTTTATATACATTATCTAAAGTTTTCAAATGGGATATATACGAGAGAAAAACTTTAGGTTATGGTAATAAAATTGACTACTATTCTGTCGTTTTAACCAATTGGATGAACGGACATGGTTTGAGTCTACTGCTTAGCAATACGCTCAAATATAATCAAACATATCATCAAAAAATTATCGTTGACAGAAAAGAAGTTTTTTATAATGGTTCACAAGAACATAAAAATATAGTAATTGGAGACACACTTCAAATCATCGAAAATATCATACTTTTTAAAATTGCTAATTATTTCTTAAGATTTTCAACTGAATATAAAAGACTTAAAACTAATGGGCAACCATTCGATAATGATTGGTATGAATATGTCGAATATGGATCTACTAACGAACTCACTATTTTTTTCCAAAGAAACGGATTAACTCGTGATACTTCAGATTATATTAGAAACCATCATGAATATTTAGCTATTGTTAACGGTGAATACAAACTTCATAAAAGCATACTTAATTGTCCTAAAGCATCAGTTAGCGAAGAACTAAATGAATTACAATTCAATATTCCAGAACTATTTGTAGATTAAAAAAGACCTGCCTATTATGACAGATCTAAATCGTTATTCTTTTATCCAACCTCTCTTTTTGTATTCTTCGATACGAGCTAAATCTTCTTCAGAAGGAAGACTATCTTCAAGTGAATCAGAGTTATTAATTTTATATTCATTATTCCATTTTAAAAATAATCCCATAATAGTATCTGTTACTCTTACATCTCTTTCGGAGATAGAATCCAAATTCCACTCATGACCATATGCAATAAGGTCTTTTACGATTCGAATAGAAGATTTAGTATACTCTTCTTTCTTTTTATCAAAATAGCCATTGCTAGCAACAATGTTTAATTTCTTCTCAAAAGGAACTTTATTTCCTAAATGTTCGATTTTTTCATTTATTTCATCAGTTGAATGATTTGAGAAATATGTTGGTTGCCATTTTTGCGGAAATATATGCTCGATTTCCCATTTATCTGGTAATAAAGAATCCTGTTTTTGATATGCCAAAATTTTAAGCAGCATTCTTGTAACACTTTTGTGGGGTGTTTTTATTGTATTTTTTAAAGCTTCTTGATCCACTGGCTTAAAATCAAAAACAGGTAAGCTCGAATCAATAATTGAAGAATCTAATTTTAATATGTCTCCTTTTACAGCATTGATTGTTGGAGTCACAAGATATTTAGATAGCAATTCAACAATAAGTTTGTTTAAAAACCTATTAAATAAAGAACAAAAATTATTTAACTTATGATGAGAAATATAATAAATGACTACAGGGTATTTCCAAAATTCATTAGGATATGAGCTCAAAATATCTAAACTCTTTTTGACGTTATCATCTTTAGACCAATCTTCATCAATAGAATCGTGAATGTTGATAACTTTAAACAAATCAAGAATCAAGGTCAAATTATCTAATAAACATAAATCTAAAAGTTTATCTTTATTCTCTGTAAAGTACTTTCTCAAACCCGGTGTTGTTGTTTTTATATCTTTATTATTAGCTCTCAAGAAGAACATATAATAGTAAAATAACTGTTGGGTAGATTCTCCGATATACTCTGCTGATTCCTCTAATTCTTTCCATTTATTGATGAAAGATTTCTTTTGTTCACTATTTAATGAATTATAAATTGTTGCTTTAAAAATATCAGAATCAGATAATGGTAAACCCCTATCATTTAAAGTAGAGAATATCTTTAGAGCATCATCTTGAGAATAAGCTTTAATAGGAAATAATATGGCTTGATTTAAAATAGCGTAGAAAAAACTATAAATTTGAAGCGGATTTTCTTGCGCCTTATTTTTTATCAAGACTAAGAATCTATTGTAATTTTTTGAATAATTATCCTTAGCATCGGGATTGACTATACCAGTCTCTAATATTGTTCTTAATTCCTCGTTACCTTCATCGCTCATCACGAGTGACTTAATTAAAATCTTACTGTAAAAAACATCTCCTGTTTCTTTATCGGTTTCCCATATAGCAGGTTCAATTTGATTAATAAAATTAAATGCAGCTTTTGGCTTTTCTTTCATGCTCTGCAAATATGTATAAATAGCTCTTAACAACAAAAATAAAGAGGTTATTCTTTGCTGACCATCAATTATTTCTTGTTCTCTATTTTCGTTTTCGAAAGAAACAATACTCCCTAAAAAATAAGTACCTTTGTTATCAAATCCACCATTGTCGCTAGTAGCAAAATCCCACAAATCTTCAAATAAAGTCTCTATTTGGTCATAACCCCATGCATACGGCCTTTGATATTCAGGAATTAAAAATCTGTGTTCTCTACCGCTGCTTAATAAATCTTTCACGCTTTGTTTATTGACTTCGATTGTTGCCGACATAATTCCACCTCAAATCCTAAGAAGGTTATTCCTTGTCCTTCTTGTCGTATTCTTCTTTTAAACTCTTGTAAATTTCAGGAAGGAAGATTCCCAAAACTTCCCTTAATGCCTGATTGTCCTTAAGAAGCTCATTGCATAGCTCTTTCCTTTGATTATAGCCTTCTAAAAGAGCGTCCTCAGCTTTGTCATAGAAAGGATATTCAAAATCTTTAAGAGAATTACTATGAGCACTTTTTCTAAGGTTTTCATCCTTTTTCATTGAGTCTCTTAAGTCAAGCATGGCACGAACAGCATCATCATTATTAAAGCTATTGCCTGATCTAGCATTAATTTCAGCTATGATTTCAGATAGCTTCTTTTCTTTATCTTCACTTAAAACAAAAGTTTCAGCAGTAGGCAATTTAACTACTGGATTTGACTGAATTGTTGGATTAATAACCGTTCCTTTCTTCTTTTGTACAAAATTAGTAGCAGTAATCTTATCCTTTAAACTGAATCCACCACCACCATGTCTAACTTGAAGGAAGGAAAGAAGATATGACATAAAATTATATTTTTTATGCAATGTTGTATCTTCGAAACAGGAAACCTGAATAAGAAACTCATAAAAGCGAACAAACTTTCTCAAAGTTAAATAAATTTCTCTCTGTTGTTTTTCGTCCTTTATGTTGTCAAATACTTTCTTTGATTTTTCAAGATAATAATTCATCTTTGTCTTATCAGTGTTTGTGATAGGCTTTTTATAAAGATGTTCATTAAATGCTTCAATATCATCAGGTGAAACTAAATAATATGAATCAATCTTAGCTTCGATTTCATAGACAAGTTGAGGATTAACGCTGTTAGTTAAAATTGTAGCTGTATAGTATGGTTTAAAAGCTTTTTCGATTTCCTCATATGAATTAACGAAATCCAAAATGAAGACCTTCTTATCATACGGAGGGCATATCCTATTTAATCTTGAAAGAGTTTGAACAGCATTTACGCCATTAAGTCTTTTAAGAATGTACATCGCACATAATTTAGGTTGATCAAATCCAGTTTGATACTTGTTAGCAACAATTAAAACTTGATAATCGCCCTCGTCAAATTGCTTAGCTGTGGCAGATTCACTAAAGCCATTTAATGATGCTTCAGTATATTCTTTGTCACCTGTAACTCCTAGTTGTTTATCAGTGACTTTTCCAGAGAAAGCAACCAATGAATGGATGTTATCATAGCCTTTATCACGGATGTATTTATTAAATGCATCAGAATATTTGACTGCTTCGGCTCTCGATGAAGTAATCACCATAGCTTTAGCTTGCCCACCTAGTTCATCCATAATCGTCGTTCTAAAATGCTCAATGATAATTTCTATTCTTTGAGCGATATTAGTCTCGTGAAGAGCAACGAACCTTGCTATTTTTCTCTTAGCAGCATTGGTCTTAAACTTTGGATCATCTTCAATTTCTTTATTAATGTTGTAAAACGTCTCATATGTCGTATAGCTTTGAAGCACATCTAAAATAAATCCTTCTTCTATTGCTTGTTTCATAGAATAAAGATGGAAAGCCTCACGTTGGCCTTTTGTATTTACCTTTCCGAAAAGTTGTAAGGTGGTAGCTTTAGGTGTAGCTGTAAAAGCAAAAACAGAAACATTAGGTCTTTTGCCCGATTTTGAAAGTTCATCAACAATAATATCCTCAGTATCCATGTTGAAAGCATCATCTTCATAATCAACATCAGAACCTAAAGCCTTATTAACTGCGGCCATATCTTTACCTGCAGTTGATGAATGGGCTTCATCAATAATAACAGCGAATTTCTTATTATTAAGACCTTTCACTGAGTCAAGAATATAAGGGAACTTTTGAATTGTTGTTGCAATAATTTTTGTGTTTCCTTCAAGTGCTCTTCTCAAATCTTCAGAATTGCTTTTGTCATCCATAACTCTTACTTTCCCAGTTTTATGGTCAAGAGCCATGACTGCTTTTTGAAGCTGGCGATCTACTACTACTCTATCCGTAATTATCACTATATTGTCATAAATTTGCTTATTATTATCGTCGTGAAACGAAGCTAATCTATGAGCAAGCCAAGCAATAGTGTTTGTTTTTCCCGAACCAGCACTATGTTGAATAAGATAATTTTGAGAAGTTTTGTTTTCTTTTACATCTGCTAATACTTTTCTTAAGCAGTCAAGTTGATGAAATCTAGGAAAGATTAGTGTTTCACTTATTTTGGTTTTACCAGTTTCTTCATCTTTTTTCTCTTTCTTCTCGATAAAAATATATTTAGAAATTAATTCGATAATGGTGTCTTTAGTAAAGATGTCGTCCCACATGTAATAAGCACTATATTTATCAGGATAAACAGGATTGCCTTTACCAGTATCAATACCTTTACCGTTACCCATATTGAATGGTAGGAAATAGCTAGAACTACCATTTAAATGCGTGCACATATATACTTCATTAAGGTCCATAGCAAAATTAACCAGTGCGCCTTTTTTAAATCTAAATATTCTATTCTTCTCGTCTCTTTCAAATCTATATTGATAAATAGCATCTTCATAACTTTGACCAGCAAAATTGCATTTCAGTTCAACAGTTACAATAGCTATTCCATTTAAAAACAAAACTAAATCGAGACGTTGAGTGTCATTGATCCAAACTTCTTTAGCAACAGATAAAATGTTCTTATTATATTTTTCAGTTAAATCAGGATTAAAATCAGTAGCAACTTGATTGTACATTAATTTTATTTGATAGCCATTTAATTCAATGCCATTTTTAAGAACATTTATAAGACTGTTGTCTTTTTGAAGAATCGTATTGTCAATATAGTTAATGATAGTTTGCTCATAGGCTGATCTATAAATTTTCTTTAAAGCAGCGACCATATCAGGTTGTGTATCTTCAAGAAACTTCAAAAGAAGTTCTGTATCCATTGCAACATTGCGATTATAGTTTTCGTTTTTTCTTATTATAAATTTATTGTTTTCATGAAGGTAATTAAGGATGAAATCCTCATAATTTATTTCAGACTGAATTTTATTCATTTGGTACCTCCTTCTTGCCAGTTACATACTCATAGATTAAAGATTGCTTATACTGTTTTAATGTTTCTATTTCTTCTCTCGTGGCCTTCGTTATCTCGTCTATCTGGGCGCACTTGTCGTCGAGAAAGTCGGCGATGGCTTTTTGATCGGAAAGAGATAATTTCAAAACTTTGTTATTGCCATAATTCGAAAAATATATATGTGGAATTGTTGTATTATCACCGGTTTGATTAGCAAGATTAAGACCAATTAATGTGTAATATAAAAATCTAATATCTGTATCTACATTAGGAAGAATATAAGCCATAGTGCCTAAGACCGATGTTCGCCCTTTACATAGATAACAATGTCCTATTCCTGCCCCGTCTTTAACTATTCCAACATAATCAGTTAAGCATTCATAAAAATGAGACTTAACATTTAATAATCCACTTGCTCCATAAACAGGATACTCGTATTCGTCACTTAATTCATTCAAAGACAATGTTTTTGAAAAGGATGATGCTATAAATTTAAGTTTGGTCATCTCCTTATTTTGAAGCTGTGTACCATTTACTGCATATTCAGTAATTATTTGGTTCTTATATTCTTCAAGTTTGTTGATTTTATTCTCTAAATCCTTCGCTATCTCGTCTATCTGTGCACACTTGTTGTCTAGAAAGTCGGCGATGGCTTTTTGCTCGGAAAGAGGTGGATATGGAATTTCGATGTTTTTCATGTCTAGCCATCGAGTTGTCCATAAATCATCAACTATACCATGCCCCCATTTATAAAATTCATCTGCAAAGTTTTCAGTATGAAAAAGCCAATCATAATAATTATTATAAAATTTTTCATTATTAATAGGCTCTAAAACAGTATTGATGAGGGAAACAGAACCTTCATACTTTGATATGCCACAAGAACCACGTCTATCAGATCTACTATTAATTACAAAATCATTCTTTTTTACTAGCTTTCTATTATCATTATCGTTTGTTTTGGCAACAGTATCCAATTGAGGAACTATACCTTTTTTTGTAACCGAAAGCGGAGGGAAGTCTCGATCGCTTACCTTAGTAGTTCTTTCCTTGTAAACACCACCGACTTTGTTTTCTCTCCAATGACTAGGAAGATCACCCGTATATTTATTACTCATTTTATTTCACCAACCTCGCAACTTTTTCTTTTATCTCTTCATCGAGTTTGATGAAATCTTGAAGCAACTTATCAGAACTTTCCTGCTCTTTATATTTATAGAAAATTCTAGTGAATGGAATTTCTGCACCAACTTTAATTACAGGCTTTTTAGCATCGGCTTTTTCTTCAAAGAATGCTTTTGCATCAGGCACATAAGGCAAGACTTCTCTAGCCATATAATCATCGATGTCTTCGGTATAATTTACAATTTCGATATCTTTGGTTTCTTTATCATAGATAATATTACCTTTTTTGTCTTTTTGGATTATGGCAGTTTTATCCATCTTGCCTAAACCATCAATAACCTTGTCAATTAATTTTGAATCAAATTCGATTAAAATATCGTCTAAGATAGGTTCAAAATTCCTAATATCTAGCCATTTTTTATCGCTTATATTATTTCTCAAAGTTTCGAGCAATTTTTCATATGTGGCTTTATTTTTCAAAAATTTATCTAAAGTCTTTTTTTCTTTATCGCTCAATTCTTTATCACTGTTTTCTAATTCAAAAACTTTATTTTCGTCATAGAAATTAGAAAGGCAGCCACTTTGAATCATCTCTTCTATTCTTCCTTCAGTAATTTCATAAGATTTTTGAAGAGGCTGATAAATAGAATATTCTCTATAAAGGAAATCTTCATTATTAAATACTTTACAAAGGTCATTTTCTTCAAAATCAGTATAAAGCTTAGTTATTTTAACTCTATCTTCTGGAGTTAATTCATTCTTTTTGTTTCCAACAGCTTTTCTTAATTTATGATAGATATTAGAAGCATCAATTAACTGTACTTTTCCTTTTCGCTCCGATCTTTTGTTTTTTGATAATATCCAAACGTATGTTGCAATACCTGTGTTATAAAAAAGATCAGTAGGTAATGCGATAATTGCCTCTATCAAATCACTTTCTAGCATCCATCTTCTAATTTGTGATTCGCCAGAACCTGTATCACCTTTAAATAAAGGGGAACCATTCTCAATAATAGCGGCTCTACCATTTTTCCCATCCATTTTATCTATAGCAGATTGCATGAAGATAAGTTGAGAGTCGCCACCACCTGGAAGTCCTGCTCCCCATCTTCCATCCATACCTTTTGCATATTCATCTTTAACCGCTTGCTCCTGTCCTTCTTTTGCATCCTCACCTGACCAAGGTGTACCAAATGGAGGATTTTCAATTACAAATCTCATCTTTTGATCCTTAAAGCAATCGATTTTAAAAGTATCAGCATGTCTAAAATTTTTAGCGTCTTGGCCTTTTATAAGCATTTCGGCTAAGCCTATTGCATAAGTTTGCCCCATGAATTCTTGGCCAAAAAGCCTAACATCGCATGAAGGGTTATAGTGTTTTAAGTAACTATAAGCAGTCGAAAGCATTCCTCCGGTTCCACAAGCTTGGTCACATACAGTAATAACTTTATTTTCTTCAAAAATATCATCGCATCCTTCAGACACTAAGATTGAAACAAGAGTTTTAATAATATCTCTACCTGTGTAATATTGTCCGGCATCAACATTTTGATAAAACCTACCAATAAGGTTTTCGAATATATAGCCCATTTTTATAGAGTCAAATTTTTCTATAGAGAGATCTAATTCAGAGAAAGCCTTTATTATTGCAAGAAGACAACCATCCTTATTCATTTTATCAATATGTTTGTCCAGTTCTAGCTCATTAAGAATCTCTTGAATATTTGTAGAAAAATTATTTTTATAAGATTTAAAATCTTCTGCTAAATTTGCATCTTCATCATTGCATAGTTCAGCCAAATCGAAATGACTTACATTATAAAATTGAAAACCACTTGTCTTCTCTAAAATTCTAGGAGCAACATTTGGATCACTTTCAAATTTTTTAACTACAGCTTCCTTAGTTTTAGCAAGTACGCATTCGAATCTTCTCAATACAGTCATTGGGATAATTACATCACCATATTTATCTGGCATATATGAACCGCGAAGCTTATTTGCAATGGACCAAATAAAGTTAGCCTCACTTGTTATATCGATTGGATTATCATCCCAAAATAAATCTAGTTTTTCGCTCATTTAAATGCACCCCTATTATCAATCATCAATTTTCATGCCAATCTCGTTAAAGAGAGCGACAAGTTTCTTTTTGGTTTCCATGTTTGGTTCCAATCTACCTGTTTACCATCTACAAACGGAAACATAGCTAACATTTAATATTTCAGCTAGTTCTTCTTGAGTTAAGAATTTTCTTTCTCGATATTCTCTTATTTTCTTTGCATAATCAAACATATGGTCACCTCAAATGGTTAGCACTATTTTAACATAAACTAGGTTTAATTTCGATATTTTCATGAAACTTTGCAAGATTTTTTCTCAAAAAGGATAAAAAGTTTTTTGTGCGACAAAAAGTTTATTGTGCTATAAAAAGTTTTTAGTGCAAAATCACGAACTAAAACTTCATTGGTAGAGGTTAGGATGTTTAGTCATTTATACTCAATTTATGTTAAAAAACTGCTAAATTTGGCTAATTTTGGCACAAAAAAAGGCTTGATTAGCTATTTCTAGCGTATCAAACCATTGCTTTCTTTATGGCAATAAATACCAATTGTGATGCACTTGCGACCCCTTGTTTATTTTTTGCAACCCCCTTAACAATTTTGCGACCCCTGTCAATCTTTAGCAAAGTAAGTTTTGCCAAATACTTGTTCACTTAAAGGAGCATAGCTATCCATTTCTTCTCTAGAAATGATAGGGACTAAACTGTTAGATATTGTTTCTGGCTCTTCTTCAACTTTCTTAACTTCATATTTACCTTTAGGCACAAAACCTTTTTGAAAGAGCCTTTCATTTCAAAAATAAAGTAGCTAGCCTTTTCAACTACTGGAGGCCAATCACTATCAGGTTCTAAAACACTATCACATAATTAATAATCCGCTCTAAAATGAACTTCAAACTCGACATTATCCTTTTTGTTTTTGGTGTAATGAACAGTTGTTACTCTGATAGTATTTATTTGAAAATCATCATAAGTATGAGTGGCATCCGTGTCTTCGTCGGTAATAGTTAGTTCGTTTTGCTTAATATATAATTCAAGGGCGTCTTGGATTGTTTCAATATAATTGAGCTAAATATATTCTTTAAACGAATTATATTCATACACGTCAATGACACATCCTAAAAATGAATTAAATAAAGTTTAGTTAAAAACTGAACACAAAAATTTTACTCAAATATTTTATCATGAAAGCAAGCGGCTTACTGACAATACCAACCTAGAAAATTAGCTTATTTGTATCTCCTAAAAGCCGCTACTTTTAAATTAATATTGCACTTAATTGGTGCTTAAAATAAACGTTTTTATAAAAGTTATAATTAATCTATTTTTTTCTTCATCACTTTCTATTTTTTCGTAGTAATCTAAATAAAATAATCCAAATAAAGAAATAGGCTTAATGAGTTTATTCTTAATCACCGCGATATCATCAGCAGATTTTTGTAGACCATAGACTTCAGATCTTAACTCGTCAGTATCTAAACAAAGGAAAACCGTTATTTTCTTATCAACTTTATTTTTTGAAACTTCACAAATTAATGTTGCTTCGTCTTTAATAACAATATTTAAATCAAGACTCTTTTCCGGCTGCTTGATATTTTTGTCTGGTGACATTTCGTTTAAAACTTCAAAGACTACTTTTTCCGATTTTATGTCCATTCGTCTATTTGAAAAATACATAAATTGTATCGTATGAGTGCCGGCTTTGACTTTTCCACCTGTAATCGCATAAGAAATTCTTCCATTCATAACGTTTCTAGAAAAATCATAATTTTGTTTATCATCAATAAACATATAGATCATAGCTTCAGAATTAACGTGTTTTTGCGCTTTTGTTGTGACAACAAAATTTAAAGTTTGATCGATATAAAACTGTCTTTTACTCGATGTTATATCTAGCTGAGATATATGGTCATCGTAAATTTCTTCATCATCAGGTGTATAGTGATTACCTTGATTATGAGTTGAAGGCAATAAATTACCACTTTTTAAATATTTTTCATATTGACCTTTAACTTCTTTTGATAAGTCATCTAAAAGTGCTTGGTCAATAGATGAGTTAATCGATTTTTCAGCTATAATAGTGTTAATTTCTTTAAGTTTATCTATTTGTGATAATGCATAAATAACTTTGTCAAGAAATCCTCTTGTCAAATCAGTATTTTTAATTTGCG
>ULSO01012166.1_pt1 | contig 17124 bp, 16 predicted proteins | sample 1956701 | NCBI WGS metagenome assembly ULSO01 (sample SAMEA4835708, study PRJEB28245) | human gut metagenome | biome: gut microbiome; material: fecal sample | place: Denmark | collected 2008 | reverse complement strand
GCTGGCAAAACTGATGAAGAAAAATTCATGCGCGCCGCTCTGAAAGAGGCGGCAAAAGCCGAGGGGAAGAGCGAGGTTCCCGTCGGCGCCGTCGTCGTGTGCGACGGCAGAATAATCGCGCGGGCGCATAACGTGCGCACTACCGCATGCGATCCCACCGCGCACGCCGAGATCGTCGCGCTGCGCAAAGCGGGCAAAAAGCTGGGGCACTGGAACCTCGAGGGCTGCGAGCTGTACGTGACCAAGGAGCCCTGCGTAATGTGCGCGGGAGCCGTCGTGCTGTCGCGCATCAAGCGGGTGCGCTACGGCGCTTACGACAGGCGATTCGGTTGCGCCGGCACCGTCATGAACCTGGCAAATAACCCCGTTTTCAATCACCGCGCCGAAACGGAGGGCGGGCTGATGGAATGCGAGTGCGCCAAACTGCTCACCGATTTTTTCAAGGCGCGCCGAAAGAAAAAAACGGAAAGCGAAACAGGTAATATATTGCAGAACGGAAGTTGAACCGAAGCGGTTTTTTACTTGACTTATTTTTCGTTAAAACATATAATATTAGCGTGAACGACGACGTGAAAGTTTTGGTGCTGCGCACCAGGCGCGGCGACAACAAGCCCTCGCCGGATACGGATCTTTTCGGACGCACACTCGAGCAGTGGGTGTGCTGTGCCATGCGCGGAATGGATACGGAAAGCGTGGACTATACGGAAGGCGACGAGCTGCTGCCCGTCGTTGTTTCTCATTTGTCCGACGCCCGCCCGATCACCGTCGTTCTTTACTCGGACACGCCTCTGATCACGTACGCCGCGGTCAGCGAGGCGGTGGCGCGCTTCAAGCGCGAGAACATGAACGTCATGCGCCTGCCGCGCGGCTGGGTTATCCGCACCGATTACGCGAAAACGACGGACAAGATATATACCGACCGCATAATCACGCCGGGCGACGACGATTTCGTGACCGTGTTCAGCTATAACCAGCTCGCATACGCGTCGGACATACTCCGCTCCCGCATCGTGTATTTCTTCATGGAGCGCGGCGTGGAAATAGTGGATCCGAACTCGACGTTCATCGGCGCCAACGCGGTCATAGAGCCGGGCGTCAAGATAGAGCCGTTCTGCGCCATCAAGGGCAGGAGCATAATCCGCTCGGGCGCGCATATCGGCGAGCACTGCGTCATCGATTCGTCGGTGGTGGAGAGCGGCGCGGACATAAAGAGCAGCACTCTCACCGGGGCGATAGTCTACGGCGGCGCGTCGGTGGGGCCTTACGCCCACCTGCGCACAGGCGCCGAGATAGGCGCGGGGGCGCGCGTAGGCAATCACGTGGAGATAAAGAACAGCCGCGTCGGCGCGGGCAGTAAGATCTGCCACCTCGCGTACGTCGGCGACGCCGAGATAGGCGAGGGCTGCAACATAGGCGCGGGCGCCGTGTTCGCCAACTACGACGGCAGAAAGAAGCGCCGCATAACGCTGGGAAAAAAGGTGTTCGTGGGCAGCAACGCCACGCTTGTCGCGCCTCTCGAAATAGGCGACGGCGCGTTTATCGCGGCAGGCTCGGTCATCACCGAAAACGTACCCGCGGGCGGACTCGCGATCGGACGCGGCAGACAGGCAATAAAAGAAAATTGGGGAAATAACGCTTTTACTCGCAGCGAAGAAGAAAAACCGACTTTTTAAAAAGGAAAAGAGATAAGAAATGAACGTACACGGTAACCAGATCAAATTATTCGCAGGCAGCGCGTGCCCCAACCTTGCAAAAGAAATAGCGGACTGCCTCGGGCTGTCGCTCGGCAAACTCGAAGTGGGCAAGTTCTCGGACGGCGAGTGCGCCGTACACGTCAGCGAAACGGTGCGCGGCAGCGACGCTTACGTGATTCAGTCCACGTCGTACCCTGTGAACGACAACCTTATGGAGCTGCTCGTCATCATCGACGCGCTCAAACGCGCCAGCGCGGGCAGAATAACCGCGGTCATGCCGTACTTCGGCTATGCCCGTCAGGACAGAAAGGCGCGCCCCCGCGATCCCATTACCGCCAAGCTCGTCGCCGATATGATCACGACGGCGGGCGCCGACAGAATCCTTACCATGGATCTGCACGCCAATCAGATACAGGGATTCTTCAATATCCCCGTCGATCACCTCATCGGAATTCCCATTCTCGGCAACGCCATCAAGCGCCAGCAGTTTTTCAAGGACGCCATGGCCAACGACGAGCTTATCACCGTTTCTCCCGACGTGGGCAGCGTCGCCCGCGCGCGCAGAATGGGGGAGAAGCTCGGCACTCCGCTCGCGATCGTGGACAAGCGCCGTCCCAAGGCCAATGTCATGGAAGTCATGAACATAGTCGGCGACGTCAAGGGCAAGGTATGCCTCATAGTCGACGATATGATCGATACCGCCGGCACCATCACGCAGGGCGCGAAAGCGCTCGTCGAGGTGGGCGGGGCAAAGAAAGTATATGCCTGCTGCACCCACGGCGTGTTGTCCGGTCCTGCGTGCGAACGTCTGGAAAATTCGTACATAGAGAAGCTTTTCATGCTCAATACCATCGAGCGCCCCGCGGACTTCAAGCTGTCCAAGCTCGTGCCGCTCACCGTCGCGCCCATATTCGCGAAGGGTATCGAGAGCGTGTTCAGCGATTCTCCCATCAGCACGATTTACGACTGAGAAAACCAATTATATAACAAAAAAACATGCCTTGTGGCATGTTTTTTTGTTATATAATCCGACAAAAGTCGTTAATCATATTGCAAATATGAAATATTTATGTTATAATACAAAAAATAAAACTTACCTTTTGGGTAAGTCCTATTTTGCACACAGCGTGTGTAACCGAAGAATCGGCGGTTTGAAAAAATCTTATTTGAACTAATGGTGTAATCCTAAACGATAGTCATTCGTTCAAGTATCATAATTATAACATGTTAAGGAGGAAATGTCAAGAGTTATGGACAAAGATTATTATATCGGATTGGATATGGGAACGGATTCTGTCGGCTGGGCTGTTACCGATACCGATTATAATTTATTGAAATCCAGAGGCCGGGATATGTGGGGAAGTTATTTGTTCGACCCGGCCGAAACGGCTGCCGCACGGCGCGGTTTCAGAACTGCGCGCCGCAGAACGGCAAGGACCCGGCAGCGCCTGAATCTGTTACAGGATCTTTTTGCTGCGGAAATAGAGAAAATCGACCCTACGTTTTTCATACGTCTGAATAACAGCTCGTTGTTTATGGAGGATAAAGACGAGCGGCTGGATACCGCAAACATACTTTTTGCAGATAACGGCTATACGGACAAGGATTATTTTAAGGCATTTCCTACCATTTATCACCTTAGAGCATATCTTTTGGACGGAAAAGTCAGTGATATCCGCTTTTTGTATCTCGCCGTGCATCATATTATCAAAAATCGCGGACATTTCTTGTTCGAAGGGCAGAATTTCGATGTCGGAGATACGGAAACGGTAAAAACCGCTTTCGAAAAAGTCAATCAGATTTTCAGTGAAAACGATGTGCCGGGCGAACTTGTTCTTTGCGATATAGATAAAGCGCTTGACGTATTGAAGGACAAGCGTATCGGCAAGAAAGATAAAGTAAGACAGCTTAAGGAACTGTTGCATGTCGGAAAGGATAAGACGCTTTCTGCGGCAATAAACGCCATAACGGGTTGTACGGCAAGCCTTAAAAATCTGTATGATACGGAAGAAGATTTAGGCGATGCAAATAAATTTTGCTTCGCCGACGGCGCATTCGACGAAAATAAGCTTCCCGCAATTGAGGCGGCGGTCGGGTTTGATGAGGCAGAACTTGTCAGACAGCTTAAGTCGATTTATGATTGGTCCGTATTGTGCGAGATTCTCGGAGACGAGAAGTATATATCGAAGGCCAAGATACAAATTTATAAGCGTCACGCTGAAGACCTGCTTGAGCTTAAAACGTATATCAGAGAGAATTGTCCGGAAAAGTATGCTTTGACGTTTCGCCATAATAAAGAAAATAATTATGCCGCATATATCGGCATGGATAAACGCAAAGGCCATAAAAAATGTAATCGCGAAGAGTTTTACGCGTTTCTGAAGAAAACCGTCGGCGTAAGCGGCGACATTCTTGAGAAAATCGAAGCCGGTGAGTTTATGCCGAAACAGGTTTCGAATGCGAACGGCGTCATCCCGTATCAGGTGCATTTACTTGAGTTGCATCAGATACTTTTGAATGCTGCCCGGTATTTTCCGTTTTTGTCTGAACGGAGCGACGGTTTTTCTGTATCCGAGAAAATAGAAATGCTCATGACATTCCGTATTCCTTATTATGTCGGTCCGCTTAATACGGACAGCGGGTTTGCATGGGTAAAAAAGTATGCCGGACAGGAACGCGTTTCCGTTACTCCTTGGAATTTCGATAAAGTAGTAGACCGGGACGCGTCTGAGCAGGGATTCATCCGCCGTATGACGAATAAATGTACATATCTGAAAGGTGAGGACGTTTTACCAGAAAGCTCGTTTCTTTATAGTGAATTCGTATTCCTGAACGAACTGAATAATCTGAAAATAAACGGCATAAAGGATCCGCAAGCCAAGGCGTTGATTTACGAATATGCTAAGACGCATAAGAAAATAACGCTCAAAAAATGTCATGAATTGCTTGTAAATAACGGTATACTTCGCCCGGATAGTAAGAAGGACGAGATTTTCAGCGGTCTTGACGGTGATTTTAAGAAATCATTGGGTTCTTACGTAGATTTCCGTAATATCATTGGGGATAAAGCCGACACGCATTCCGAAATGTGCGAAGAGATAATATTATGGATTACATTGACATCGGACAAGAACAGACTGGTAAAAAAGATAAAGCAGAAATACGGGAATATATTGACCGATGAGGAAATCAAACGCATCAAGGGGCTGAATTATACCAAATGGGGACGGCTGTCAAAGAAACTGCTGACCGGAATATACGGGTATGCCGACAGCGACGGCGCGGTTCTCTCCATAATCGAATCGATGCGTCTTACAAACGAAAACTTCATGTCGCTGATGTCCGCCGGATATGGTTTCAGATCTGCGATCGATGAATATAATGCGGCGGCTGCACGGTCCGGCAACGTGACTTACGGCACGGTGCAGGAGTTGTATTGTTCGCCGTCCGTCAAAAGAGCGATATGGCGCAGCATAGAGCTGGTGCGCGAAATCATAAAAATTTTCGGCCGTGCCCCGAAAAAATTATTTATAGAGATGGCCCGCGAGGTAAACGATGATACGCGAAAGGGCAGGCGTACCGTGTCGCGCAAACAGCAATTGATCGATTTATATAAAAACCTGCGTGAAGAATCCCGCGATTGGATTGCCGAAATCGAAAACATGCCGGATATGAAGTTCAACAGCGATAGACTGATTCTCTATTACCGGCAGCTCGGCAGAAGTATGTACTCCGGAAACAGCATAAGGCTCGAAGATGTATTCAATAAGAACGTATGCGACATCGACCATATTTATCCGCAGTCAAAGATCAAGGACGACAGTCTGGATAACAAGGTGCTGGTATTCAAAACCGAGAATGCCGCCAAAACCGACGTTTATCCCATAAGCGCAGATATCCGCAATCGGATGAGGGGTTTCTGGACCGAGCTTAAAAACAAGGGGCTTATAAGCGAAAGAAAATACGAACGTCTGACCAGAAGCGTTCCGCTGACAACGGACGAGCTGTCCGACTTTATCAGCCGTCAGCTTGTGGAAACCAGGCAAAGCACAAAAGCCGCGGCTCAGTTGCTGAAACAAATGCTACCCGACACCGAGATCGTATATGCCAAGGCCGGTAATGCCAACGACTTCAAAGACGAAAATGAGATAATCAAGGTGCGCGAGCTCAATAATCTGCACCATGCCAAGGACGCTTATATAAATATAGTGGTCGGCAATGTATATAATACGAAGTTCGGACATGACGCGTCGGTATACTTCAGATCTCACAATACGGACAGCTATAACATCAAATATTTGTATACTAAAGATATTCCCGGGGCATGGCGGGTCGCGGATAAAGACAGGATAATAAAGACGGTGAAGAAAAATACCTGCCGCGTCGTAAGATTTACAAGCAACGGACACGGACAGTTATTTAATGCTACTATCAAGACTGCCGGCGCCAACGACAATCTTATTCCGCTTAAAGCAAACGGAGCAATATCCGATACATCCAAATACGGCGGCTATGATTCCGCGACTACGGCATATTTTATGCTCGTAAGGAGCAAAGGTAAAAAAGATAAGACATTGCTGTCGCTCGAGGCTGTGCCTGTTTATGCGGATCTGCAATTTGCCGGGGACATCGATCGCAAAGTTGCATATTGCGTTGAAAAGCTCGGTCTGTGTTCGCCGGAAATTCTTATCGACAATATCAAGCTTAATGCCTTGTTTTATCTGGACGGTTCGTATGCATATATACGAGGAAAGACTGGAAATCGTGTTGTATTTTGTAATGCAAACGAATTGATTCTGGACGAGCAGAATGCGGCGTATCTTAAGAACATTTCCAATTATTTCAGGGACAAAAAGAAGCTGAATCGCAGCGAATTACCGGTGGGCGACAAAATAAATGCCGAAGATAACCTGAAACTGTACGATGCTCTTATCGCAAAGTTATCGTCTAAGATATTTGCCGGTTTAAAAATAAGTGGGCAGGCTCCGATGCTGTCGGAAAAACGCGATAAGTTTATTGAGCTTACATTGGAAAATCAGTGTAAAATCTTATGGGAAGTATTGAAACTGATGCAATGTAACAGCTCGCTATCAGATTTTTCTTCCATGGGAGGTGCTGCTAATGCTGGTAGTATTTTTGTCGCTAAAAATATTCAGGATCAGTCTGTCAAAATGATATATCAGTCTCCGACCGGATATTATCGCAGAGTTGTTGATTTTTCGGAATTCTTATGAGCTGGCGCGTCGTTGTCGTTTCCGGTATATGCAAACTTGAATATAAGCTCGGTTATCTCGTGTGCCGCGGCGAGGAAACCAAAAGGGTTTATATATCCGAGATTTCCACGCTTGTGATCGAATCGACAGCCGTATCGCTGACTTCGGCGCTGTTATGCGAACTTATAAAAAGCAAGGTCAATATCGTTTTTTGCGACGAGAAGCATAATCCGCATTCTCAGCTTAACGCATTGTACGGCAGGCATGACTGCAGCGGGATTCTTCGGAAACAACTTAACTGGCGCGAAGAAACCAAAAATGCTGTCTGGGCGGAAATCGTGAGGCTTAAAATTGCCGGGCAATATTCGTTCCTGCGGGATTTGGATTCGGAACAGGCGGTACTGCTCGAAACTTATCTCGAAGATATCCGCGGAGCAGATCTTACGAACAGAGAAGGGCATGCCGCCAAGGTATATTTCAACGTATTGTTCGGCCTGGATTTTCGCCGCGGCGACGATACGTTTATAAACGGCGCTTTGAATTACGGATACGCAATAATCCTTTCGGCATTCAATCGGGAAATCGTCGCCTGCGGCTATAATACTCAGCTCGGACTTTCGCACAAAAGCGAGTTCAATTCTTACAATCTCGCCTGCGACCTTATGGAACCGTTCCGGGTTCTGGTCGACAGATATGTGTTTTGTTCCGCAGATGAAATGACGCCGGAATATAAACATTCTCTTTGCGATATTCTTAATCGTCAGGTCAGAATTTCCGGAACAAACAGTACCGTTTCGTCGGCTATAGGGATATATTGCAAAAGCGTATTTACTGCTTTGGAAACGGGTGATACGTCGGTCATAAAATGCTATGAGTTATAGATTTATGCGAGTTGTCGTATTTTTCGATCTTCCTGTCGATACCGCGGCGGACAGAAGCGAGTATCGCAGATTCAGAAAAATCCTTATCCGGAACGGATTTGTCATGATGCAGGAGTCCGTTTATTCTAAGATAGTGCTTAACAATACGGCGGCGGTGGCGGTGCAGGAAAACGTCAGACTGCATAAGGCGGCGAAAGGATTGATTCAGATGCTGGTAATAACCGAAAGACAGTTCGAACGAATGGAAATCGTCGTCGGTGAGCCGCAGAACGAGATAGTCGACAGCGACGAACGGCTGGTGATACTATGAAACTGGCACATGACGATTTCGAGAATATATTTTTTCTTACACCCGATACGGTCAATGTATTAATCATTGAGAGTGAGCGGGCTTTTTACGGATATTGCAATGAATTATATTGTCAGTTAAGCGGCGAACCGGGGCGCTTTCGTTTGTCGCATGATGATGCGGAAATTCCGCTTGCGAAAAGCGCCGTGATGTTTACGGATCTGCTGAAATTTGAAGTGGGAGATAAGAAAAGCACCGCAAAGTTGTATCAACAGCTGCAGGAAGCGGCAGAAAATAAATATGCCGACGACATCGTTCGTCTTCGCTTTGAAATATTCGGATTATTGGACAAACTCGATGCCGAAAGCAGTTGCGGTATTTCGTATGACGAGAACACTGATTTGATTAATATTCTCAAGGCCTTTGGTGTGAAAATAGCCGATGACGGCAATAACTTATCCGAGAAATTGGTTACGTGTCTTCACGCATTGTCCGGACTGTTATCTATCAGGTGCTTTTTCTTTGTCAATCTGAAAACCATGTTGCCGCCGGAGGAGCTGTCTCTGCTTTATCGCGAAGCGGAACTTTGCGGATGGAATCTGTTTCTATTTGAAAATTCCGAGCGGCCGAAATTGCACGGAGAAAAAATCAGGATTATCGATCGGGATTTGTGCGAAATAGTTGTGTAATCCGCTTTATTTTGTTATAATAAATACAAGATTTCGCCATATTGCCCTTGCGGATTTCTGCGAATGGTGAGCAAACATACTCAAATTTGAGGTTTGAGTATGGTGTAATCCTAAAGGGTAGTCAAACGATACATTACGAACAGATTGTAATAAATATGTTTGAGTATGGTGTAATCCTAAAGGGTAGTCAAACACTGCGGAAGCGAACTGGGCTTTAAGCAATGTTTGAGTATGGTGTAATCCTAAAGGGTAGTCAAACATCGGAAGTAGTATGCACGCTTGCACGCCTGTTTGAGTATGGTGTAATCCTAAAGGGTAGTCAAACGTACCACTTCGCGCGGAACTCCGCTTTGCTGTTTGAGTATGGTGTAATCCTAAAGGGTAGTCAAACATTGAGTTAGAGATTGATAGCGCTTTCAGCGTTTGAGTATGGTGTAATCCTAAAGGGTAGTCAAACTCAGAGGTGCATAATGAAAGCAGTAGTAGAGTTTGAGTATGGTGTAATCCTAAAGGGTAGTCAAACAAGGTATTAAGCGGGCTTTCCTGCGCGCCTGTTTGAGTATGGTGTAATCCTAAAGGGTAGTCAAACAAAAGGAGAATAAAACATGCCAGGAGTAATGTTTGAGTATGGTGTAATCCTAAAGGGTAGTCAAACTTTCCCGAAACATACACGGCGTTCTTTCCGGTTTGAGTATGGTGTAATCCTAAAGGGTAGTCAAACCGTTGTGGCGTCTTGAGCGACATAATGGAAGTTTGAGTATGGTGTAATCCTAAAGGGTAGTCAAACACGATATGCGTGATATATGTGTAATGCGAGGTTTGAGTATGGTGTAATCCTAAAGGGTAGTCAAACATATGTGCCGTACAGTACGCCTTATAACGGGTTTGAGTATGGTGTAATCCTAAAGGGTAGTCAAACTTTCCGCTCCGTATCTGTTTCAAAATCTCAGTTTGAGTATGGTGTAATCCTAAAGGGTAGTCAAACGCTATCCGTCTTATGTCCGGAGGAATGCCGGTTTGAGTATGGTGTAATCCTAAAGGGTAGTCAAACTGGCATACGTTCGTTTAACGGTCCCTATATGTTTGAGTATGGTGTAATCCTAAAGGGTAGTCAAACATTGACTTTTAGTTCAAATAGCGTTATAATGTTTGAGTATGGTGTAATCCTAAAGGGTAGTCAAACTACTGAAAGAAATTGATATTGTTTTTGATAGTTTGAGTATGGTGTAATCCTAAAGGGTAGTCAAACGCCCCGCGCACGAGCTTGACGCGGTCCAACGTTTGAGTATGGTGTAATCCTAAAGGGTAGTCAAACGACGACCCCGACAGGACGAGAGAAGAGGTAGTTTGAGTATGGTGTAATCCTAAAGGGTAGTCAAACATATACTCCGTCAAGAATAATTCCAAGCGAGTTTGAGTATGGTGTAATCCTAAAGGGTAGTCAAACCGTCAGACTGGTACCGTTCCAGAATACTTCGTTTGAGTATGGTGTAATCCTAAAGGGTAGTCAAACTTTATATGGTATATTTAGCGTGTTCTTAGGGTTTGAGTATGGTGTAATCCTAAAGGGTAGTCAAACATGTACTTCTTTTTGTAAGTATCCCGAATCGTTTGAGTATGGTGTAATCCTAAAGGGTAGTCAAACGTACGCGCTGACTGACGATGACATACTCGTGTTTGAGTATGGTGTAATCCTAAAGGGTAGTCAAACTACAACCTCGGCGCATACGACACCTATACGGTTTGAGTATGGTGTAATCCTAAAGGGTAGTCAAACCCTCGTCGAAGTTCATATCTTCGGAAAGCTGTTTGAGTATGGTGTAATCCTAAAGGGTAGTCAAACTGTCGTGGCATTATCCGCGTTCGTAGCCTTGTTTGAGTATGGTGTAATCCTAAAGGGTAGTCAAACAGCGTGACGGCTTGCTCAACGCCTTCTTTCGTTTGAGTATGGTGTAATCCTAAAGGGTAGTCAAACACGGCTACGTCGATTCGCATAACTTGGCGCGTTTGAGTATGGTGTAATCCTAAAGGGTAGTCAAACTAAACACTTGCCCTTTAAGGACAAACCCCGGTTTGAGTATGGTGTAATCCTAAAGGGTAGTCAAACGGTACTGTGTTATCGGGCAACACGATTTCTGTTTGAGTATGGTGTAATCCTAAAGGGTAGTCAAACCGATACAAAGATTTATTCCGACCGTTGTATGTTTGAGTATGGTGTAATCCTAAAGGGTAGTCAAACTTCTTTGCTTACAAAAGCAGTCGAGATATTGTTTGAGTATGGTGTAATCCTAAAGGGTAGTCAAACACAATTGAAGCGAAACGGGGCGCGGTGAGTGTTTGAGTATGGTGTAATCCTAAAGGGTAGTCAAACATATCTCTCGTAATCCCATCGTCGTACACTGTTTGAGTATGGTGTAATCCTAAAGGGTAGTCAAACGCGAACTTGCTGACGCTATACAGGACGAAAGTTTGAGTATGGTGTAATCCTAAAGGGTAGTCAAACTGCGCGACTAATCCACCAGCCCCCATATAAGTTTGAGTATGGTGTAATCCTAAAGGGTAGTCAAACAATACATCATTGCCCATAACACACATAAGCGTTTGAGTATGGTGTAATCCTAAAGGGTAGTCAAACAGTCATTATGTCCCAGTGCATTTGATAATCGTTTGAGTATGGTGTAATCCTAAAGGGTAGTCAAACCTAAGCGCAATCACAAGCAATGCCGCGATTGTTTGAGTATGGTGTAATCCTAAAGGGTAGTCAAACCAAGTATTGTATCGTAGTGGCGCAGAGCATGTTTGAGTATGGTGTAATCCTAAAGGGTAGTCAAACGTCATCGTAACCCTCCATATACGTGATTCAGTTTGAGTATGGTGTAATCCTAAAAGTAGCATTATCCTTATAGCGAAAAATCCGTCATATTTTGGCGGATTTTTTCATATATAGGACTATGGCAAAGAATCGCGGGGATCGGGCGGCGGCGCTCGGGGAGTACATAGTCAGAACGGGCGCGACGGTGCGCGCGGCGGCGGAAGTTTTCGGCATGGCGAAATCCACGGTGCATAAATACGTGACGGACGGGCTGGCGGCGATCGACCCGGCATTGGCGGCCGAGGTGCGGTGCGTGCTCGAACGCAACCTTGCCGAGCGGCACCTGCGGGGCGGGGAAGCCACGCGGCGCAAATTTCTGCACGCGGATGAGACCGGGAAAGACTCGTAAGGTGGTACGCCGTGGCGTCATTGCGTGCCCCGGCGCATAATCCGCTTCTTGTGAGCGGGAAATATAAATATCGCCGCAGTGGCCGGGTGCAAATACTTCATTCACGCAAAAACAAAGTCGATTTCGCAATTCGCTGAAATCGACCTGTTTATTATTTTTTTAATTGATTTTACATGTATCGGCGCAATGTCATCCGGTGCGCCGGAAATTTACGCCTTGATATTCAGTCTGCTGTTGGCTTCGAAAAGTATGCCGACGGTGCCGCGGTTGATATGCGCTCCGATGACCGGGCCTATCCAGCCGATCTGCACCTTCGAGCCGAACCGCTTTTCGATAGCGGCTTTCGCTTCCTCCGCCTTGTCGAGCGCGTCCGCATGGGCGATCCATATTTTTTTGTTCGCCGGGTCGGTGCAATACTCCTCGATGTGGTCGAGCACGGTTTTGAGCGCCTTCTTCCAGCCGACCGGCTTTTTATACACGCACAGCTTGCCTTCCTCGTTGAACACAATGATGGGTTTGATTCCTATCATCGTGCCCATGACCGCGCTTGCCGCGCTTATGCGTCCGCCGCGTTTGAGGTGGAAGAGGTCGTCGACGATGATGTATACCTGTATGCGGTGGGGATATACGGCGAGCGCTTCGGCGGCATCCGCGGCGCTTACGCCGCTGTCGCGCAGTTCGATCGCCTTTTCGTATACGGGCGCCTCCGCCTGCGTCGCACCGAGCGAGTCGACGACGTATACGTGTACGCCGGGATGCTTCTCCATAAAGCTTTCGGCGGCCTTGCACGCCGAAGTATAAGTCTGCGACAGACCGCTTGACAGCGTGATGTGCACGATGTCCTGCTTGTCCTCGGCGTATACCTTTTCCCAGAACTCCTCGTGCGCGAACGGGTTGATCTGGCTTGTGACCGGCATGGAGCCGTTTTTAAGGTCGTCATAGAATTTTTTGTATTCGTCCTCTCCGGATGCGAAATCCTCGATCGTCACCCCGTCGACGGTGTATGTCAGGGGAATGATTCTGATACCGAGCTCGTCCGCTCTTGCGCGGAACACGTCTATCGCGCTGTCCGATGTCAACGTAAACATAGTAGAAAAATACCTGTCCTGTTTTTATTTAAGCAGTCTCCCACTTATATATTAGTATATAATAAATTTTAGTATAATTCAAGTCTTTTCGTATGAAATTCGCAAAAAGACGGATTCGGACGCGCCGCGCGGGACGCAAAGAAGCGCCGCGCCGCCCGCGCGATATTTTTTTGCGGAAATCTTGCTCGCGGCAGCGCAAAACGCTTGACTTTCGTTTGCCGTATCTGTTATTATAAGGAGCACCCGAAAAGCGGGGTGCTCTTTTTTAGTGCGCCGGCACGTACAAAAGAGCAAATAACACGGAGGCTGATAATGGCTAACACCAGCAGAAACAAGATAACTCTCGCGTGCACCGTATGCAAGCAGAGGAACTACGACACGTTCAAGAACAAGAAGAACGATCCCGACCGTATCGAGATCAAGAAATACTGCAAGTTCTGCAAAACCCACACCGTCCATAAGGAAACCAAGTAAGGAGCGGTCCGATGGCTAAGGATAACAAAAACAATCAGACCAAAAAGGTCAATCCGATCGTGGCTACTTTCGGCGAACTCAAGCAGGTGAGCTGGCCCACTTTCGGGCAGACGATGAAACGTCTGGGCACGGTGCTCGTCGTCACGCTGGCTTTTCTCGTCGTGCTCATCGGCGTGGACAGCCTGCTCGGCTTCATCTACCGCGAACTGTTCTCGCTGACCACGAACGACGACATTTACCTGCAGGTTACGCAGATGGTCGCGCTCATCGTCGGCATAGTACTCGTGGTTGCGGCAATCGCCGGAGTGATAGCATACAAAGTCGTCAAAGCCAGAAACAGCAAAAAGGATTGACAAATGGGCATCGAGAATGCAAAGTGGTATGTTCTCCACACCTATTCCGGTTATGAAAACCAGGTGGAGATGAACCTCAAAATGGTCTTCGAGAAGAATAATCTCACCGACCGTCTTTTCGAGATTACCATTCCCATGGAAGAAGTGCTCGAGGAGAAGAACGGCAAGAAAAAGCTCGTCAAGCGCAAGATGTATCCCTGCTACGTCCTCATCAAGATGGATTACGACAACAGCATGTGGCACATCATAACGCAGACGCGCGGCGTGACCGGTTTCGTCGGTCCGCAGGGTCGTCCGCTCCCGCTTACCGAGGACGAGATCCGCAGAATGCACCTCGAAAAGGTCGTCGCCAAGACGGATTACAAGCCGGGCGACACGGTGAAGATCATTTCCGGACCTCTCGAAGATTTTGTCGGCAAGATAGAAACCATAGACGCGGAGAACCAGAAGTGCCGCGTATCCGTATCCATGTTCGGCCGTCAGACGCCGGTGGATCTGGAACTGTATCAGATAGAGCCCGCTTCGGAAGACTGAGCGGCAGGAAAGTTATAATTCGGGAGAATCGCAAGATTCGTTATCACCGCGATTATATAATGAAAATTATATAAGGAGTAAACAATGGCAAAGAAATTGCAGGCGGTCGTCAAGTTGCAGCTTCCCGCAGGCAAAGCCACCCCGGGACCTCCCGTCGGTTCGTCCCTCGGTCCCCACGGTATAAACATACCCGGCTTTACCAAGGAATTCAACGAGAAGACCAAGAATCAGGAAGGCATGATCATCCCCGTGGTGATCAGCATCTATTCGGACAGAAGCTTCACCTTCATCATGAAGACTCCTCCCGCGCCCGTTCTCATCAAGAAGGCGCTGGGCATCGAGTCCGGCTCGGCCAAGCCCAACAAGGACAAGGTCGGCAAGCTGACGATGGCGCAGGTGGAAGAGATAGCCAAGGTCAAACTTCCCGACCTCAACGCGGGCAGTCTGGAAGCGGCTGTCAGCATGATAAAAGGCACGGCGCGCTCCATGGGCGTCGAGGTCGAAGGTTAAGGAGGGCGCAATGAAACTCGGTAAGAATTACAAAGCGTCCCTCGCCGAAGTGGACGTAAAGAAAGCATACGATCCCGACGCGGCGGTCGCAAACGCAATCGCTACCGCAAAGGCCAAGTTCGACGAAACCATCGAACTGCACGTGCGTCTGGGCGTCGATCCCCGTCAGGCGGATCAGCAGGTGCGCGGCACCGTCGTCCTTCCCAACGGTACGGGTAAAAACGTCAAAGTTCTCGTTATCGCAAAGGGCGACAAGGCGGACGCCGCTCAGGCTGCTGGCGCGGATATCGTGGGCGCGGAAGAAATCATTCAGAAGATCCTTTCGGACAACTTCCTCGATTTCGACGTGTGCATCACCTCGCCCGACATGATGGGTCAGATGGGCCGCGTGGCTCGTATCCTCGGACCAAAAGGTCTCATGCCTTCGCCGAAGTCCGGCACCGTCACGATGGACGTCGCAAAGGCGGTCAAGGACGCCAAAGCAGGTAAGGTCGAGTACAGACTGGACAAGACCGCGATCATTCACTGCCCGATCGGCAAGAAGTCGTTCGGCAAGGAAAAGCTGCTCGAGAACTACCAGGCTCTCATGGACGCTATCGTCAAGGCGAAGCCCGCCGCGGCCAAGGGCGTGTACGTCAAGAGCGTGACGCTCGCATCCACGATGGGCCCCGGCATCAAAGTGGCTCACCGCGTGTAATCAAAAAACAATATATGTCGTAGAAACAAGCGGCCGCAAGGCCTTAAATCCGACACGTCGGGGCTAGTCGAGGCAAACTTACATCGTCGTAAAACGGCGCGAAAAGCCGTTTATTAACTTTGCAAGGCCCCGGCAAGTCCGTCGGGGCTTTTATTTATTCCTGTTCCGCCGCACCGGCGGGGCAAAAGGAGGTAATCAGGCAAACATGGCAAGCAAGGCAATCATCGCGGCAAAGGAAGCGCTGGTAGACGAAGTAGCCGAGAAAATCAAGAAGGCGAAGAGCATAGTGCTCGTCAATCACTGCGGCCTTACCGTGGAACAGGACACCGCGCTCCGCGTGGATATGAGAAAGGCAAACGTCGAGTATAAAGTCATCAAGAATTCCATACTCCTGCGCGCTTTCGAAAAATGCGGACTCACCGGTTACGAAAAAGTATTCGAAGGACCCACCGCCGCGGCGTTCTCGTATGAGGATACCGTCGCCGGCGCGAAGATCGCCGTCGAAAACGGCGACAAGACCAAGAAGCTCGAACTCAAAGGCGGCGTGATCGAGGGCAAGGCGGCTACTATCGAAGAAGTCAAAGTGCTCGCGAGCATTCCTCCGAAGCCCGTTCTGCTTTCGCAGCTGCTCGGACTTCTCACGGCTCCCATGCGCAATCTCGCGGTCGTACTCAGCGAGATCGCAAAGAAGTCGGCGTAAAAGAAAAACAACGCGCGGCATGACCGCGCAAACAAAAATCGAAAATTTCAAGGAGATTAAATAAAATGGCTGATATAGCAAAAATCGTTGAAGAAGTCGAGAAGATGAGCGTTATGGAGCTCAACGAACTCGTCAAGGCAATCGAAGAGAAGTTCGGCGTATCCGCAGCCGCTATGGCTGTCGCCGCACCCGCAGCAGGCGGAGCAGCAGCTCCCGCAGCGGAAGAGAAGACGGAGTTCGACGTCGTCCTCAAGGACGCAGGTCCGAACAAGATCCCTTGCATCAAGGTCGTCCGCGAGATCACCGGTCTCGGACTCGGCGAGGCGAAGGCTCTCGTCGACGGCGCTCCCGCTACCGTCAAGGAAGGCGTCTCCAAGGACGCGGCGAACGAAATGGTCGCAAAGTTCAAGGAAGTCGGCGCTACCGCAGAACTGAAATAATCGGATACAATCCGTACGTAAAACGTCCTTCGCTTTATGCGGAGGACGTTTTACTATAATCGTTTGCCGCCGGCCGCGCCGTGTGTTATAATAGACGTACTTGAAAGCGCAGGGAGGAATATATATGCTGGGTGCGATAACGGGTGACATAGCGGGCTCGCGGTTTGAGTTTGCCAATTACAAGGCCAAGGATTTCGATCTGTACGCTCCGGGCGCGTTTTTCACCGACGACACGGTCATGACGATCGCGGTGGCGAAAGCGGTGCTGTCCTGCCGCGGCGATTACGGCGGCCTGGGCAGAGCGGCGGTGAAGTACATGCGCGAGTTCGGAGCGCGCTACC
>ULSO01019094.1_pt1 | contig 17358 bp, 23 predicted proteins | sample 1956701 | NCBI WGS metagenome assembly ULSO01 (sample SAMEA4835708, study PRJEB28245) | human gut metagenome | biome: gut microbiome; material: fecal sample | place: Denmark | collected 2008 | reverse complement strand
ATATAATATAAAATATTTATTGTTGTTCCAGTTAGAGTGACCAAAATAACTTTACAAATTATCTTTGTTTGTGCTAATCTTAATTTAAGAGGAAATTATGAATAAGAAAAAATTAGCTATTGCATTAAATGTTGTAGGAATTCTTTTTGCTGTTGGTGGTTTAGCTTTGGCTGGATATGAAATCTATGTCATTTTTGCCATCAAACCTGACTCAATAATGAATAATATCATTTTTGCTGTAATTGGCGGAGTGTTGTTGGTTCTTGGACTTATTTTATATGGTGTAGGCAAAAGTTTAAAGAAAAATGTTTGTTCAAAGTGCGGAACAACATTAAAATTGTGTGATTACGAGTGGGTTTTGGAACAATTATACAACACTTATGCACCGGACAATTCTTTCGCAAATCAAATTGCATCGTATAAAATTACTGCGTATTGCCCTAAATGTGGAAAGGCGAGAGTTTATCATCAAGATTTTATCGCAACGGATTATCGAACTGGAACACAGAATAATACTCAGCAAATGATAGAAGAATGGTGTAAAACAAAATTTGGACATTAAAATGTGTTCCAGATTTTAATTTGTTTGCGTATAGAAAACTGATTGTGTTAAAATAAATAGAGGTATTTCTATGGGATTTATGAATTATATTTACAAAATTTTTGGTTTTGAGGGTGATGATGTAAAGGTTGTTAAAAAGAAAAAAGAACCAAAAGCATCATATAATCTTAAGGTAACACAAAAATTGCCTGATGAAATTGATGGAATTAGAGTGTTTTATCCTGAAAAATTTGAAGATTGCAAGGACAAAATTGATTTACTTAAGAAAGAAATTCCTTTTTTTATTGATTTCAGAGCATGCAATTCAAGTGAGAAAAACAAAATTTTGGACTATTATCATGGTGTGATTGATGTTTTGGGGGCAAGCGAAGAAGTTGTTGACAAAGATTTATACATTTTTCTTCCAAAAAATATGGAAATTGATAGGGATTAGGTATGAAAGCAACGGGTAAATGTCCAAAATGTCATAGTGAAAACATTTTGGTTTTTGAAAATAAGGATAAAAATTCCAAGAAGCCTACTGCCGATTATGAGGTGATTGGTGCTTTTGGGAAGCAAATTTTTACTTCTCGTTATGTTTGTTGTGATTGTGGATACACTGAAAGATATTTTGACGACGAAAGTTTGGAAAAATTAAAGAAAAAATATAAGAAAATACGAGGCTGATTTGAAAAAGAAAACTGTTATAAAAATGTGTGTTATGTTTGCTATCATTGCAGTGATTTTGGCACTAGATTTGGTGACAAAATATGTTTTTGACGACTTGCTTTCTGATGGAAGAACAATCACAGTCATTCCTTATTTATTTAATTTTAAACTTGTCCACAATTATGGTGCTGCTTGGGGACTTATGGCTGGCAAACAGGTGTTTTTGATTGTTTTAAGCCTTGTTTTTATGGCAATTTTCATTTTTTATTACATCAAAGAACCAAACAAAACATGGCTGTTGAATGTTACATTTGGATTTTTGTTTGCAGGCTGTTTGGGAAATCTTTATGATCGAATGGTTTTTGGTTATGTGAGAGATTTCATTCAATTTGATTTTTGGCAATCCTTCCCAATTTTTAACTTTGCCGATGTCGCACTTTGCGTTGGCGTTGTGATGTTTATCATCTATTTGATAATTTATTTCATCAAAAATCGTAAAAAAGAAAAAATTAAGGGAAAAGATAAGAATGGTAAAGACATTTAGTGTGTTGAATGAGGACAAGGGGCAAAGGCTTGATGTTTTTTTGTTGTCAAAATTTCCGGAATATTCTCGTTCTCATATCAAAAACATGATTGAAAAAGGAAAAGTTTCTGTTGATGGAAAATTAATCCAAAAAGCCGGAACATGTTTGAAAGAGGGCGAAAAGATTGATGTGGAAGAACTTGAAATTGAAAAAATTTCAACCGAAGCAGAGGATATTGAATTTGAAATCGTCTATCAAGACAAAGATTTGGCTGTAATCAACAAGCCGCAAGGTCTTGTGGTTCATCCATGTTCTTCCACAAAGAGCGGAACGCTTGTTAATGGTCTTTTGTATAGAATTAAAGATTTGAGTGGCATTAACGGCAGTTTCAGACCAGGAATTGTTCATAGATTGGACAAAGATACGAGCGGGCTTTTGGTTGTTGCAAAAAATGATTTTGCACACATCAATTTGGCAGAACAAATCAAAAACAAAACTTGTCACAGGAACTATTTGGCTTTATTAGAGGGTAACTTGAAAGATGATGAGGGAGAGATTAAAACCTTCCTGAAGCGTGACCCTAAGGATAGAAAAAAAATTAGTGTTCAGAACAGTGGAAGGGTTGCTGTCACTGATTATAAGGTTCTCAAGCGATTTGAAAAATGTTGTTTGGTGGAGTTTTCTTTGCAAACAGGCCGGACGCATCAAATCAGAGTCCACTCAAAATTTCTTAACCATCCAATTGTTGGAGACAAGTTATATGGAAAAGAAGTGAAAGGATTGAACGGACAACTTTTGCATGCTTATAAATTGTCGTTTTTGCATCCAAGAACTTCTGAGAGAATGACTTTTGAAGTTCCACTTCCGCAATACTTTCAAGAATATATGAGTAAACAAAAAGAAATCTAGGAGTGTAATATGATTTTGTTTATAAGGCATGGACAAACGGACTACAACATTAAGCACCTGTTAGCTGGTGGAGATATTGATTTGTCAATTAACTCAAAAGGAGAACAGCAGGCAGAGGAAACAGGTTTGAAACTTAAAGACACAAAGCTTGATTTGGTGTTTTGTTCACCTTTGTTGAGAGCGAAACAAACAGCCGAAAAGGTTTTAAAGTTTCATAAAGACACTCCAATTATTTATGATGATCGTCTGAAAGAGCGTTTCTTTGGAAAATTGAATGGGAAATTGGACAGTGACTTTCCTGATTGCTGGAAAGTTGAATTTGATGAGAGAAAAGACGAAGCAATGGGTATAGAGAGTTTTCAACATTTTCATGACAGGTGAAAAAATTTTATTGATGAAATATCAAATCTAAGTAAAGATAAAAATATTTTGATTGTTGCACACAATGGTGTTGGACGAATGTTTAAATGTATTTTCTATGGTTTCCCTGAAAGTGGAAATTTAGATGATTATGATGTTGACAATGGTGAAGTTTTAATTTTTGACTAATATAGGAGATAGGAAATGATTTTATTTGTAAGGCATGGGCAAACTGAACTTAATGCGAAAAACATTGTTGCTGGTGCAAATATGGATATTCCTCTGAACAGAACAGGAAGAAAACAGGCAAAACAAACAGCAGAAAAATTAAAAGATGTGAAAATTGATATTGCGTTATGTTCTCCTATGAAAAGAGCAAAGCAGACCGCTAAGGCGATTTTGAAATATCACAAAAACACACCAATTTTTTATGACGAAAGGCTCAGAGAAAGAGACTGGGGTGAGTTTGATGGAAAATCAGAGGAGTTATTACCGAAAAATGTGTGGCATTTGGACACAGAACTTTCAGAGAGTGTTGAAAGAGTTGATGTTTTGTATGAAAGAGTGAAGTTGTTTTATGAAGAAGTTCTTGAACACTATAAAGACAAAACTGTTTTGGTGGTTGCGCATAATGGCATTGCAAGAGCGAGTGGCTTGTATTTCAAAGGAATGCCAAAAGATAAAAATTTTGATATATATTCATTAAATAATGCCGAAGTATGGCAGTTGACTGACTGATTTATTATTAAATTTTCAATTTTTACAGGGGTTTTGTTCAGATTTTACTTGACATCACCTCTTTTTTTTGATAAAATATTTGCGTATCCGCATATGTCGGGTTTTGGAAGAAAAATCTATATATTTTATTTTTTTATATAGAGAGTGTCATTGACACCACCTAGGATGTAGCGAGTTTGGTTAGAGGAGGTATAGATAGATGTTTGCAGTAGTTCAGACAGGCGGAAAGCAGTATAACGTAACTGAAAATGATGTGCTTAAAGTTGAAAAACTTAATGGTGCAGTTGGCGACAAAGTTAAACTTGATGTTTTGCTTATTTCAGATGGAAACAAAACTGTTGCTGGAACGCCTACCGTTAAAACGGCAGAAGTGGTTGCTGAAATTGTTGCTCATGGAAAAGGTGATAAAATTGTTGTTTACAAATATAAACCTAAGAAAAATGAACGCAAGAAACAAGGTCACAGACAACCATGGACAGAAATCAAAATTGTTTCTATAAAGATGTAATATGATTAAGATTACGATTTTTAAAAAAGATGATTTGATTGCGGGATTCCAAGTCAAAGGGCACAGTGGATATGCACAAGAAGGTCAAGACATTGTTTGTTCTGGTGTTTCGGTTGCAACACAAATGGCTTTGCTTGGACTTAAAGAGATTTTGAAGTTTGATATTGAAAGCAACATTGATGATGGTTTTTTGGTCGTTAGATTGGATAAAAAAGACTATCAAAATGCAGCTGCTCAAGTTTTGCTTCAAAGTATGGAAAAAACTTTGGAAGATATCGCAAAAAATTATTCTAAGTTTGTTAAGATGGAGGTAAGAAGAGATGTATATTAATTTACAACTTTTTGCTCATAAGAAAGGTGGCGGTAGCACCAAAAACGGTAGAGATTCTCAAGCAAAACGTCTTGGCGTTAAGGCTTATGCTGGACAATATGTGACAGCAGGTTCTATCATTGTTAGACAAAGAGGCACAAAGGTTTATCCTGGTGCAAATGTTGGACTTGGAAAGGACTACACACTTTTTGCTCTCAAAAATGGAAAGGTTGTTTTTGGGAAGGGCAATGGAAAGAATATAGTTTCAGTTGTTGCTGAATAAGTTTAAAGGGCTTTACGCCCTTTTTTCTTTTTAAAAGTATTTTTTGACGAATGTTTTGATTTTGAGTTATATTTTGTGTTTAAAGGTCGAAAAAATGGATTATTACAAGGGAAAAGAATATATCGAAATTTTTGGAAAAGATGATTTTGATATCAAACAAATTCTGGAATGTGGTCAGGTGTTTTCATATCAAGAAAATGAAGATTGTTTTTTGGTTTACTCAGCCGACAAAAAGGCTAAGGTTACCGAAACTGACAGGGGATACATAATCAAAACTGACACTCCTGACTATATTGAAAATTATTTTGATTTGCAGACAGATTATGGTGCAATAAAAACAAAACTTTCCAAATACGAAATTCTGCAGAAGCCGATTGAATTTGGAAGTGGCATTAGAATTTTGAAACAAAATTTGTTTGAAACATTGATTTCTTTCATCGTTTCAGCAAACAACAATATCAAAAGAATTCAACTTATTTTGAATAGGTTGAGAGAAAAATTAGGCAAAGATATGGGGACCTATCATGCCTTTCCAACAAGAGATGAACTGCTTTCTGTTGATGTGAAATTTTTTACAGAGATAGGTGCAGGCTATAGAGACAAATATTTGTTCAATGTTGTAAGACAAGTGGATGAAAAAATGTTGGAAGACTGGAGAAGTTTGCCTACAAATGAATTGAGAAAAAAACTTATTTCACTTTCTGGAGTTGGACCAAAAGTTGCGGATTGTGTGCTGTTATTTGGTTATGGAAAAGGAGATGTTTTTCCTGTTGATACATGGATTCAGAAAATGTATAACAAATTTTATGACAATCTTGAAAACAGGGAGAAAATCAGAAACAACCTGACAGCTCAGTTTGGAAATTTGTCTGGTTATGCTCAGCAATATTTGTTCTATTTTATGAGAGATAACTAAATTTTTGCTTTTCAAAAACATACAAAAAGAAATTGCCTATTGCAAATTTTGTTAAAGTGTGTTAATATATAAATAACTAAGGGGGATATATGATGAAAAAAGGGGATATTTTATCAGAAGAAGAATTTGAAAGATACAATAAAATTGGAAGAGCCAAAAGAAGGGTTGCTCTTAACTTTCCAAAGAAATTTACTTCAATGCTTGTGACAATCGTTGCATCTGTAGGACTTTTAACTTTGGTTGGTTGTGGACCTACAGATGAACCATCAACACCAGAAATTCCAACTGAAAAAATTACTGCTGTGTTGAATAACATGGGAAAAGATAATTATACTTATTCACACACATCAGCAGATGGGGAGATTAATTATTTGCTGGCTGGCAACAAAATGAAGACGGTTGCTGACGGCGAAGAGACTTATTACGATGCTTCGGAGGGAACTCCTTACACATTGACATTTAATAAGTCTGATGAATTATGGCACAAAACAGAAACCACAACCGTTGACTTTGATTCTTTCATCTACGATGACTTGGCTGCTGCAAAATGGACTGCTTATGACGAAAGCACAAAAGAGTTTACCGGAACAATGGCTGGACAAACTGTGACATTGGAAATTTCTTCAAGTGGTAGCGTTAGCATTGAAGGAAACGGATTTGAAAGCGAAATCTATGATATTGGCACAACTACGGTCGCACTTCCAGACAAATCTTTGATTGCTGATGACGGCAAAGAAGAAGTTCCTGTTGAGGCGATTAATGATTTTATTGCTACACTTGAAAAAGGAAATTACACATATTCAAAACTTCATAATGGAATCATTGACAACTACCTTTTTGATGGTGACACATGGCATATCTTTGAGAATAAAGATACAAATGGCTATTACTACTATGTTGAAAACGGAAAAGGCTATTTGTTAAATTATGATGACAGTGACAAAATGTGGCATAAAACAGAGACAGAATTGAGAGATGTAAATGATTTTATTTATGATGACTTGATTTCTGCAACATGGACATCTTATGACAAAGATAAACAAGTTTATTATGGCACAATGGACGGCGAAGAAATTTCCTTTGAATTCACTTCAACTGGTGCAATAATTTATGGAAATGGCTTTGAAAGGACAATCTACAGCGTTGGAAACACAGGAGTTGAACTCCCAGATGCATCAAAAATCATTGATGACACAGTGACACCAGAACCTCCAATTGAAGAAACTGACAAGATTTATGAAATTAAAAATGGCGAATATGTCTTCAACATTCCTGCAATGGTTGAAGTTTTGAATGAAAAAACATCAGATGGAACAACTTGGCTGGAAGATTATTACAAAAATGACATGTTTGAATTGGGAAAAGATAGATATGTCCAAGATATAGTTTTTGTAAATCCAACCAGTTCAACATTTGAAATTGGATTGACAATGACTAGACAAGGAGTAGACTATTTTGATGTAATTTCAAATCAAGACAATAGTTGGGCAGAATTTATTGCTAATTCAGAAAATAATACTATTGCAAAATTCAGAGAATATTTGCAAACTGCTAAGAAACCATTTTACTATTCTAATGCAGCTATTAATTATGAATATTCAACAGAAAATGCAAATTCAACAGAGTTGTCAGAATTTAATCAAATGACTGAGAATATTTTGACCAAGATTGCCCAAATTGGCATTCAACCATCAAGCGTTAAAGATCCAGGTCAAGATAAGATTCCAGAATATGAAAATGCCGAAGTATTGTTTGGATTTAAGACTCCTGCTGGTGGAACAACTATAGGTGCAGACTTGGGTAATAGAAAGACTTGGCACCATTATTATATATTAAATGTTGATGGTAAACTAGAATTTGTCAATATAGAAATAACATCTTCTATTGATAAAGTACCTGAGGCCGATGAAAAATATAATGTAATCAATGGCAATGATAATGGGTATGTGATACTTGGATTAGATAGAAAAGAAATTGACAATGGGAATAAAGAATTATATAAAGACAATAGTATTCAAGCGGCAGTAACAGTTTATTACACAATAGAAAAAGAAAGAGAATTGTAATCAATTCTCTTTTTTGTTTTAAATTATTGTTTTTTTTGAAAGTTTGTGTTATCATATATATATGAAAAATAGAAAAAACATACGATTTCTGTCAGTCTTGTTTTGTTTTATGTTTTTGTTTTTTGTGGGCTGTGATGGCGGCATGGGAGGCATCGGTGGAGGTGATGACGGCAACCCTCAATCTCTTGCCGGTGCCAAAACTTTAAGCAGACCTGCAGAATACAACTTTTCTGATGCAGTTGGCGAGAATGCTTCACAATATTACTTTAATATTTTCGCTCGATATGTGTCATATCTTCTATATAATACTTATGAGTCTAATAATCTTGATACAAATGAACAGGAATCTTTATTTAAGGATATTGACACTGAAAATGGTGAAACATTTACAAATTTTACAGGAAACAACCAATATTATTTATTTGATTCTTTAAGATATTCAATCACAGATGTGACGACAACTTATGACGCAGAGGGTGCAATACTTTCTCAAACTTTAACTTTGGACACTAATTCAGGTTGGAAGTGGACAATTAAAAACGATGCAACAGGTGTAGAAAATTTCTTTACTCAGTTAAGTAATAAATATCAAGAAATCAAGGTTTCTCAAAACACTAATGGAAATTGGTTAGTAGAAATAGAAATGAGTTCAGATTGGAAAAATTTATATGCGTTAGAGAGTAGTTTTATTCCTTCATTTAGTAAATATTATGGTGTTGATGAATCAACAAAAAAAGATGATGATAGTGAGATAGTTAACTATTGGTTGTCGCCTTATTATGAACAAAACGTTGCAACAGCAGAAGAACTTGAAAAGTTTAAAACCGATGGTGGAGAATTGCCAACAGTGAACTATTTCCAAGATGCTTTGGAATATGCGACTTATTTGTTTGTGCTAGGTTATGATTATGTTGAAGAAACTTCTCCTGGAGTCTTTGTAGAAACAGAAGATGCACCATTGTTTGATTTTGAAGTGAGATATAATCCTGCCACCGGGGTTGTGACTGATGTGGTGGTTAATGGTTGGGAAACCCAGGCAATTTCCATTGTTGATGCACTGGGAAGAGTGAAAGCGTTATATCAAGAGCAAGCTGGTTTCATTGGATTAACATCAGAAAATAAGGACCAGATTGCGAGATTTATTGAAGACAAAATCATTGGCGAAAATGCAATGGCAAAAGACAAGTTGACAGTGACTCAACAAACAATTCAAAAAAACGCTGATGGTGTTGCTGGAAGTCCTGTTATTGGAACACCGTTACAATTTAATAGAAACTATTCAATCATTATTGATAACATCATTGACTATGCTTGTTCACAGGCTCCTATCGGTTATGACAGTGAAACGGGCGAAAGTTTGACTCTGGACAATGCTTATCCTGTTTCAAAAATTACTGATTATTCGGGCGACTATTTCTTCTTGAATTATGAAAACGATGATGATAGCGAGTTGTTCAAATATATTGAAGCAGCAGAATATCAGAGTTTGATTATGTATCCGCAAGATGAAGATTTGGGGAAACCTCTTGAAGATATTTGGTTGGCTTTTGAATATTATGAAAACCCAGACCCAACTAAGAGAATGGCAGAATCAATAACAATTAATGTTGGTTTCAGATACTTTAGCAGCACTGCTAATGGTGGTGCAGGAGAAGTTGTTTGCGAAGGAGAAACTCAAATAGAAGTCAAATATGGCAAGAATGGCGAAGTTGCGGGTGAAAATCCTGATGTAAACTGGGTTTATATTGGTTACAGTGTCAATGAGCCAGACCAATATGACATTGCCTTGACAAGTGGACTTACTATGAACACAAGTTTCAACAATAACATTGGTGGCGGAGTTCTTAATCCATTTGTTTCTGGAACAGAAATTGAAGGTTCAACTGCTTCAAAATTGGTTACAGGAACTGATGCGGCAAGAAGTTATTACAAACTTAATCCTTCATCAACATATGGATTCTATAGCACGCTTGACGAGAGCAAGTTCTCTGTTAATGAAGCAGGTGAAGATGCTTGTGATTTCATTGAGATTTACTTTGATATAAACAAAGAAAAAGGTGTTTCTGGAATTAGTTATAATTACAAAGTTGGACTGGTTTATTTTGGAGCACAAGATGTTTAAAAAGAGATGAAAATTCATCTCTTTTTTTATTATTTTTTTAATAAAATCTATCTAGACAGAGCAATGCTTTTGTGGTATAATGATAGCGAAAAATTATTTATTATTTTACATACTAGAATTAGGAGAAAGAATGAACGCTGGAGTTATTGTTGCTATTGTTTTGGCAGGATTGGTTTTTATATTTTTATTGACATTATTCATTTTGATGCCTAAAAGAGCATATTTTACTGCATTTTTTTCTGGGGCTTATGTTTCTTTGTTTAAATCTATAAGCATGAAGTTGAGAAAACTTGATGTTAACGAAATCTTTGATGCCTATGTTCTTGCAAAGAAATCTCATATTTCTGTTTCAATTTATGACCTTGAGATCATCTCCACAAGTGGTGGTCACCCTTTGAAAATTGTTGAAGGTTTGAATGCTGCAAAAAGTGCAAATCTTAATTTTGATATGGATTTTGTTAAAGCAATTGACATATCTGGAAGAGAAGTTTTGGAAGTCGTGAGAGAATGTATCAATCCGAAAATTGTCGAACTTCCTTTGATTTCTTCAGTTGCACAAGACAACTGGGAAGTTAATGTGAAGGTGTCCCTGACACTCAAAGTTGACATCAAGAATTTTTTGAGTGGTGTGACAGAAGAAACAATTTCTGCAAGAGCAGTTGAGGCAGTTGTAACAAAAATTGCCAACACTGAAAGGGCAAGTTTTCTGGTTTCGAAACCTCAACTTATCGACAAAGCGATTTTTGATGCTGGCATTGATGATGATTCAAAATATGAACTTGTCTCTGCTGATGTCATTCATGTTGATTTGGGAATTAACAGGGGTCTTTCTGCTGAAAAGGAACAAATTGAGAAAAACAGAATTTTGACGGCAAATCAACTTGAACATCGCAGACTTGTTGCTGTTGCTGTTGAACAGGAGATGAAAGCAAAAGCAGAGGAGATGCGTGCTAAGGTCATTGAAAAAGAAGCTGAAGTCCCAAAGGCTGTTGTTGAGGCTATCAAGGAAGGGAAAATGAAAGACGTTGTGGACTATTACAAACTTCAAAACTTGCAGGCAGATACTGAAATGAGAAGACATTTGGTTGGGAAAAGCAATAAGTCCTAACATATCTGAAAACTTTTGATCTAAAAGGAGGCAAAAATGTATATAGCAATTTATGTGTGTGCCATTGTTCTGGTGTTTGCTATGATTGTTCTGTTCTTTGTCTTAAGGAATAAGAAAGACAAAAAGCATTTGAATGATTACAAAAACTCAAAAGCTGAAAACGTTGACAGAATAATGAAAGAAGTGGATTTGCCTCAAAATCTTGAAAAAGTGAAAGAAATGGACAAAATTGAAATTGCAAAAGAGGAACCTAAGGTTGATGCAACTTTTGAGGATTTTTCTTTGGATGGGAAGAAGAACGCGACTTCAAAGCCAGAAAAGAAAGCTGAAGTGGGAGTGCAGAATAATAATACATTTTTTAATCCATTTGTTGATGACGAAGATGAGAATGAAGAAACCCAATATAATGATGAGGACGATGATGATTTCTTTGATGAAAAATTTGCAGAATATGAAAAATTTTTAAGAGAGAATCTCAGTTTTGAAGAAAATGATGACAAGGCGGAAGATGACACAAGTGTAATTGATTTTGACACTGCAGATGATTCTGATGATCTTGATGCTTTAGCTGATTTTGATTTGGACTCTTTAAAGGGGAAAAGTGACGAAGAAATTGCTGAACTTATCAAATCTCTTCCACCTAAGGCGCAAGAGTTGCTTATGACTGATATATTAGGCAAGAAAAATTTTGATGATAAAGAAGACTGATGGTCTTCTTTTTTTATTTTATCTTCTTTTAAACACCGATTGTTCATATAATACTATGAAAACTTTATAGGTGAAATATGTTCAATTTTTTAGGAGAGATTAAGGATAACGTAAAAAATTCCAAAAACTTTGATTTAGACAGTTTTAACATCATAAATGTGTCTGGTCGTTTGCTTTATGTCGAGGGACATCTGGGGCTTGTGTCGCTCTCAAAAGAACTGATTTCCTTCAAAGTTAAAAAGGGGGTCATTATGGTTGAAGGAAGCGATATGATCTTGGCAGAATTAAGTGAAAACACAATAAAAATTTGTGGAAGCATTAAAAAGGTGGAACAAATTTGATGAAATTCAAAAATCAAACCAAATTTCATATTCATGGATTGAATCAAGAAAAGTTGCTAAGTGATCTATGCAAAACTGTTTCATTGAATGAAATTGAAAGAAAAGAAAAAAACGAGACAACTTTTGAATGTTCCTATTTTGAATATAAAAAAGTGGAAAAATTTTTGAAAAATAGAAATGTTAAGATTGTTTCAATTGAACATTCTGGGTTGGCTTATAATTTGAAAAAGATTTTAACTTCATATGGCTTGATTTTGGCAGTTTTACTTTTTTCAGTTTTTTATTATGTTCAAAATCAATTTATTTTGCAATATGAAATCAATGGAGTGGACAGGCTTAGCGAATTTGAGGTCATGGATTTTGTTAAAGAGAATTTTTCAAGACAGAAAAACAAAATTTCAGTTGATGAGATAGAACTGGGACTTGTTGACGAATTTAAAGAAATAAGTTTTGTTTCGTGCATGATCAAGGGACAAACGCTTGTTGTCAACATAAAGGAAAAGTTGTGGCCAGATGAGATGTATGGCGAATTTTCTCCAATCATATCTCAAAAAGATGGAAAAATTACGGAAATAAATTTGATATCTGGGACTGCAAAGGTTAAGGTTGGAGACATTGTTCAAAAAGGTGATGTTCTGATTGAACCATACACAATTGATGCTTCGGGAGAACTTAAAAAGGTCGAAGCAAAAGGAGAAGTTTATGCACAGGTCTATAACGAAGGAAGTTGTGACCACTATCAAACATATATCCAAGTTGAGAGAACTGGAAGAGTGGTGGAACAAAATGACATAACTTTGTTTGGACTTTCAATTTACAGCTTTAAAGAAGATGTGAATTTTCAAATGTACGAAGTTGAATATGAAGACTTGGACTTGACGAGTAATTTGTTTTTGCCCTTCAAAATGAGAAAAACAATTTATTATGAATTGGAAGAAAAGATAATCAGCAGCGATTTTGAAGATGTTAAGGAAGAATATATTGCAAAAGCAAAAGAAAAAGCGTTGGAAAATTGTGATAATTATGATACAATAATTGATGAGTTCTATACTTTAAGGCATCTTTCTGGGGTTACTATTGTCAATTATTGCATAATTACTTCAGAGCAAATAGGAGGAATTGAATGATTATTGATGGAAAAATTTTTCCATATAAGAAAACAATTGTGAAAATGTTTGAAACTGCTGAGCAGATTTTGAAAGAAAATTTCAAAGAGGTCAATCTTTCAATAAATTTTGTTAGCGAAGAAAAAATAAAACAGTTAAACAAAGATTTTAGAAACGTTGATAGGGTCACAGATGTTCTTTCTTTTCCAAATCTAAACAAAAATGTTGATCAAACATTGAAAGAGTTTGAACAAGAAAAAGACGAAGACGGCATTTTGTTTTTGGGAGATATTGTGATTTGCAAAAAAGTGGCATACAAACAAGCAAAAGAATATGGTCACAGCAAAAAAAGAGAAGTTTGCTTTTTGGCGCTGCATGGGCTTCTTCACCTTTTGGGCTATGATCATATTGAAAAGAAAGACGAAGAACTTATGATGAAAGCTGCAAATTCAATTTTGGAAAAATTTGGAGTGGAAAGATGAAGTGTGGATATGTTGCTGTTTTGGGACAACCTAATGCGGGGAAAAGCAGTCTCGTGAATTTTTTTGTTGGAGAAGAAGTTGCAATTGTCTCTCACAGAAGACAAACCACAAGAAATTCTATTCTTGGCATCAAGAATGGAGAAGGCTATCAAATTATTTTTATTGACACACCTGGAATTCATCACAGCAAAAACAATCTTGATAAATTCATGATGAAAAATGTGAGAAACGCTTTGGCAGGGGCAGATGTTGTGCTTTATTTGTTTGATGGTTCAAAACCACTGGAAGATGAAGAGTTGCAATATATCCAAATGCTGAAAGACAAAGCGGAAAAATTGATCTTGGTACAGACAAAAGCAGACAAGAAGCAAGTTGCAAATGACCTTGGTGCTTTGCAGGTTTCAGTTATGAATGGAAAGAATATTGATGTTTTGTTGGACAAAATTGTTGACTATCTTCCAGAAAATGAACAAATTTATGAAGATGACCTTTATACTGATAAGAGTGTATCGTTTTTAATTAGCGAAAAAATAAGAGGTTTTTTGCTCAATAATTTGGACAAAGAAATTCCTCATGGCGTTGCAGTGGAAATCGTCAATTTTGAGGAGATGACAGACATTGTCAAAATTGAAGCGGAAATCATCTGTGAAAGAGAACAACATAAGGGGATTATTATTGGAAAGAATGGCAGCGTTCTTAAAAAATTGGGACAAGAAACAAGAGAATACATTGAAAATTTGCTTGAAAAGAAGTGTATGTTGAAACTTTTTGTTAAAGTTGACAAAGATTGGAGAAATAAAAACATAAATAAATATTATCAATAAAAACAAGGCCACAGAAATGTGGCTTTTTTGTATAATAATTGTTCTTTTGCTAACTCTAACAAAGAGGAGGGGATTTATGATAGTAGTAAACTACATAGCTTACATTCTAACTTTGATTGGAGCATTGAATTGGGGACTTGTCGGAATCTTTGATTTTGACTTGGTGACATGGATGTGTATGGGATACCGTAATGGTTGGGCTATTGCAATCTATGTTCTCATTGCATTGTCGGCAATTTGGTTGATTATTTCTCCAATTATTTCCAAAGGTATGCTTGATTTGGGTTGCAAATATAGAAAAAATCAGGAGAAAATGTAAAATAAAAGCCTTTAAATTCAAAGGCTTTTATTTTTATCTATTTTTGCGAATCTTCGCTTAAAATATAAGAAAAATATTCTGTTTCGCCGGATAAAAATTTGTCATATAATTCATTTTTCTTATTTATGTATTCAATAGATTCTTGGATTGAAGCAATTTGTTCTTGAAGTTGTTTTTTGTGTTCGTTTAACATCTTTTTTCGCTCTGGAATGCTGTCTTTTCCTTTTAAACATAAATCACAATACAACTTTATTTCATTCAACGAGAAATTACATTTTTTCAAACAGATTATACCTTTTATCCAGTTGATATCATTGTCATCAAAGACTCTGTAGTTATTGAACTTGTCTCTCTTTACATTTGGTATTATTCCAATATTGCAATAATACTTCAACGTGTCATAGTTCAGTCCCGTCATTTTGCAACATTCTTGCATTGTGTACATAAAATTCTCCTTTAACGCCAAAATTTTTTTAAAATTGTTTGACCGTGAGTAACTCACGACTATTAAAATATATTTTGACATAATCAAAAGAATAAGTCAATAAAACTGAAAGTTGAATTTGGTTGATTTTAAGTTTGATGATTTGTCCGCTGTAAAATGTAAATAATAAAAAAGGAGAGAAAATTATGGAATATAAAAACTTTATAATGGTGTTTTGATGCCAAGAATTGGATATGGGGTGTATCAAGTGTCAAAGGAAGAGTGTGAACGTTGTGTTCTTGACGCTCTTGAAGTGGGTTATCGTCATATTGACACTGCTCAAAGTTATTTCAATGAAGAAGAAGTTGGAAATGCAATACAAAAGTCTGGAGTGCCAAGAAAAGATATTTTTATAACGACAAAAGTGTGGATTGACAACTATGGATATGAAAAATGTTTGAAATCAGTTGAAACATCTCTAAAAAAACTTAAAACAGATTATATTGATTTGGTGTTGTTGCATCAACCATTTTCTGATTATTATGGTGCTTGGAAAGCTCTTGAAGAATTGTATAAAAATGGAAAAGTTAGAGCGATAGGTGTTTCAAATTTTTATCCTGACAGACTTGTTGATATTTGCACATTTGCAGAAATCAAACCTATGGTAAATCAAATTGAAACCAATCCTTTAAATGCACAGTTTGAAGCACACAAATGGTTGGATAAATATGATGTTGCGCATGAGGCATGGGCGCCACTTGGAGAAAAGAGAAATGGTTTGTTTGAGAATGAAACCCTTTTGAAAATTGCGAAAGCGCACGGAAAAAGTGTTGCACAAATCATTTTGCGTTGGGAATATCAAAGAGATATTATTATCATTCCAAAATCAACTCACAAAGAAAGAATGATTGAGAATTTGAATATATTAGATTTCAACTTGAATGAACAAGAAATGGAAGAGATTAACAAACTTGACACAAAAACAAGTCTATTCTTTTCACATCAAGACCCTAATATTGTTGAATGGTTTGCTGATATGGTTGTTCAAAGGAGAAATAAATAAAACAAAAATTCTCATAGGGTGGTCATTTTCAGTCAAAGCCGGAGCAACTTGTTGTGGCCTGACAGGGGCGGACCTTGGTTCATGGTCTTTCTTAAAATAATTGATGGCAAGAAATAAAAAAACAAGCTTAGTGCTTGTCTTTGGCAGGGGTGGAAGGAATCGAACCCTCCTCTGGAGTTTTGGAGACTCTCATTCTACCGATGAACTACACCCCTATATCTTCATTCTTTTCATTTGAATGCTCTCTTATTTTACTATAATTTGTTGAAAGTGTCAATAAAATTCTTAAACTTGTAGAAGTATTTTTGCCAAATTGTTTGCTTTAAATATTTTTTGTTGTTATACTATTTGTGATTTTTTATGTGGAGACGATTATGACAAACAGAGTTGTTAGCAAACTTATTGAAAGCAATGCATTTGTTGTTTCTCATGATGACTCATGCATCATTATAGACGCTGGAGTTGAGCCAGAAATTATCAAACAAGAGGTTGGAGACAAAAAAGTTGAAGCTATCTTTTTGACGCACGGACATTATGATCATTGTTTCTATGTGCTTGATTATCAAAAGATGTTCGGCTGTCAGATTTTTTGTGCTCAAGAAGCAAAAGAATATTTGCAAAATCCAGACTATAATTACAGCGAGGGACATTTTAAAATTGTTGATTTTTCAGATTTTGTTTTTCTTAATTCCAAAGGAAAAGTTGATTTAAAAAACTTTGAAGTGGAATATCATTTGCTTGGTGGCCATAGCAAAAGTGATATGTGTTACACGGTTGATGGAGAGATTTTTGTTGGTGATATTTTGATTGGAAGAGATATGGGCAGGGTTGATTTGTATGGTGGAGACAAATCAAAAATGAAAGAAAGTCTTGAATTTTTGGTTGAAAAAGATTATTGCGTGATGCACTCAGGGCATGGTCAAGACAATCCAAAATCTGTTCAAGATAAAGTGGCAAAATTATGGATTAAATTTTTGAGTAGATAATTACTCAAAAATTAATAAAAATGAAGAAAATAATTAAAAATATCAAAAAAA
>ULSO01016705.1_pt1 | contig 17391 bp, 15 predicted proteins | sample 1956701 | NCBI WGS metagenome assembly ULSO01 (sample SAMEA4835708, study PRJEB28245) | human gut metagenome | biome: gut microbiome; material: fecal sample | place: Denmark | collected 2008 | reverse complement strand
TATAAAAAATAAAACATAAAAGGAGTGTCATCATGCCAGGATTAAAACCTACTCAATTCGAGTTGAAAATGCAAGAAGACGGCTTAATTGATAGTACCGGAAAGATTATCAATGGTGCGTTTAAGAATTGTAATTTCTTTTTGACAGATAAAGGATTTGATAAAAAGGGCAATTTAATTATTGAAGTTGGCCCATTCATGAACGTTTTTAATGATTACTGCGTTAGATTCGCAATTCCAAAAGAAAAAATTCATTCATATATGCATACAAAAAATTTAACAGAACTGACAATTCTTCAAAATGCCTGCCAGCAAATAGCTGAACCAATTGAAAAATATATTGCTGCAAAAGCATCAGATTTCACTCAAGAAATCTATAAACAAGAGGATCTTGATGTTTTCCAAGATACAAAAGAATCTCAAGAAATCAGACGCCAAAATGCTATAAAATATTATACTGACGGAAATTTTGAAGTTCCTGAAGAAGTTTATTCTCAACTTAAATCTGCACCAGAAGAATTTCTGAAATCTGATCATGTACTTTCTTTAATCGGTCAACATTACTTTGCTTTTCTCAACAAAGAAGTAACTCGTTTTGACACACCAGAAGCACTCATATCTTTCAGAGCAGTAGCAAATAAAACTATCTTAGACCTCATGGACATTTTTTATGATAAACAACTTGATGAGGGAGCCGAAATTTTTGACAAAGGTTTTGTGGCATTTGAAAATCAATTCGAAACACAAAAAGAAAAAGTTTAAAAAAAAGAACAATCAATTTGATTGTTCTTTTTTTATTGCAAATTATATTTTTTCTTGAAGTTTTCAACTGTTCCGCTTGAGTCAACAACCTTCTTCTTTCCTGTGTAGAAAGGATGGCATTTGTTGCAGATATCAATCTTGAGTGTGTCGCCCTTAACACAAGAACCAGTTTTGAAAGTGTTTCCACATGCACAAACAACAGTTACTTCATGATAATCTGGATGTAAATCTTTTTTCATAAACCTTTCTCCTTTTAATCACCAACATAAGGAAGAAGTGCCATGTTTCTTGCTCTCTTAATTGCATTTGCAAGTTCTCTTTGGTGGTAAGAGCAAACGCCTGTTTGACGTCTTGGCAAAATTTTACCCTTCTCTGTGATATATTTTCTGATTTTTGCTACATCTTTGTAGTCAATTGTTTTTTCACCAGCAACGCAGAAAGCACAAACTTTCTTTTTTGCAGGTTTACGATATTTTTTAACAACCTTTTCTTCGGTTTTTACAACTTCGCTCATTTTTTCTCCTTGGGCATCATGCCCCTAAATTATTTCGACTTTTTAATATGTCACTTTTTGTGACTTAAAATGGCAAACTGTCATCATCAATTTCTTCAAGTTCGGCAGTTTCCTTTTTGCTTGCTGGTTTGCTTTCACTTGGAGCAGAGTAAGAATTGTCTGAACTGTCTCCTCCGTTTCTTGAACCAACAAATTCAACCTCTTCTGCAATGATGTCAGTAGAGTTTCTTTTTGAACCATCAGCAGCATCATAAGTGGAAATTTGAATTCTTCCAACAATTCCGCACTTAGAACCTTTCTTCAAATATCTATGGCAATTTTCGCCTGGAGCACCCCATACTGTGATGTTGAAGAAATCTGCATCTCTTTCGCCTTCAGCATTTGCAAATCTTCTTTGAACAGCAAGTCCAAATCTGCAAACAGATCTTCCACTGTTTGTTGTTTGAAGTTCTGGGTCTCTGGTCAAATTTCCAACCAAAATAACTTTATTCATAAATTTTCTCCTATTTTCTTACAAACATTTGACGAACAATGCCATCAGTGATGGTCATAAGTTTGTTCATTGCATCAACTTCTTCTGGATTCATAGAGATGTTCATAATCACATAGAAACCTTCATTTTTGAAGTTGATAGGATAAGCAAACTTTTTCATTCCAATCTTATCAACGCCTTCAACAGTGCCTTTGTGAGATTCAACATATGCTTTTTGTTTTGCAATAAGTTCTTCTCTCTTTTCTTCACTGACATCGCTGGCAATGATAAACATAAGTTCATACTTATTCATCTTTTTACCTCCTTTTGGACTAATGGCTTTCAAGTTCACACGACTTAAAAGCAAGGACAGTATTTTTACTGCTCTTAATTTATAACACATAAATCAATATTTGTCAAGAGAATTAAACATTTTGTTGCTTTCAAAATATAAAAAGAAAAATCTTCAATCAAACAAAAAAACATGCCAAAGCATGTTTTATTTGCCACCCCTGCCTTCATCAATCTTACGCTGAATCAATTCGGCTGTTTCCTTCGAAAGTCTAGGTTTTGAAGCTTCTGGAGCCACCTCTTGATATATTGGGTTAAACATTCCATTTTCATCGTACCTGATTTCCACTTTGCCAGGCTCAATCCACATTTCCACGCCATCAGGAAATGGACTTGGTTCTCCTTCAAGGTTTCCTTCATTTCTGATGCCTGCATAATAAGTTGCAAGTCCAAGCACTCCATTTGCTCTGGCATATTCATCTGTATGAAGATAAGCATATCCATCTTTTTCTAAGCTCTTTTTTATATGAATCCTAAGTTGCTCTTCAAATCTTCTGATTTGTTCAGAATTAAGATATGCAACTGACCTTTTCTCTTCCATTTCGACATCAATCAATTCTATTACTTTGCTGAAAAAATCATATGCCGCCTCATGCTCATCTTTAATTTCTTCCAAATCATCTTTCATTTCTTCAGAAAAAGGCCTTGCACTTTCTTTGCCAGAAAGAATATCTGTCCACCACTTAATTGCAAAGTCAATTGTTTTGTCGCATTTCTTCTCTTCCATCAATCTCTCCTTAGTAACTTAAACTTATATCTGAAATTATAAAAATTTTCTTGCATTTGTCAATATGAAAACGAAAAAAAGATTGAAAAAATCAATCTTTTTAATCACCATTCAATCAAACATTTTTTCCACAACAATTTTTGTATTTCTTTCCGCTTCCACAAGGGCAAGGATCATTTCTTCCAACTTTCTTTTCTGTGTTTTTCACAGTGACCTGTTTTTTGACTTCTTGTGGTCTTGATTGTGCTTGTGGGTCATACACTCTTGCCTCTGTCATTTTTGGCTGAGGTTTTGGTTCTGGTCGTCTGATTTCAATGTTTGTGTTGAGAAGAACAATGCATGTGGTTTCTCTGATTTTTTCAATCATGTCGTCAAACATTTCATAACCTTCTTTCTTGTAAGCAAGAATTGGGTCTTGATTTCCAAAACCACGAGCAAAAATTTCATTTTTCATGGTTTGCATATCATCAATGTGGTTCATCCAATTTGAATCAACAACCTTAAGCAAAACAAATCTTTCAATTTTTTCAAAATCAATTCCAAACTTGCCTGCTTCAACCATTCTTTCGTTGTATCTCTTTTCAACAAGTTTCAAAACTGCATTTTCCAAATCTTCACGATCAAAACCTTCACAGAATTCTTCTGTTATGACATTTTTGTCTTTTTCCAAAAGTCCTCTTTCAAGCTCTTGATTGATTTTGGCAAAATCCCATTCAAAATATGGCTTGTCATCATCAACACACTTGTCACAGAATTTTGAGATAACTCCCGGGAACATCCCCATGATTTGTTCATGAACATCAAGTCCGTCCAAAACTTTGTTTCTTTCTTTGTAGATGACTTCTCTTTGAGCATTCATAACATCGTCAAATTGCAAAACGGTTTTTCTCATGCCAAAGTTTTGAATTTCAATTTTCTTTTGTGCTCCTTCAATTTGCTTTGAAAGAATTTTAAGTTGAATTGGTGTATCTTCTTCCAATTTGAAGAACATTGCAATCTTCTTGAGTCTGTCGCCACCAAATCTTCTGATCAAATCATCTTCAAGAGACAAGAAGAACACGCTTGAACCTGGGTCTCCCTGACGGGAAGCACGACCACGTAACTGGTTGTCAATACGTCTTGACTCATGACGTTCTGTTCCAATAATATGCAAACCACCTGCAGCTTTAACTTCTTCTTTTTCGACATCTGTTGTCTTTTTGAATTCGTTGTATAGTTCGTTATATCTTGCTCTCGCCTTATTCATTTCAGCATCATCAACCGTGTTGAAGGCTGTGGCATAAGAAATTTGTTCATCAGAAAAATTTTCATCTTTCATCTGTTTCTTTGCCATAAATTCTGGGTTACCACCAAGCAAAATATCCGTTCCACGACCAGCCATGTTTGTTGCAATTGTCACAGCACCCTTTCGACCAGCTTGTGCAACAATTTGACTTTCTTGTTCGTGATTTTTGGCGTTCAAAACTGTATGTTTGATTTTTGCTTCTTTAAGTGCCTTAGAAAGCAACTCACTTTTTTCAATTGTGATTGTGCCGACCAAAATTGGTTGTCCAAGTTCATGACGTCTTTTAATTTCTTCCACAATCGCCTTGATTTTTCCGTTTTCAGTTGTAAACACAATGTCTGGTTCGTCAATTCTGATGTTTGGTTTGTTTGTTGGAATTGTGACAACGTCAAGTTTGTAGATTGCTCTAAATTCACCTTCTTCTGTCTTGGCAGTTCCTGTCATACCAGAAAGTTTGTTGTAAATTCTGAAATAGTTTTGGAAAGTAATTGTCGCCAAAGTTTTGTTTTCGTCTTTGATTTCCACGCCTTCCTTGGCTTCAATTGCTTGGTGCAAGCCATCATTATATCTTCTTCCAGGCATCAAACGACCAGTAAATTCATCAACGATGATGACTTCTCCATCTTTAACAATGTAGTTCTCATCTCTGAACATAACAAAATTTGCTTTCAAAGCATTGTTGATATAGTGGTTCAATTCCAAGTTGTCAATATCAGACAAGTTTTCTGTGCCATAAAATCTTTCTGCTTTTGCCACACCACTTTCTGTCAAGTTCAAAGCCTTGGTTTTTTCGTCCTTTTCATAATCTTCAGGTTTCAAAGTCTTTGCAAATTTTTGTGCCTTGACATAGTTATCACTTGATTTCATTCCCCTACCAGAAATGATAAGTGGAGTTCTTGCTTCGTCAATCAAAATGGAGTCTACTTCATCGACAATGGCAAAATTATGTCCACGCTGAACACGTTGTTCTTTCATAATTGCCATGTTGTCACGCAAATAGTCGAAACCAATTTCGTTGTTGGTGCAATAAGTAATGTCGCTGTTGTATGCTTCTCTCTTGGCCTTTTCGTCCATGCCAGAAACAACAACACCAACAGTAAGTCCCAAAAATTTGTAAACTTTTCCCATCCACTCAGCGTCACGCTTTGCCAAATATTCATTGACAGTGACAACGTGTACACCAAGACCAGTCAAAGCATTAAGATATGCTGGCAGTGTTGCCACCAAAGTTTTTCCTTCACCTGTTGCCATTTCTGCAATACGACCTTGGTGCAGTGCAATTCCACCAAGAATTTGAACATAGAAATGACGCATTTTCAAAACTCTGTCAGAAGCTTCACGAACAACCGCATAAGCTTCTGGAAGCAAGTCCATCAAACTCTCGCCATTCTGATAACGCTTTTTGAAATCTTCGGTGCAATTTTTAAGTTGCTCATCAGTGTAACTTCTGTATTTATCTTCCAATGCAACAACTTTATCTGCTATTTTCCTAAGTTTTCTAACTTGTGATTTGTTTTCATTCCCAAAAAGTCCCATTAAAATCTCCTTGTCTTGCAATAATTATATCAATAATAGCAAAAATAATAAAAAAAAACAAGTTTTTTGCTCCCTAATTTAGCAATAACAAACAATTTCGAATCAATTAATTTTTGCCCCGCTATTTTTCCTACAATAATTGACAAAATACACACATTATGATAAACTTATAAAAATGTTTTTAGGAGGATTACATGGCAGACGATAAGTTGAACCTGACTGAAAGTTTCAAGGAAATCACTGTTACAAGAGGTGACTCAACTGAAACTATAAAAATCCCAATGATTGGTCAAGGAACTTGGATGCTTGATGATACAAACACAGAAAAAGCAGTTTCTGATGCCCTTGATGCTGGATATGTTGCCATAGACACTGCACAGGGATATGGAAATGAAGAATATGTTGGAAGAGCCATTCAACGTGCTTTGGCTGGAGGCCTTGCAAGAGATAAGATTTTTATTTCTTCCAAACTTAATCCAGGCACCGCAAAATCAGATGCTGAGCTCGGATCTATGACTGAAGCGGATGCGGAGAGAGAAAAGGCACGCATAAGAACAGAAGTAGAGAAAAGTTTCGCTGCTCTTGGTTTGACTGGTGAGCATGATTATATTGATTGTTATTACATTCATTCGCCAGCACCATGGAATGAAATGGAAGAGGGTCACGAAAGCGAATATATGAACAGCGTCCTTCTTCAATGGCAGGGTTTGAATGAATATTATCAAGCAGGAAAAATCAAAACCATCGGGGTTTCAAACTTTTCGATTCAGGCACTGAACAGGTTGAAAGAAATTTGTGAATTAGAACATTTGCAAATGCCACAAGTTATGCAAATGCCTCTTTTGATTGGACATAATGAAGAAGAAAGAGTGAGATTTTGCACAGAGAACAATATTCAGCCTGTTGCATATTCAATTTTAGGATCAAAGCACCTTTTGGATCACGAACTTGTCAAAGCGATGGCTTCAAAGTATGGAATGACACCTGCAGAACTTTGCACATATTACACAACACAAGTTTTGAAAGTTCCTTCACTGACTCGTTCAACAAATCCTGAGAGAATAAGAGCAAATTCTCAAGTCCCAAATGTGCCCCTGTCAGAACTTGATACAAGAATTTTGTCAGCATGCAACGATGATTGTCGTGAATGGGACGTCAGAATGGGCTGGCATAAAACTGCGGAAGGACGATTCTTAGACACTCCATTTGGTCAAGAACAAATTGACGCAACAAGAGATGGAGTTGGCGGATTGAACGTTCTTGATCTATTGCCATTTGCTGACTTGGATTATGATACACTTGAAACCGCAAATCCTGAGATTTATGCAAGGTACAATGAAACTGCACAAAGATTTGCAGACACTTTTGGAGCTCTTGATTTAAGCACACTCAACGAAGTTGTAACGCATTTGACCCCATCAAAAGCATTACTTCTCGACAACTGCAGACATGACTTCAGAGACGATAGAACAAACTTAACAGGTTGGTTGCAATCAGCACTTATAACCAAACTTGTTGAAGAGAATTCCCCTATTCCAACGGAAACGGCTCGTAAGATTTATGAACTTGGTTGGCGAGATTCATTCTTGCATGATTTGGAAATTTGGAGAGCCGATGAAAGGTTTGCCAGCAACCCAGTTATAACTTCACTTATAACAACTTTTGAAAGTGAAACTCCTCCAATATTGGAAGAACATTCTGAGGACCACACTCGAAGACCAACTTCCCCTTCTCGTTCGTCAAGAAGAAGTAGAGTTCCTGATAAGGACTTGAAAATAGTTCTTTCTCATTTGGATGAAAAAACTGAGGACTTCTATCTTTATGTTCCATACACAAAAAACAATGGAACTGAACTAGACTATCTGGAAATTATTGTTGCCGATGATGGTTTGTTTGTTAACGTTGCTGGTTTCAAGGAAGACCCTAAAGAAACAACTCGCTGCAAGATTTTAACTCAAGGTTTGAGAGATGTTGATGGAGAACAACATCTTGCACTTGGAATTGAACAAAACCATGAAAATTCTGTAGTTATTCTTCCAATAACAGTAAGCAACAATGAAATCTTCTTCAGAAATTTTCAAAAAATTGCAAACTATACTCTTGAAAACACAAAAGAAGTTAAAGATAACGAAATACCAAAATTTACAACAATAACAAAAGATCTTCCGGAACTTGTTCGCGATGATTCCGCTGGTGGAAGCGGCGGAAGCGGAGAGAGAAGAAGAGAGCCTAGGACAGAAACAAGAACAGAAACCATTGGTCCAAGAAGAATTCCTGGAAACTTAATTTACAAAGCAGGAGACACTTCATATATTTTTCTCCCTTACAAGACTGAAGATAACAGAAGCAGCCATTTAGTTTTAATTCAACAAGGTGAAAATCTTTATTTAAACATTAAAGGGTTTGATGAAACAGATAGGACCAAAAGCACAACCTGTCAAATTTTTTCTGCTTCTTTCGTTACAGTTGAGGATAAAGAAATTCTTTCTTTGGAACTTGAAGTAAATGGTAGAAAGCGTAATGTTAACTTTCCAATTCCAAAGGAAAGAAATGAACAGTTATTAACTGATTTGAATGCTCTTCTTGCACACACGAACATAAGACATACCGAAATAGAAGTTTATGATTGTCCAAGAGTTAGTAACCCGGCATTTGATGAAAGTTTAAATCCAGAAATGCCTCTAACAGGAGAATTGTCTGAAGAAGACAAACTTGTAAGAGCAAAAAGGACTGGGCAGGCATTAGAATCTCAAACATTAACAATTGGAGAGGAATCAATAACCGGTTTCAGTCAAGAAATTGAAGCTAAAAAATTAGGATTAAGCAGTGCTCAAAAAATAACATTATTTGATTCAACATCTTATACCAGCTCTGGTGCAACAATCCTCAAAGATGCTCTTTTGATGGTTACATCGGAAGATAAATCTGCTCCCGTGGCTATTTTCACAAAGGGAACAAAAACAGAAGAAGGAAGAGAAATTCCGACCATCCAATTTAAAGTTTCAAAAGAATTTATTGATGATTTTCGTGCTAAAAATCCAGAAGTGGAAATTCCAGATGGTTCTGCTGATGGGGATTATGTTGTTTATGAAGTTGACAAACTCAAATTGTCACAAGATTTGAATATCAGTGATGTGCAAATTAGAGGTGCAGGATCTGAATTTGCAGTTCTATTTTCTGCTCTCGGTTGTCAAATTGTTGACAAAAACAAACATTTTGGAATGGTCAAAAACGAAGAAAATCCATTCAATATTGGAGTTACAACTGATTTCTTATCAACAGTTCTAAAGCCAGAAACAGAAAAGAGCGATATTGAAAAAGCCTGTTCATACGATAGAACTGGAGTAAGTTATGAAGCCCTTTTAATTTCAAGAATTCAACTTGAAAGAAAAAAATCTACAGAACCTGACAAAATTGTCAGTGTAACTTTGCCTGAAGGTTCTTCTTCTCCAGAAGAAAAATTATATTCTGTCCCAATCAAAGTAAAAAATGAAGATGGCTCAACATCTCCTGAATATCTAAACATAAGAATTGACAGAGAAGGGAAATCCTATGCTTATCTTCATATCACAGGTGAAAGCGTAAAATCTGCAAAAATTCCAAAATTTTATGAAATTGATATTGCACATCTTGAAGAGAGTGCATCTTCAACCTTAGATTCAATTGAAAATCCATCTTTATATCTGGGACTAAAAGATGGAAAAGATGTGGTTCGTATTAATATTGATATAAACTATGATGAAAATTCAGAAATCTTGAGATCTCTAAAAACCGATATCTTAGAGAAAGAATTTAACGAAAGAATAGAGGAAGAAGAAAAAACTAAACCTTTATTTGATGGCGCAGAGCGAAAAGTTGGTGATGAAAATTATCTCATTTATCCAAGACCAAAAGAAAGGAAGGCAACTGTGTTATCTTATGGTGACATAGCTATTCTTACGAGAAAACCTAGAGAAAGAGAAGAAGAGCATTTGATTTCTAGATCACCAACTCTTATGGACCCACCTGTTGTTGATAGAGAAAGAACAACAACTATAATTGATAGAGGAGGTGGCGGAGGAGGAAATCCACCTCCTCCTGAAGATCCTGAACCGGAAGAACCTATCAAGCCTATTGATTGGAAAGAAAAACTTGACCCAATCAAACCTCCAAAAAAGAATGGTGTCAGAAACATGTTGATAGGATTATTTGCTCTATGCACTTTAATGTCAATATTGGTACCTTGGCTTGCAATCGGATCAATAGTTTTTGCAGGTGCAGCAATTGTCAACGAGGTTCGCCCATGGATTGTCAGTGTTCATAAAGCAAACAAAGAAAGAAGATATAAAAAACAACACACATACAAACCTGGCAAAGACAAAGAAAAAGAGTTGCAACAGGGACTCACAAAAACGAAAGGTGATTTAGTTAAGCAAAGAAATAAATTGAATTACTTAAATGAGCAACGTCGTAGAATTGAAGCCGATCCAACCTTATCTGAATCTCAACGTCGTAAAAAACTAGAAAAAATAGACAAAGAAATCAACTCGGCTCGTGTTGAAGTTGAGCGACTTCAGATTGATGTTTCAAATCAAGAATTGAATATTCAATCAGCAAAACTGGAAAAACAAATTGCTCTTTCAAAAGAAGTGATTGAATCAAGAAGAAAAAGAGACGAACAAATTCAAAAAGCCGAAGATGCCGATCTTTCTGCTTTGCAAAAAACTAACGAAAACAAAGAAAAAGAGCTTAATGCAGCAACAACAAAAATGTCCGAATTGACTGAAGAAAAAGAAGAATTCGAAAGAGATAAGGCTGAATTAGATGCTCTTGAAGCTAGAGATGAAGGATCTCTTTCCCCTGAGGAACTTGAAAAACTTAAAAAACTTCGTGCTAAAATGAAGAAAAAGAAAGGAAAGACTGTTGAAGGATATGAAAGAGAAATTGCAGAATATGGTTCAAGAATTGAGACTTTAACAAGAGAGAAGGAAGAAGCACAAGGAATCTTAGACGGAAGAAGTAGAGAAGTTGATGAACAAAGATCTGCAAGGGACGAAGAAATCCGTCGATTAGAAAATGAAGAACAAGATCTTCAAAGAAGAAAAGATGAATTTGATAGAAATGTCGATGAGGCTAACGAAAGAAGAAAGCACGCCACTGGAAGTGATGCCATTATGGAAGATTATTCTCTTGGAGAACTTCCATCAGAAGAAGAACACGAAACAGAGGGAGAAGAATTGTCTGAAGAAGAAAGAAGGAGAAGATCTGAAAGGGGAAGAGGTCGTGAAGCTGGCGGAGCTGGTCGAGGTCGTGAAGCTGGCGGATAAACTGAAAATTGAAATTATCAAGGAGAGGTGGAATGACCCATCTCTCCAAATTATTATGGAGAATTTATGAAAATTGGTGTTGTAGGTTTGCCAAATGTTGGCAAAAGTTCACTTTTTAATGCAATCACAGAAGCTGGCGCTGAAAGTGCCAACTATCCTTTTTGCACTATCGAACCAAACATTGGAATTGTTGACGTTCCAGACAAAAGATTGCAGGTTTTGGGAGAAATGTATCACACACAAAAAATCACTCCTGCAAGCATTGAGTTTGTTGATATTGCAGGACTTGTTGCCGGAGCAAGTCACGGAGAAGGTCTTGGAAACAAATTCTTGAGTCACATTCGTGAAGTTGACGCAATCGTTCATGTTGTGAGATGTTTTGACAACGACAAAATCATTCATGTGAATGGAAGCATTGACCCAAAACATGACATTGAGACAATTGAAATGGAACTTGCACTTTCTGATCTCGAACAAGTCAACAAAATCTTGGAAAAGAATGCAAAACTTGTCAAAACCACTGGCGACAAATCTTTGATTTTGACAGTTGATATGTTGACAAAAATCAAAGAAGCATTGGAAGTTGGAAAACAAGCAAGAATTTTGGAATATTCAGATGAAGAGAAAAAACTTCTGAAAAATTTTTCTCTTTTGACAGCAAAACCAGTCATCTATGTTGCCAATATCAGCGAGAACGACATTGGAAAACCTGATTGCGATTATGTCAAACAAGTCAAAGAAATTGCAAAGGAAGAAGGTGCAAAAGTTGTCGTTCTCTCTGCAAAAATTGAAGAAGAAATCGTTGGACTTGACAAAGATGAAAGAGATTTGTTCAAAGAAGAACTAGGAATCAAAGAAAGCGGTCTTGAAAAACTTGTTGTGGCAAGTTATGATTTGCTTGGACTTCAAAGTTATTTGACTGCTGGTGAAAAAGAAGTTCGTGCTTGGACAATTGTTAAGGGAACAAAAGCTCCTGCCGCCGCTGGAAAAATTCACACAGACTTCGAAAAAGGATTCATCAAAGCAGAAGTTGTAAGTTATGACGACCTTGTTGAAGCAGGCAGTTTTTTAAAAGCAAAAGAAAAAGGAAAAGTCAGAATGGAAGGAAAAGATTATGTTGTTCAAGATGGCGATGTGATCTTATTCCGTTTTAACAACTAATCAAACCAGTTTAAGGGAAAATTATGAGTAAAATTGACCAATTGTCCCCTCTTGCTTTGGCTTTTATGGGAGATGCAGTGCACACTGCTTTTGTCAGAGAGGAAGTTTTGAAGGGAAATCTCAACAAAATAAACAACTATCACAATCTTGCAAAAAAATTCTGCAATGCAAAAAAGCAACAAGAAACTCTTGAAAAATTGCAACCTATTCTTTCTGATGATGAAAAAGACATTGTGAGAAAAGCGAGAAATTGCAAAAGCAAGCACTCTGCAAAGAATTTTGATGAAGAGACTTACAAAAAAGCCACCGCTTTTGAATCACTTGTTGGATATTTGTATCTGAACAACAAAAAGGACAGACTAAAGGAAATTTTGATGCTGTCAGTTCAAGAAAATGAGGTAAAAGATGAAAATTGAAGGTAAAAACCAAGTCATTGAAGCAATCAAAAATGATGTCACAATCAACAAAATCATTGTCGACAAAAATTATATGACAAGAAAAGATGATATCATCTCTCTTGCAAAAAAAGGAAAACTGCGTGTGGAATTTATGCCTAAAAAAGCAATGGACAGCATAAGTGGAACAGGTCATCATCAGGGATACATAGCAGAAACTGTAGATTTTGAGTATTGCAGCATTGAAGACATATTGAATCATGCAAAAACTCAAGGACATGATGCTTTTGTTGTTTTGCTTGACGGAATTGAAGACCCACACAACCTTGGTGCAATCATAAGAACTTGTGAGTGTGCCGGGGTTGACGGAATCATCATTCCAAAAGTTAGAGCCTGTCAAGTTAATGAGACAGTTGTCAGAACAAGTGCTGGTGCGATTTCAAACATGAGAATTTGCCGAGTTACAAATCTTAAGGAAGCCATTGACAAACTTAAAGATGCCGGCCTTTGGATTTATGTTTCAGAAACTGGCGGAGAGAACATCTACAAACAAAACTTAACAGGACCTATTGGAGTTGTCATTGGAAGTGAAGGCAACGGAGTCAAACAATCAATAAGAACATATTGCGACGGAATTGTCACCCTTCCACTGAAAGGGAGTGTCAATTCCTTGAACGCAAGTGTCGCAACCGCACTTGTTGTTTATGAAGTTTTGAGACAAAGAGAAAATTAAGAGGAAACACTTTGACAGACATAAAGAAACTGACAGACGAAGAATTGTTGGAAAGAATCAAAAATGGAGATGATAAGGCTGAGAATGAAATCTTTGCAAGATACAAAGATTTAGTCACAAAAATCAGTCGTGGATATTTCATTGTTGGCGGAGATTTGGAAGATTTGGTGCAAGAAGGCATGATTGGTCTTTACAAAGCAATAAAAGGCTACAGCGGTCACAAAGAAACAACTTTCAAGACTTTTGCCATAATTTGCATCAAACATCAAATTCAAACTGCAATCAAAAGAGCAAACACAAACAAAAACAAACCTTTGTCGTCGGCAATTTCTTTTCAAAGTTTCCAAGATGGAAAATCATCAGAAAACATCGATTTTTTGCCGATAGAACTTGTGTCTGACTCCACCCCAGCAGAAAAAGTCATAGACAAGGAAAATTATCAAAATCTGAAACAGACAATCAAATCAAGTTTGTCAGAGATGGAATACAAGGTCCTGCAACTGTATCTGAAAGGTTATTCCTACAAAGAAATTTCCAATGTTTTGGGAATCAGCAACAAAAGCATTGACAACAGTTTGACACGAATTAAAACAAAATTGAGAGAAAAATTGAACCGTTTATAACGGTTTTTATTTTTATCTATTCAAAATATGACTTACACTCCCACCTATTCACTTGACTTTTCGGCGAAAAACCGCTTAAAATATGACTATTAGGAGAAATGAATGAGTTTAAAAGATATAGACATTGACAAAATTGTCCCAGAAAATGAATTGGAAGAAGAAATAATTGCGGACATAAAAGCCGGAAGAACAAAAGAAGTTGTAACACGTTGTCCACCAGAACCAAGTGGCTATTGGTATATTGGGCATGTCAAAGCATGGACAATCAACTTTGAAACTGCACAAAAGTTTGGAGGAAAGACATATTTGCGTATGGACGACTCCAATCCAACAAAAGAAGATGGAGAATTTGCTGACAGCTACATGGCTGACCTTGAATGGCTTGGTTTCAAACCTGAAGCACTTGTTTATGCAAGTGAATCATATTTTGATGACATCTACAAAATTGCCGAAAAAATGATTATGAATGGTGATGCGTATGTTTGTGACCTTTCTGCTGAAGAAGTTTCTGCAACAAGAGGAACACTGACAGAACCTGGAAAAGAAAGTCCATACCGCAACAGAACACCAGAAGAAAACTTGAAACTGTTCAGAGAAATGCGTGCTGGGAAATATCCAGACGGAAGCAAAACTTTGCGTGCAAAAATTGATATGGCTCACCCTAACATCAATATGCGTGACCCAGTTATGTACAAAATTGCAAGACAACATCACTATCGCGTTGGTGACAAGTGGTGCATTTGGCCACAATATGACTTTGTTCACCCAATGGAAGACTGTCTTGAAGGAACAACCTACAGTTTGTGTGACAAAGGTTTCCAAGACCATAGAGTTGTCTATGAATGGTTTGTTGAACATGGTTGGGGCAAGAAATATGCTCCAAAGCAAAGGGAATTCAGCCGTCTTGTCATTGAAAATGTTTTGACAGGAAAAAGATATCTGAAACAACTTGTGAACAGCGGTGCTGTCAGCGGTTGGGACGACCCAAGATTCCCTACCCTTGTTGGAATAAGAAGAAGAGGATACACAGCAAAAGCTGTCAAAGATTTTGTCAAGTCAGTTGGCTGGGGAAGCACAATTGAAGTGACTGTTCCATTCTCTGCATTGGAATATTATGTTCGTGAAGATTTAAACAAAATTGCCACCCGTGCAATGGCTGTTCTTGACCCATTGAAAGTTGTCATAACAAACTATGAAGGCAGTGAAGAAATTGAAATTGACAACAATCCAAATGATGAAAACGCAGGAAAACATAAGGCTCGTTTCAGCAAAGAAATCTACATCGAAAAGGAAGATTTCAGTTTGAATCCACCACCAAAATATAATCGTCTTGTTGAAGGTGGAATTGTTCGTCTTAAAGGTGCTTACATCATCAAATGTAACAAAGTTGTCTTTGATGAAAAAGGCGAAATTGATCATTTGGAATGTGAATATATCCCTGGCACTAAGAGTGGACGAGACAACTCTGGAATCAAATGCAAAGGGACAATCCACTTTGTTTCTGCTGACAACTGCTTCAAAATCACAGTCAGAGAATTCAAAAATCTTGTTAAGAGTGAATATAAAAGCCCTGCAAAAGCACTTGCAGATGGTGTTTCAATTGACGAACTTCTGGAGCCAAATTCTCTCACGGAAAGAACTGCATTGGCAGAAAATTTCTTGAAAAATGCAAAGCCGGAAGACAAATTCCAATTCATGAGAAAGGGTTATTATTGCGTTGACAAAGACTCCACCCCAGAAAACATGATTTTCAATTATACAATATCCTTGAAAGATGGCTTCAAGATGCCAAAACAAAACTAATTTGGAGAGGAAAAAATGTATAAAACAGAAATTATCAAAAAAACTTCAAACATCTCAAAAAGAGCCAAACTGATTGAAGAAAAATGCAATGAAATGGAAAAACAAGGTTTTTCACTTGTTTCAACTTGTGGAACACCAAATTTTGGAGTTATTTTGACATTCAAAAAATAAAATCACAGAAAAATCTGTGATTTTTTCGTTTTTCTATGGTGAAATAAGCCTAAGAAAAATGGAAAATCATATATTTGTTGGACAATTTACAAAATTTTGTTTATAATAAAAATATGTTAATGGGCGCCCTAATTTGTATGTTTGTTGCAACAGCAATCTTGGCTGTCAGTGTCTGTTTTTCTAAAAAGAACAAGACATTGTATTTCTTGTTGCAAACATTGTCTTTGATTGCGCTTGTTTGTTTGGGCTTGGTTGCTGGGAACTACAAAAACAACTTTTCGGGTTACACAATCTTTCTTATTTTGGCAATCATTCCACAATTCATCTCTTTGTTTGACTTGTCAGAGTATCTGAAGACCAAAGCAATCAAAACAGAAGAAAACACAGAAACAAACATTGAAGAAATCACAGAGATTGAAAAAAATGTAACTGAAAATATTTCGGAAGAAAATGTTTCTGAAGAAAACTTCACTGATGCTGAAAACAAGAAGAAAAAAGAAAAGAAGAAAAAAAGAAAAAAAGAATCAAAACATCACTTTTTAAACAGCAATGGTCTTCTTTTGAAATCAGTTGCAATGGTGATGACCTCGATTTGTTTGGGGCTTGCTAGTGTTTACATTGGCATGGAAACATTTTATGGATTTTTAATCGGTGTTGCCCTTGCCTGTGCACTATTGTTCTTGCTTTTAATAATCAAAAAAACAATCAATCCATATGATGCTCTAAGTTATTTCCTTATGTTTCTTGCAATAGGAATAATTGTCGGACAAATTGCCACAGTCCTTTTGTTCTCTTTCAGTTTGACAAACATTCTTTTCTCGGTTGGAGCACTGATTTATTGTGTTTACGTTGGGCTTTCTGCTTTCGTAAAGAGCAATTTTGACCACCTGGCATTCTTTGTGGCATTCTTTTGCTTAATAAGCACTTTGATTATTTAAAAAATAAATAAAAAAACATATCATTTTTGATATGTTTTATTTTTGCAACATTTCTTTGCGTTCTCAACGAACTGCTTCACTTTGAGAGCATCCTTTTTGCTCACTCCAGTCGCATCGGTTGACTTACAGCCACTGTTGACATCAACACCATAAGGTTTCGTTGCTTTTATCGCTTCACAGACATTATCTGGATTCAAACCACCTGCAAGAAAACATGGTTTGTTCAAGGAGTTGATAATCTCTCTGCTCGCATTCCAATCATGCGTCAACCCAGTGCCACCAACTTGGTCCGTTTTCAGATTGAAACTATCAAGCAAAAAATAATCAGCATATTTAATTTTTGATATATCAGTGAGAACCTCTCCAGATTTGGAAACGTGAATAAGTCTGACCAATTTCACATCAGGCAATGCTTTCACAATTTTTTCAACTTCCTTTTCTGAAATGTCAGAGTGAAGTTGAATGATGTTGTTCCCAATGAACTTTGACAAAGAAATAATTTCATCCGCATTGGTTAGGTGTGTCACCATTGAAACATCACACCTGCCACCTACAAAATCAGCAATCTCTTTTGCCTTGAATTTGTCTATGAAATCTACACTGTTATGTTTTTGT
>ULSO01090676.1_pt1 | contig 17413 bp, 8 predicted proteins | sample 1956701 | NCBI WGS metagenome assembly ULSO01 (sample SAMEA4835708, study PRJEB28245) | human gut metagenome | biome: gut microbiome; material: fecal sample | place: Denmark | collected 2008 | reverse complement strand
AAAAGCCCCGCGACGAAATTCGCCGCGGGGCTTTTTTATTTATTTTCATCTTCGGGCAGAGCTTCCAGCGACATAAGCAGGGAAATTATTCCCGCCATGCCCGCAGTGCTCAGCACGAATTGCCAATTAAAAGTTGACAAAACTACCGATGTTGTGCCTATGCTCGCAATGGCTGTCTGAGCCATAGATTTTACGGCTTTTATTATTGCGCTTTTGAGCCATTTAAAAAATTTAGCCTTATTCAATTTTACACCCCGATAACAGTCTATGTGCTATGGACAAAATGAGTTACGCAAACATATACTGCATAGAGAGCAATCTCAATTATGATTTCAAGGAGACATTTATGTCAGATTTTATAGATGAAAACCAGACCTGCCCCACTGTGGCATATCAGCTGTCCTCAGTTTGCGTTCCCGTTACGGTAACTCCCTTTGCAAAAGCGGGCGCAACTGTTACCAAATGCTGCACAAAGCCCACAGTAACTGCGGGCAGATATACCTGCGACGGCATTAAAAACGGTCAGTGCGTATTTACGATAAGCCAGGACATCTGCGTTGAAGTTCCCGTAGAATTCGGCGCGGTTGCGGCTGTCGGCGACACTTATGTTGCTTGCAACGGCGCTAGCGCAGACGAAATTTGTCCCGATTGCGCCATGACTGACGCAACCGGCACTGAAAGCGCACCCGTGGTAAATACAGATAAAGAATTACCCGACACAGGCGTAAATCTATAAATGCTAATATGCATGTCTTAAATCTGCTGCAATGAATTATGATTAATTTTTAAGATAATCCCGATTGCATAGCAGGAATTTAAACTGCATTATATAACTTTCAGGCTGCTTTAAGCAGCCTGAAATATTTTTTATAAGATTATACTGTTCTTTAAATCCGTAAAATTTTAATACTGAGAATTATTTAAATAGCCTGACTTCAAAAGTTTGAATAGCATAAAAATAAACAGTCCCCGCCGCTATTCGGTGGGGACTGTTTTTATAAGTTTTTGTTTGCGGGGCGGGTCCGGAAGGACCCTCCGCCGCATTTTCACTTATTTTATATAAAGTTTTACCGCTCTATATGTTGTTGATTTGTTATGCCGCAGGTCCGAGCACGATTACAAACAGGTTCATTGTATCGCCCTTTGTAATTGTATGTGTACCTGCTTCAAGCGTAGTAGATACAGTTGCATCCGACTGAGCAGTATAAGCTGTTCCGTCAATCTTAATCTTCTTACCAGCTTCACCAAAATACATTGTTATAGTCTGCTTGCCTGAAAGATTAAGCGTGATATTGGTAGAAGATTCTATCTTAAGACATCCATCATAAGTTACTCCGTTATAGACAACTGAACCCTTGCTTGTGCTCAGATTACCGCTGACAGTTACCATTGATGAATGGTTGGTATAGAAATTTTCATCTCCTTCAACGAAAGTAATTACTGTCGTCTGCGTAGCAAATACTTCGTATGCAGCAACCACTGCTTCATACTTGGTCTGCTCTTCAGATGTAAGTACCTGGCTTGCAACAGAAGCAACGAGCTTGTTGTAAGCAGTAACAACTGCGCCGAGTTCTGCCATGCTTGCAGTTGCAGGATCAGTTACGCCTGCAAGAACTTCCTGGAAGTCGTAAACTGCAATTATGCTTTCAAGGTATGCCATACCAGCGGTTACCTTGTCATAGCGTGCACTGCCAACCTGATTAAGCTGAGCGTCGTCAAGCAACATGTATGCGTCGTATGCCGCCTTATATGCATCGTATGACTGCTGTACAGCCGTCTTATCGCCGACGGATACAGAAGTTGTAGCAGCGAGAGCATCAATCATATTATTGACATTGGTAACTTCGAAGCCTTCGAATGCTGCCTCTGCAGCAGTAAGAACATTGTAGTTGGTTACCTGGTCTTTCTGTTCTGTCGTCAACGCATTATATGCAGTGCGCGCCGCATTGATTGCATTGTAGCTGTCTGCAGTTACCTGACCGATGTTGTCTATAAGGTCAATAACGTTATCAACTTTGATGTTGCCTAAAGTTTTTTCAGCATTTTCAAGTTTAGTTACGAGTGCAGAGCTGAATTCAGCTTTCTCGGAAGAAGTGAGTGCGTCGTATGCCTGTCTTGCAGCAACTACAGTTGCTTCGTCGCTTATAGTTACAGTTGAAGGAATTGCATTGATTGCATTTGTAGCCGCCTCTACGCGAGCCGCGGAGGATGCCGAGGTATCAGCAAACGAAATGCCTGAAATGGTGAATTCCTTATCCTTTATACCAGAAGCTATGAAGTAAGTGCCTGCAGGAAGTACAACCGTTACGGTACCGTTGATCTTGCTTGCATAGACTGTACCGTCGCCGCATACAAGTTCGCCTGCTGCAGCGCCGCTGCCGGAACCTGAAAGCGTCAACTGTGCTTCGCTAGTAAGAGTGAAGGTTGCAATCTGTCCTTTACCCTTTACAGTGCCGGAAGACATGCCGGAAATGTTATTGAATGCTACGCCGCTTACATACGATACGGAGCCCTTCTGAACCTGCGAAAGATCTATCGTAAGTCCTTCGGAACCGACAGATACAGTCTGTGTAGGATTGACTTCGTTCATATCGATCGCGCCGTTGTAATGTCCGTTAGAGCCTGCGTTTTCGAGAACTTCCTTACGCGCAGTTACGGAATCGGTTACATAGTAATTATCGAGATAGAACAATTCAGCATCGGTATCGAACTTGCTGTAATCGGTGCCGTTATAAGCGCAGTTGTTGGAAACTGTAGCATTGCGATCGGTTACCTGAGCGGGTATATCGTCGTAGCATGCATAGAATGTGTTTTTATAGAACTTGGTTGCGCCGCCGCTACCATCAACAATATTCTTGCATCCATCGAAGTAGTTTGCTTCAACGAACAGATAGCTGTTAGCTCTGGGCGACATTACGTACGAAAGCGTAGCGCCGGGTTCGCCGTAGATATAGTTGTTATAGAAGTGGATATTTGCCTGTCTAGCGAGAGGAATACGCGAGCCGCAGTTCTTCCACATGTTGTGATGCATGGTTATGTTATACTGCAACGACGAGTCGGAGGAACCAATGAGGTTTGTCTTGTGGCATCCTTCGAGATAGTTGTATGCAAATGTATAATAGTAACCGCGCTTGAAGTCGCAGGAGCCGTCGCCTTCTGCCTTATCGCTTTCGGCAGGAGAAGCACAGTAACCGGGCATGAACGTGTTGTTATGTACCCAGCAACGCTGTACGGGAACAGTTATTACGCTTCCCTCCTGAATGCCTTCCATACCGATTGCGTCTTCGGGATAGTTAGCAAAGGTTATATTGCGGGCTTCAAAGCTTTCGCCTTCGTGTACGCCGTATTGGGTCATATCGCCTGTTGCGGCAACTACATGGAAGCCCCAACCGAATACCTGCGCATCTTCGCCTATACCTTCAATCGTAAGGTTATAAACGTCAGTCATACGAGCCATTCTGCCGTTATCGCCGACAGAACCGCCGTTTTCTGTTGAGTCATATACGGTCAGTCCGGAAATTGCGCTTGATGCGGCATCTCCTGAAACTTCGGCATTTACTTTACCTATTATTCTTATATCGACTGCGCCGAAATCGTCGCACGCTGCCTTAATACCATAGGTATCTTTATCGGAATACTGCCTGTTGTTGAGGAAGTAACCTATGCTCTTGTCTGTTCCGCTCTGGAAATATTTGTCGATACTTACAGGCGCAACAGACTTGGTTGCTTCGCTGTAAACATAAGCATCGTTGGAAATGTCGTTCTTGTTTTCGTCGGTTACGTATATAACGAGTGCGCCGTCCTTGAGCGTACCGTCAAGGTCGTATGCGCCTATACCCTTGTCGTAATTAAAGAATGCATAGCCTGCGCGGTCATATGCTTCGACAGCGATATCTTCAAGAACTACATCCTTGCTTGCAATAACAATCTTGAGATCGTATTTGCCTTCTGTAACGCCTACCACGTCAACTCTTGTCTGTCCGTCAACAACTCTTATAAGCTGGCTGTCAACATCTACCCAGTCATTTGCATTAGCGACGCTGTACTGTGCAGTAATGCCGTCTGCGCTGGTTGACTTAAGTACTGCATACATGCTTTCGTTGTAAGCGCCGTATGTATCGATATTTTCGAGGACGGACGTATCAACGTGATATCCGCAAACCGTACAGTCATCGTTTGCATCGAAGCTGTGTTCGCCTCTCGTCGTCTCATCTACTTCGCCGCATCTTGTGCAGGACTTATAGTGAGTGAGGCTGTCATATTCCCAGTTGCCGAGCACATGTCCGAGCGCTTCGATTTCAAGAGAATACATGTCGGTTTCATTTGTTGCTTCTGCGTCAAGATAGTACTTGTCGCAAGCCGTGCAGTACCAGTATTCTACTGAACCTGCTTCTGTACAGGTTGCCTCTACTGCTGCGTGATGTTCAAGCGTATGCGCGCTGAGTGCTTCAATATCGGCTGCGGTAAGAACCTGCGTGCAGGCTTCGTCTTTGAACATAGTTCCGCAACCGCTGCACTGATAGTATTCGGTAAGCGCCGCAGAGCATGCGCCATCGATGACTACTTTCTGTGCGGTATGGGTATGACCTTCAATATATCCGCAGACAGAGCATGCGCCGCCCGCGCCGTTTGTATCGTGTGCAGCAAATTCAAGTTTTTCGCCGCAGTTATTGAGGCATACGTGCCAGTGTCCTGTTTCGTCATAGGACCAAGCCGTGCTTGCTTCGTGTCCGGTTGCAGGGATAACGGTTTGTTCGAGGGTTATCTCATTCTCGCATGCTGCGTCCGAATAATATTTGCCGCAGCCTTCGCACTGCCAGTAAGCTATGTTGCCCGCTTCGGTGCAGGTTGCAGGCGTTGCCTCTTCGACGAGTACGCCCACACAGATGTGAGGAAGCGTGTATTCGGTTACGCTCAGCTGAGCTACACGGATAGACTTGGCAGCCGTAAATACGTAAGTACCTGCGGGGAGGTCTGTTACGTTGAGAGCCATTGTAGCACTATTTGTAAGGTCGGCGCTGACGGTTATAGTAGAAAGAATTGTGCCGTTCTCATCAATTCTCGATACCGTTACTGCGTTAGGCGAAGTGCTGCTTGCACCCCTGATTGTACCTGTTATACTGTTCTTGACACCGTTAAGCTCAATAGTGAATGCATTTGCCGCACCCTGAGTATTGATTACCTTACCGGTAAGTCCAGAGCTGGAATTTTCATAATATACGCCTGCATTTACGGTATATTTGCCGACTGTTACAGGAATAGTGGTTTTTACCTTTTCTGTCGAGCCGCAATTTGCTATGAATGCGTCATAATCAAAGGCATATTTTGTCTCAATATATTCAATATCGCCGTTTGCGTCAAAGCCGCATACCGAGCAGATGCCGTTAACCAACGTATGAGATGCAAGGTCTGAGGTTTCACCGCAACCGCTGTTGAGGCATGCGTGCCAATGGTTGGTTTCATCCATGGACCATGCGGTATCCCATTTGTGATTTGCAGGATTTACGGCTATAACCGTATCTGCCTGAGCGATTTCAGTGGTGCAGTCTGCATCGGAGAAATACTTATCGCAATCGGAGCAATACCAGTATGCTATGTTGCCCGGCGTCGTGCAGGTTGCTTCCTTTGCGGGAACTGCAACTGCCGCTGCGTGGTTGAGGGCAGGTATTACAGTATCTTCAAGCATTATTTCCTGCGTGCATGCAGCATCGGAGAAATAAGTTTCGCAGCCTTCGCAATACCAATATGCTGTGTTGCCTGGCGTCGTGCAGGTTGCTTCCTTTGCAGGCACTGCCGTTGCCGAATGAACGTGGGATGCGTCAACTTTGTAGCCGCATACAGAGCAAGCTCCGTCTGTGCCGTTTGTATCATGTTCAGCCTTGTTTATTATTTGCTGGCAACGCGAACATACCTGCCAGTGATATACGCTGTCGTGATTCCATTCAGTCGTTTCGACGTGTCCGAGAGCATCGATTACCGTGTCGGCAAGCGTTATCTGATTTGTGCAAGCCTCGTCAGAGAACAGTTTTCCGCAATCGCAGGTGTAATATGCGCTGTTGCCTGCCGTTGTGCAGGTTGCGGGAACTGCTTCAACGAGCGTGCCCGAATGAACGTGAGGCGTTTCGGAAACATAACCGCAAGTCGAGCAAGCACCGTTTTCGCCGTCGCTGTCGTGAACTGCTTTATTTATTATTTGCTGGCAACGCGAGCAAATCTGCCAATGATATGTATCGTCATGCTCCCATTCAGTCGTTTCAACGTGGTTGAGTGCGGCGATTACCGTATCCGCAAGAGTAATTTCAACGGTGCCTTCGGCATCGGAGAAATATTTATCGCAATCTGCGCAATACCAGTAAGCTATATTACCGGGTTCGGTGCAGGTTGCTTCCTGTGCATCGGTAGCTACTAGATTGTGGGTATGCGTTGCCTGACCATATCCGCATACGGAGCATACGCCGTCAACGAGCGTATGATTAGCTTCGTCTGCCTTGGCGCCACAGCGCGTGCAAGCGTGCCAATGTCCGTCTGCGTCCATAGACCAGGTTGTTGCCCAGTCATGTCCGAGTGCGGCAATTTCGGTGTCGTGAACAGATATTTCAACATCTGCTTCGGCATCGGAGAAATACTTATCGCAATCATCGCAATACCAGTATTCCGTATTGCCTGCTTCAGTACAGGTTGCGCTAACAGCGGCAACATGCGTCAGATTGTGAGTATGCTGCTCTTCGTTGCACGATGACGCGCAAGAAGCAGTGAAAACAATCATGACCGCCATTATCGCTGCTAAAAACGCAATAAAGGTCTTTTTCATATCTTCCTCCAACAGTTTTATTACAACGCGGCAAAAAATTTTGCTTTCATGACTTGACAATCTGGCTTATCTGCATTGCCGCATTAAACATCTGACAAAAACAAACGGTAATTTAAACAAAAATAGTCAATTTTTTGAAAAAATTTTGATTTAGCAAATAATTAACAAATTCTGCACCATTATTACAAGTACTATACCACACAGAATTTAAAAAATCAACAAAATTTTAAATTAATTAACAAAAAACTACAAAAAAGTTTGTTGCTTGTTCTTTTAAACATCCGTTGAAATAATGTACAAAAGAAAAAATAAATATATTCCCGAAGCGACAAAAAAACTAAAATTTTAGTCTTTAATTAAAAAATTAAAACAGTCGACAGGCACATTTATCTGCCGCATCTAAATTAGGTATTTACTTAAAACCGCGTTCGACAACCGTAATTGCACACAAAATGCTCACCCTCATTATTCTGATTTATAATGAGGAAACTTAACTATATATATTTTATAATGAATATGAAGCGCAAACCGGTCTGTATTCTTCCCCGTCCGCCAGGCGCCGCTTACACTCTCGCTTTTCATAAGTTTTTATAAGACTGATTAGCTGGAAGATATTAAAAGCCAAATAAAAATAAATAAAAGCCAAATAAAAATAAATATGTAATCAGTTGCGCAAGCAATCATCTGCACACAAAAGCATGTAAAGCAAATCAATGCGTATTTTCATTGTACAGTACTCGCCTCTTAATAAAACACGCTGATTATAAAAAGTTGAAATTATTACCGTATTTAAACTACAAAATCAGTAAAAATGTTTATTATTTTAAATTTATAATAATTCAGTTAATACAAATATTACAGATAATACAATGAAATTTTTGAGTTGTAGCAACCAAACAACAATTTGTAAGGAATGTAAGATTTTAAAACGTTTTGATAACGCTTTTTGGGACTGAAAGAAATTAATCATATAATAAGTTTAATTTTGTTGCAAAATGCCCGCAATAAAACAAAAGCCCCTCACGCGCGGAATTGCCACGCGTGAGGGCCTTTGAGATATTTCAAAGTTTACTTATGAAATAAATATAAATATGAAAATTTAAATTATTTATTTTCAGCGCATAAAGCGTTTGATGAATTTGAACTTGCGTTCGGTGTACGGCTGGTAGCGCACGGGCATATCGAACGAGGTTGATTTGTCCACTATTGACTTTTTATGTGTGAAGCAATAGAAGCCTTCCTCGCCGTGGTATGAGCCCATGCCGCTCTCTCCCACTCCGCCGAAGCCCATTTCGGTTGTGGCGAGATGAATTATGGTATCGTTTATGCAACCGCCGCCGAAATCGCACATTGAAGTAACCTTTTCGATTGTAGGCTTGTCTTCCGAGAACAGATAGAGCGCGAGCGGATGGGGATGAGAATTTATGTCGCTAATAAGGTCATCGATGTTCGAGAAAGTCATAACGGGAAGTATCGGTCCGAATATCTCTTCGCCCATGACAGCATCGCTGCGCGTTACTCCGTCCATCACTGTGGGGGAAATTCTTAAAGCCTTCTCGTCCGTCTCGCCGCCGAAGCACACTTTCTTTTCGTCGATGAGCGAACATATTCTGTCGAAATGCTTTTTGGTTATTATCTTGCCGTAGTCTGCATTTTCAAGCGGGTATTCGCCGAACTGCTTCACGATTTCGCTCTTTATCGCTTCGAGCAGTTTATCTTTTATGCTCTCGTGAGCTACAATATAGTCGGGCGCGACGCACGTCTGACCGCAATTTAAAAACTTGCCGAAAACTATGCGCCTTGCGGCGATATCTATTTTTGCGGTTTTATCGACTATGCAAGGGCTTTTGCCGCCGAGCTCAAGCGTTACGGGGATGAGCCTTTCGGATGCATGGCGCATTACTTCCTTGCCGACAGCCACGCTGCCCGTGAAGAAAATTTTATCGAAAGGCATATCGAGTAGCTGCGAATTTTCCGCTCTGCCGCCCAATACCGTAGTGGCAAGCTCGGGGCGGAACGCCTCGGCAACTATTTCGGCAACTATCGCGCTCGTTGCGGGGGAATATGCAGAAGGTTTTAAAATTACAGTATTTCCCGCGGCGATTGCATCGACAAGCGGATCCATCGAGAGCATGAAAGGATAATTCCAGGGGCTCATGACGAGTACGCAGCCGTAAGGGCTCTTTTTTACGTAGCTTTTTGCCTTGAACTGGGACATGGGCGTGGCGACGCCTTTTTCGCGCGCGAAGTCGGGCGTGCGGTTTATCATATAGTTGATTTCGGAGAGCGTCATGCCTAATTCGCTCATGTAGCTTTCCGCCGCGCTCTTGCCTAAATCAAGTTTGAGCGCAGACGAAATTTTGTCCGTGCGTGAAATTATAACTTCTTTTAATTTTTTGAGCGCGGCAATTCTCGCCTTGACGGGGAGGGTTGCTCCCGTGCGGAAGTATGCGCGCTGTTTTTCGAGTAATTCTATCATTTTGATTGCTCCATTATGTCGTAATAAATATTTTCAAGGGCTTTTTCGCCCATAAGTAACGGTACGGGATAGAGAGGGTTTGCTTCCTTGTCTGCATGCGCGGCAAGTTCGGGAATATCCCCCTCATTTACTTTGAGTTTGTCGGGTATATTCATCGAGCGGTTGAGCTCTTCGACGAAATTTATAAATCTCTCAGCTGCAACTTCGTCGCTTACTCCCACGTCGCAGACCCCGCTCTCTTTCGCAAGGCGCGCAAGTTTCCTGCGGGCGGACGCGCCGTAGCGCTTCAACACATAGGGAAGAATTACGGCGTTGGCAAGTCCGTGAGGCGTGTTGTACTTTCCGCCGAGGGAGTGCGCAACCGCGTGTACATATCCGACATATGAAATTGTGAACGCAAAGCCCGCGCAATATGCGGCGTACTGCATGCGCCTGCGAGCCTGGACGTCGTCGCCGTGAGTATATACCTTTAATAAATTTGCTCTGATTATTTTTACGGCTTCCACCGAAAGGGCGCGCGTCTTTTTTGTTGTCGAGCGACCTATGTACGCCTCGACGGCGTGCGTCAGCGCGTCCATTCCCGTAGTCGATGTAATCGCGGGCGGAAGCCCTATCGTCATTGACGGATCTATTATAGCATAATGAGGCGCAAGACAGAATGAAATTATTGTGAATTTATCGCGAGATTTATCCTCGGTAATGACCGCCGCAATAGTTGTCTCGCTGCCAGTTCCCGCAGTCGTGGGCACGGCTATAAAAAGCGGAAGCCTGCCGAACACTTTGAGGACGCCGCGCATCTGCTTCAATGTTTTTTTAGGTTTTATTATGAGCGCGCCCGCGGCTTTGGCACAGTCCATGGCGCTGCCGCCGCCGACAGCTATTATGCAGTCGCAACCGTCGGCTCTGTACATATCCGCAGCCGCGACGACGTTGGAAACGGTAGGATTAGCAACAGTATCCGAATAAATACTGCATTTTATTCCCTTATCGCCGAGAGCGGCAATCAACCCGTCGCACAGACCGTAAGAATATATATTCTTATCGGTAACGATAAGCGCCCTGACGCAACCCTTGCTCTTTATGAGCTGCGCCGCCTCTTCGCTGCCCGAAAGAGGCTTGGGCTGTCGGTAAGGAAGAAACGGCAACACAAGTCTGAACACCGCCTGATATGCACGGCAATAGAGCCTTTTGAAGACGTTCATCTGAGGCTTTATTGCGCATTCGCCGCTCTCGGAAGCCTTTAACACGGCGAGCGAAAGTATGTACTGCGAAGCGTAATAAAACGCAAGGCAGAGAATGCCGAAAACTCTTCCTCCGTCCGCGAAATTCCTTATCGTGAGAAACAGGTCGGAGGCGTAGAAAAATACCGCGCCGACCAGAACGCACGCGCGCAGTTTTGCATTAACGGTAAAATCGAGCGCTACGCCTATCGCCCTGCCGAGCATATAGCATATGATTACCGCATATACCGCCGCTATCGCCGCGATGTCGCCGAAGTCGTATGCTGGATTGAGGAACATAAATAAAAGCGATGCCGCAATCAGCAAAGCAAAGGGCAGCAACGTGCGCCAGCCTAGGCTGTTGAGCGAACGGAAAGCGCATATAAACAATATATGTCCTGCGGCGAACAGCACCATGCCGGTCACAAAGTTAAATTCAAGGCAGACGTCGCCCGCAAAACAGAGAGCTGCCGCGGCGAGCATGAAATATTTGAACGCGGGATAACCATTATTGCCGAGACGCACTGACCAGAGGACATATGCCGCACAGCCGACGAGAAAAATGCCGCTCGAAGCCGCTTTGAGCGCGACAGAGCCGTCGATTATATAGACGACGGCAACGACGGCCAGTATTACGGGATAAAGTATCTGCGTAGCAAGATATAATCTTCTGTTTATGTTCATATCGTTCACCTTTTGCCGCGAGGCAAATTATAAATAAAAACATTGCCGCGGAAGGCATATCCTTCCGCAATTACAGATTATCATAAGTCAACGATATTGTCAATGCCGACCCCGAAAATCAACCCAGGCAAAAGGCGCGAAAAGACGTAAAAAAGCCCGTCGGGCAAAATACTTGCCCGACGGGCTCTGAATTAAATTTAATGCATATCGTTATGCGATTGGCCCCTTAATATGCCCTTGCGAATATGACCGTGTGCTTTGAAGGCTTGCCGCATACGGCGCACTTTTCGTGCGTGTTCTGCTCGGTCATTATTCTCGCGCTCGCCGCGGTAGAATTCTTTATGGTGTCTTCGCATTCGCGGCAGCCGCACCAGCCCGCGCGCACGAATTTTCCGCCTTCTACGGCGGCGAGTATGCCGTCCATATCGTCGGCGTCGGTTATGCGCTCGTCGCGGCGCTTGCGCGCGCTTTCGAGCATATCTTTCTGAATGGTCGTAAGTAAAGACGAAACTTCCTCAACGACGCCTTCAAGCGCATAGAAATCCTTTGTGCAGGTATCTCTGCGGAAGAGAACGACTTTGCCGTTTTCGAGGTCCCTCGGTCCCACTTCTATTCTGACGGGAACGCCGCGCATTTCCCACTCGTTGAACTTCCAGCCGGGCGAGTTGTCGCTGTCGTCGAGTTCCACCCTCATTCCCACAGCTTCGAGCTTTGCTCTGATATCTGCGCAGGCTTCCATTACTCCGCCCTTCTTGGCGGCAATGGGAACAATGACGACCTGCACGGGCGCAACCTGAGGGGGAAGAACAAGTCCCCTCTTATCGCCGTGAGCCATAATGAGCGCGCCTATGAGCCTTGTGGAAACGCCCCAGCTCGTGGTATAGCCGAGCTTCTGCGTTCCGTCTTTGTCAAGGAACTTTATATCGAACGCTTTTGCGAAATTCTGTCCGAGGTAGTGCGAAGTGCCCGCCTGCAACGACTTGCCGTCCTTCATCATGGCTTCCATGCCGAATGTGGCAACCGCGCCCGCAAACTTTTCCTTTTCCGTCTTTCTGCCCGTGAGAACGGGGATTGCGAGGCAATTTTCGGCAAATTCCTTATAGACGCCCAACATTTTAAGCGTCTCTTCCATAGCCTCTTCCTCGGTGGCGTGAACGGTGTGCCCCTCCTGCCAGAGGAATTCGGAAGTTCTTAAAAAAGGTCTTGTCGTCTTTTCCCAACGCATGACGTTAGCCCACTGGTTGATGAGTATGGGCAGATCGCGGTAGGACTGAAGCCACTTGGAATACATGTTGCCTATTATAGTTTCGGAAGTGGGACGGATTGCAAGGGGTTCGGCGAGTTCCTCTCCTCCCGCATGCGTAACAACCGCCACTTCGGGGGCGAAACCTTCTACGTGCTCTGCTTCCTTCGTGAAGAAAGACATGGGTATTAAAAGGGGGAAATAAGCATTTTTATGCCCCGTCGCCTTGAAGCGTTTATCGAGCTCCCTCTGTATATTTTCCCAGATTGCATAGCCGTAAGGGCGGATGACCATTGTTCCTCTTACGGGTCCGTAGTCGACGAGCTGCGTCTTTATTACGACATCGGTGTACCATTTGGGGAAATCAACGTCGATATCGGCTATCTGTTCGACAAAGTTCTGGGCGTTTTCTTTTGCCATAATACTCTCCTGAAATGATTATTTCCACGATATTATAGCATAACGCGAAAAGATAAGCAAAATATTTGAGGGGTGTTTTACAAAACTTTAAAAGCGTAAAAGTAAGATAAATTCCGCCCATATAGTTGTCAATGGACAATTAATATTGTATAATTAAAATTGTATGAACTATAATGAGCTTAAAAAACTCAAAAGCGGAAGCGACGTGCGCGGCATTGCCGTCGCCGACAAAGGCGGCAATATAACGCTGACAGACGAAGCGGTTTATTGCATAGTCAGAGGTTTTATATCGTGGCTGGAAAAAAGATGCGGCACAAAACCTGAAAAGATCGCCGTCGGGCACGATGTGAGAATTTCTGCCGAGCGCATACAGGCAAAAACGGTTGAAGCCATAAACGACGCGGGCTGTAGTGCCGCGCTGTGCGGACTGTGCTCCACCCCCTCGATGTTTATGCTGTTAAAGAGCGGAAAGGGCGGCTGCGACGCATCGATAATGATTACCGCCTCCCACCTGCCTTATGACAGAAACGGACTTAAATTTTTTACTCCCGAAGGCGGACCCGACGGGAGCGACATAGATGACATTCTTCGCCTTTCCGCGCAGGAATGGAAAAAAACAGGGGATAAAGCCGACTGCTTTACGCTCAATTTTATGCCCGACTACTGCGCGTCTCTCGTTGAAAAGGTGCGCTCTGCCTGCGGACAAGAGCGACCGCTTGAGGGCAAAAAGATAATCGTAGACGCTGGCAACGGCGCGGGCGGATTTTTTGCCGACAGCGTTCTTAAACCGCTCGGCGCGAACACGCGTGGCAGCATTTTTTTGCAGCCGGACGGCACTTTTCCCAACCACATACCCAACCCCGAAAACAGTCAGGCGATAGGCTGTCTTAAAAAAGCCGTGCTCGAAAACACAGCCGACCTCGGCATAATTTTCGATACCGACGTTGACAGGGCGGGCGCCGTGGACGGCGACGGAAAGGAGATAAACAGAAACGAACTTATCGCCCTCGCAGCGGCTATGGTATTAAAAAACGGCGGCGGAACTATTGTTACCGACAGCGTTACGAGCGACGGGCTCACAAAATTTATAGAAAAACTCGGCGGAAAGCACGTGCGCTTCAAGCGCGGTTATAAAAACGTTATAAACGAGGCGCAGGCGCGCTGCAAAGCGGGAGAATTCTGTCCGCTGGCGGCTGAAACGAGCGGGCACGTGGCTTTTTACGACAACTACTTCCTCGACGACGGCGCTTACCTGATAACCAGAATACTTATCTGCCTCGCCGAACAAACTAAATCGGGGAAGAATTTAACCGACCTTATTGCCGACTTAGAACGCCCCCTCGAAGAGGACGAAGTGAGGATAACTTTCGGCGCGCAGTCGTCCGATTACAGGACCGAAGGGCTGAAAATTATTGAAGATATAAAAAATACAGCCGCCCAAAGGTGCGACATGCGCCTTGCGCCCGACAATTACGAGGGCGTGAAAGTAAGTTTTGCAAAGGGCGACGGCGACGGATGGTTTCTCGTGCGCATGAGCGTACACGACCCCGTAATGCCAATTAACTTCGAAAGCAACGAAAAGGGCGGAAACAGAAAAATCGCACAAAAACTTTGCGAAATTCTTGAACCTTACGGCTTCCTCGACCTTACAAATCTTTATAAATTTATACAAAAGGTCTGAACCCACCCAATTAAGTACGGCGGGGCAGGCTTGAAATAAAAGGAGATACTTAAAATGTCCGTTGAGCAGAAAAGCGTTGACACTATCAGAATTCTTTCGGCAGAAGCGATTGAAAAAGCCAAGTCGGGACACCCCGGCATTTGCATGGGCGCAGCTCCCATAGGTTACGAGCTGTTTGCAAGGCACCTCAATTTCAGCTACCGCAACCCCGCATGGGAAAACAGAGACAGGTTCGTCCTCTCCGCGGGACACGGCTCCATGCTGCTTTATTCGCTGTTGCACCTGTTCGGTTACGACGTAACCATGGACGACATCGAAAACTTCCGCCAGCTCGGCTCGCGCACGCCGGGACACCCCGAATACGGCAAGACCGCAGGCGTGGAAACGTCCACAGGTCCCCTCGGTCAGGGCGTCGGCAACGCGGTAGGATTTGCCGTAGCCGAAGCGCACCTCGCCGCTCTGTTCAACAGACCCGGCTTCCCCGTCGTTGACCACTACACCTACGTTCTTACGGGCGACGGCTGCCTCGAAGAGGGCATCGGCTATGAAGCGTGCTCGTTTGCAGGCACGCAGAAGCTGGGAAAACTTATTTTGCTCTACGACTGCAACGACATCACCATTGAAGGCAACATGAAAAACACCTTCTCCGAGGACGTTGCAACGAGATTTATCGCCCAGGGCTGGCAGGTTCTGCGCGTCAACGACGCGAACAACCTTTTCACTCTCGGCGACGCAATAGAAAAAGCCAAGAAGGAAAAAGAAAGACCGACAATAATTATATGCAAGTCGGTCATAGGCTACGGCTCTCCCCTTGCGGGCACGGCAGACTGCCACGGCGCGCCCATAGGCGAAGCTAACATAGCCGCAACCAAGGAAAAACTCGGCTGGACGGAAGCTCCCTTCACCGTTCCCGCAGACGTGAAAAAGCACTGCCTCGACATTGCGGAAGAACGCTCGGCAAAAGAGCGCGAGTGGAACGAACTCTTCGAAGAATACGAAAAGGCTTACCCCGTTCTCGCCGCAGAATACAAGCGTTTCATGAGCGGCATTGAGCCCGACTGGGCTGAGGTTGAAAAACAACTTCCCGCATTCGACAAGCCCGAAGCCACCCGCTCGTGCGGCGGCAAAGTGCTCAACGCAATAGCAAAAACTCTTCCCAACGTTATGAGCGGTTCGGCAGACCTCTCCCCTTCGACCAAGACGGAGCTTAAAGGCTTTGAATATTTCTCGCCCGAACACAGGGAAGGCTGCAACATACATTTCGGCATACGCGAACACGCCATGGCGGCTATTTGCAACGGCATTCAGCTTCACGGCGGACTTAAAGCCGTTTGCTCTACCTTCTTCTCGTTCGTCGATTATATGAAGGCGGGCGTGAGAATGACGGCTCTCATGAAGCTGCCCGTCGTTTACGTCATGACGCACGACTCGATAGGCGTCGGCGAAGACGGTCCCACTCACCAGCCCATGGAACAGCTCCTTATGATGCGCTCCATTCCCGATATAAACGTTTACCGCCCCTGCGACGGCTCGGAAACATATGCGGCATTCAAAGTCGCATTTACCGACAACCGCCCTACGGTAGTAGTTGAAACGAGACAGAACCTGCCCGCTTACGGACAAGGCGAAGAAGCCGCGCTCAAAGGTGCGTACGTTCTCGCCGACTGTGAGGGCACGCCCGACGTTCTTCTTATTGCAAGCGGTTCGGAAGTGGAACTCTGCATGAAGGCAAAGGACATTCTCGCCGGCGAAGGCGTCAAAGCGAGAGTAGTTTCTATGGCGTGCATGGAAGTCTTCGAGCGCCAGAGCGAAGAATACCGCGACAGCGTAATACTCAAAGACGTCAAGGCGAGAGTGTGCGTCGAGGCGGCTTCGCATTACAGCTGGTACCGTTACAGCCGCGACTATGGCGAAGTTATCGCAATGACGGGCTTCGGCACTTCGGGTCCCGCAAAGCAGCTTTTCGAATACTTCGGCTTTACCCCCGAAAACGTTGCCGAAAAGGCGAAGCGCTCGATTGAGAATGTAAAGCTGGGAAGATTTTCACACTGATATGAATATCGATTGGGACGCTGAAAATTATTCAAAGCACTTTTCGTTCGTTCCCGAATACGGCAAAGACCTTATTAACCTTTTAAGCGGGGAAAAGTCGGACATACTCGACCTCGGCTGCGGGAGCGGAGCTCTCACAAAGGAGCTTTACGACCGCGGGTACAACGTCGTCGGCATGGATTTATCCGACAGCCAGCTTGCGTATGCGGCAAAGACTTATCCGCAGATAAAATTTATCAAAGGCGACGCATGCTCTTTCGATTGCAGCAAAAAGTTTGACGCGGTTTTTTCGAACGCCGTTCTGCACTGGGTCGATGAGGCGCGGCAACCTGCCGTTGCGGTTAATGTACGAAGATGCCTTAAAGACGGCGGGCAGTTCGTATTTGAAATGGGCGGGCGCGGCAACAACGCGCTTATTCACGCCGAGCTTGAAAGGCAATTCGCTCTGCGCGGGCTCGCATACAAAATGCCCTTCTACTTCCCCTCCGTCGGACAATATTCCGCAATTCTGGAAAATGCGGCATTTAAAGTTGTGTATGCCGTTCTGTTTGACAGACCCACCCCGCTCGATGGAGAAAACGGGCTGAAAGAATGGATGGATACATTTGTCAAAGCGCCTTTTTACGGCTTGGAAGAAGAGCTTTCGACAGACATAAAATTTTCTGCGCAAGCCGCTCTGAAAGATAAGCTGTACCGCGACGGAATTTGGTATGCAGACTATGTAAGGCTACGCATGAAAGCGATTGCCTGTTGACATTCGTCGCACGAAACTTTTTGAATTTTAATTGATAAGCATATAAAAGCGGCGGCTGACCGTACACGG